>Ga0115564_10002161_pt1 | contig 17292 bp, 12 predicted proteins | sample COGITO_mtgs_1105_7_FD_88680 | JGI IMG/M metagenome (GOLD analysis project Ga0115564, IMG submission 88680) | Pelagic marine microbial communities from North Sea - COGITO_mtgs_110523 | ecosystem: Environmental > Aquatic > Marine > Epipelagic | place: Germany:Helgoland, sampling site Kabeltonne...
GAAGTCTAGACCATCGAATCAAGGGTGTTGACATCGGAAGTTTGAGTCGTTTTTGTAAACGAACAAGATGCATCATCATCCGTATGTTCGATGGTTTGGTATGATCCAGTGACTGTTGTTGTAAGCCGTTGAGGCGTTCTCGAGCCCTTGGAGCATTTCCATGTAAATAGTCCATCCAAGTCTCAAAGACTTCTTCTATGAGTCCTGCTCGTTCAAATGCTTGACGTTCTTCTAAATGTGCCTGCAGTTGTGTCCATTTTCCTGACACCAATAATTGTTCCAAGAACCATAAGTTCCATGGTTCAGTTTGGTTTTCTGGGAGATCTGCAAGTAGATTGACAAAGGAATCAGACTGATTTTTCAGGGTACTCAGAAAAGCAAGCCCGACTTCGGCTTGTTGTTGTGGAATATCCCCTTCAATCTGTTGAGCAACATTGGTCCAAAGTGTATGTGCTTCTGAGGTTCTTCCATAGTAACAATGTTGGATTCCTCGTAGTACCATTGCTTGTCTTTGAGTGGGGTCAGATAGATCCACACTTGGCCATCGAGCATCCAACCCGTCAGTATCCAGATCCAAACAGGCTGCATGGTGTTGCAACACAAAGAGTTTAAACTGCAAGGGGATACGTTCTTTCTCTATTAGTAAAGGATGTAGCAACAATTTTTCAACGAAGTATCGGGCTTGTTCTATATTGGAGGTCTGAAAATAGGCAGTTGCATTTAGGTGAAAAATTTTGAGACTGTCCTGTTCTGTTAGCAGATCGTAGTGGATGTTTTGTGTATATCTTAAGACCCTGTTCCACTTGAAGTTCTTTTGAGCATGCATTGCCAGAACCAAGCGTTGTTCATTGGCTTCAATAGAAGGGCCTAATTGTTCAAGGTGATACAAGATGTGTTCTCGATCCGAGGGGCGCAACCGAACTTTTTGCATGAGGAAATTAGCAATGTTATTGTGCCATAAGATTTGTTGGTCTGGTTGCAGAAGTCGATACAACAATTCTGAAAATCGAGAAGGGTGTAGATTGATTTGTTGACTCATTTCAACATCAATACAGTCGATCCATTGATTGTGTTCTAGCCAACTGAGTATTGGCATTAGCCTCTCTTCGGAGACTTCCATTAATCGACTCAGATTGATAGGGGATATGGGCTCGTTGAAAATGAGTATGACAGATAAAACAGGTAGTACTGGCTTGGGTATCCCTTTCCAAAGTAGTCGTTGGTGTTCTATAGAAGATGAAGATGACGGTATTCGGAGTTTGTCTAAGTCGGAAAGTGAGTATGCTGATAGAGAGTGTGCCCAGTCCATGCGTAAGATTTCTTGGATATATTCTACGCGCCCTTGATACATATGATGGATTCGTGTCCCAAGTGTATGCAGTGCTGATCTATCGAGCCCGAAAGGGTAAAGCAATTGTTGGATTTGCTCAATACTGAGATTGGGTAAAGTATGGGCTTTCTTTGGAATCCGGAGACTTGTGGTAAACAAGGTCCATTTGTCTACTGTATTGAGGACGCAGTGAATAGGTTCACCTTGTTCGATGCGTCGCCGCAACCGTTCAAAGAAATCGTCGGGAATATCTTCGGTGGAGGCTGTACAGAATAATATTTTTTGATGCTTTGAAATGGGGGGGAGTGTATATCCCACCTGTACCATTGTCTCATGTTGATTATCTTTGAGCACACGAACCAAATATTTGAAGCATGCTTTGAGCCCCATCCCTTTATGCGCTGAAAGTAGAAGGATTCCTGTTGGGTTTTTGTTGATCCAAGTCAACGATGATTCGATGACTTCCTTACAACCAAAAGGGTGCTTTCCAGAACCTTGATTATTTAGGATGGCGTGCACTTCTTTGGCTGTCTGTATTCTTTTGGCGGGCTCTTTTTGCATTAGAGTCTGACACAGGAGAGTCAAATATTCAGGTGTTTCTGGGCGTACGGTTGCAGGACTGGGTGCTTCTTGATTTAAGTGTTTGGCCAAATACTCTGCCATGGTTTTTGCTTCAAATGGTTTTACACCAGTCAGAGACATATACAGAATCGAGCCCAACGTATATAGATCTGTTCGTTGATCTACCGCTTCACCCAATATTTGCTCGGGTGCCATAAAAGCAACGGTTCCAACGAGTGAACCCAGTGTGGTTAAGTCTGTCTTGAAGCTGTGTGGGGCTTTAACACCACCAAAATCTGTCAACTTGACTTGCCCAAATTCAGTTAACAAGATGTTTGAGGGTTTCAGATCTCGATGAATCATTCGTTTGGTATGAAGATGCTCAAGTGCAAGACAGAGCTGGGATAGAACGTGTGTGATCTGTATGTACTTGTCTTTTGGTGAAGCATCATTCCACTCAAGTACTTTCGCATTGAGATCTCCTCCCGTCACAAGTTCCATACTCATCCATGGATATGAGCCGTGCATACCACTCTCAAAGACCGTGATGATATTGGTATGGTTTAGGGTTTTCATCGCCTGAAACTCACGGTGGAATCGTTTGATGTCTAGTTCAGCGAGTTTTCCAGGGTGCAAGACTTTTATCGCTACAACACCATGGTGTTCAGAGGTCGCTTTGAATACGGTAGCATTACCCCCCAAACCAATAGATTCCACAAGGGTATAGGCAGCTATTTGTTCTCCAGGCATTGGAGGTGCTTGTTGGAAGGGACGTGTCATGAATTCTACTTAGGCCATGTTTCGGGCCAAAAAGGATTCCGCATCCATTTTGGATAGCGAAGAAGCCAGTGAGCGAGTCAATGACTCTGCAATGGAGTGATGCCGAGAACGTTCAATTGGGTCTATGACGACAGTACTAAGAAGCTGACGTGAACGCATTGCATAGTATCGATACCCACTTTGATTTGCAATAGCCAAGGCTCCTTTTGCAAACTCTACGGCGTTTGGTATATCTTCGCAGGCTTTCCAAGCGCGTGCAATGTTCAACAAACATCTGACTTCTTGAAACTTTCGATTGGGCTTGATTCTTTTGTTGGCCAACTCTAAGAGGGCTCGAGCCCCTTCAACATCCTGATGTAGATGCAACTGCATTCGTGCTTTCCAAGAGAGGACAATAGGGCTGTATCCTTCGGAGTCATATTGTGGCAATAGATCCAACGCTTCTTCAAGGCGAGGTCCAACCGACTCCCAGTTTCCTGCAGAAAAATGACATCGCAACCAAACAACCAATGCAGCAAGGTATTCTTGTTGGTTGTGCTGTGACCTATTGAGATCCAACGCAGATTGTGCCTGTTCCTTGGCCTCGGAGTATCGACCAAGGTCAATGTGTAAGATTGCGGAGTGTCGCAAAGCAATACTGACCCCAAAATCAAATCGAAAATCCAAAGATTCTTTGATGGTCGCATTCAGTAAATGTACGGCTTTGGTGAAGTATCCGATACAGTGAAAGAGTTCAGAGAGGTTGGTTCGTGCCAGAACCAGATCTTCAATACGGTGTTGTTTGGTGCTGTGTTCGATGGCGGATTCAAAAGACTTTCTGGCCTGAGCACTGTCTCCCAAACTCATGGCCAATACTCCCAGACCATTGTTCACTTTGGCAATGCCGAAAGAGTTGTGTAGTTGTTCACTCAGTTTTAAAGATTGCTCAAAAACTGCACGGGCTTGTTCTGGTTGACCCGCTTCCCATAACAGTGCACCATTTTCATACAGTGGTAAGATAGAGAGATTTGGTTGACCCGATTGATCGGCATATCGCAAAGCTCTTTTGATTTGAAGATCGGCTTCAGGTAGATCATATAAATCTCTTGCTTGACGGGCTTTTTCCGTAGCGACTCGAGCCAGTAGAGGCGCATTCTGTTGTTCGCCAGCAATTTGATCTGCCCAATTGGCTTTTTCGATTGATTGTGCAGAGTCATTTAATTGATGGGATAGGAAGGAATGGGTGAGGTAAATCTCTGCCAGTTTTTCATTGGCTTCATACAAGGCCAAGTGTGAACGGGCTTTGGGTTCCACTGCGATGGCTCTTTCCAAGTATTCTCTTGCTTTGGAAAACAAAGATCGTTGGCGCAGTTTTGTTGCTGATTGCCACAGATATGCGTATGCTTTTCCATATGACTGAGCTTGTTCAAAATGGTAAGACAGTGTTTCGACTACCCGTGGGATATTGTGTAAATGGTGTCTTTCTAAAGCGATGCCGAGGCAGTGATGATATTGTTGCTTACGATGCTCTTTTAGATTTGGTAGGAATATTTCACGATACCAAAGATGCGCGATTTCCACGATGTATTCTCCATCGTGTTCTCGAAGTTCGACCATGTCACAGCGGACCAGTTTCTCCAATGTCTTTTGCAAGACGATTGGGCTTAGGTCGGACATTCCTTTGACAAACTCATGGATGATATCCAGTAAAATCCGAAAGTGGATACCTTGTTCCGAGACGGTCAGCAATTCAATAATGGCTCTTTCAAAAGAGGGAAGTTGCTGGATTCTTTTCAAGATGGTGTCTTGAATGAAGTTTGGTAACGGAAGAGGAACAGTGGCAATATTATCTTCTGAAATGCGCATTCGACCTCGAATAGTAGAAGATAAGACATTGAGCGATTGAAGGGTTTTGACCATTTCATTTAAGATGTATGGAGCCCCTTCGCTTTCGATATGCAATCGATGTGCCATCGTTGCGATGTTGGGTTCGTTTACAGCAAAACACAGTAGCCATTCTTCTACTGCCGCGACTTTTAGAGTTGGAACAACAATACGCTTGGGTTCTAAAGGTGTTCCTCGTTTGGATAATATGTTGTAGATGTTTTTGACCTTAGAATCGGTATCTACGGTGAAAATGAAGAGGATTGGTAATTTTTCATCGAGCGCTGAGAACAGTAAAAACTCTAAGAGTCTGAGAGAGCCTTCATCTGCCAATTCAAGGTTGTCAAAGAGGAGACAGCGATTTTTAGAATCTCCCAAGTGTGTGCGTAGGAGAGAATATAATTCCCAACTGTCATCTCCATCGATGTTTTCACGCATCAAAACACTGGTTCTATCAGAATTGGAGAATTCAGAGAACAAACCTTGAAAGGTCTTGTACATAGGCTGTTGTGGCGAGTGACTGTGACAGAAATTGTGTGAAATACTGAACTGCTCTAACAAATAAGAGGCGCCTTGCAGCAACCGTGTTTTCCCCATTCCATGTGCGCCCTCTAATAAAATAACGCCGCCATCTCCACGTGAGAGGTTTGCGATGCTTTCTTGCATGCGATGCATTTCTTGGGCGCGACCAAATAATTTTCTGTCTCGTGTGATTTCTGTAGATAAAGAAATGTATTGCAACAAATGATGTGCGGAAGCAAACCGATTGTTGGGAGATTTTTCGAGCAACCGCAGACAAGCATTTTCCAAGTCGGGTGGAATCATTGGCGCATAAGTAATTGGTGGTGTTGGAGTTTAGGTCAAGTGCTTTTGTATGTATCCAGCAAGAGTGCGTGCTGAAAAGGGGCGTTTGCCTGTCAGCATTAAATACAGTGATGCACCCAAAGAATAGAGGTCTGTACGTGAATCTAAGATTTGATTTTGAATCTGCTCCGGAGCCATATAAGCAATGGTGCCAATCATTTCTCCTGCAACGGTTTGTTCGGTGCCAGGAATCTTGACGACACCAAAGTCCATCAGTTTGATAGAGCCATCAGTCAATATCATGATGTTTGCGGGTGTTACATCTCTATGAATCCATCCATGCTGATGGATGTGATCCAAAGCCGCTGCCATTTGTAGAAGAACGTGCCTTGTTTTGCCAAATCGTTCGGTGGAAGGCAAGCGCATCCATGTACCTATGGCATCTTTTAATGTCGTTCCTTTTAGAAGTTCCATTGAGAAATAGGGCCTGTCTTGAAACGTACCACATTCAAACACTTGCAATACGTTCGGATGTTCAAGCCTTGAAAGGGCTTTAAATTCTTGTAAGAATCGTTCAGACATACGATACGTTTCATCAGTCGGTGCTAAAATTTTGAGTGCACACCGCTGCTTTGTCTCCAGGTGTTCCGCTTCAAAAATACGTGCCATCCCACCACGACCAATCTCTTGGACAATGCGATAGGAATCAACGAGGCTATGTTCTTCTGGAAAGTGTGACATGGGATCCGAGTGAATGATCATTCATTTAAGAATGTACTCCATCAAGTGTTGGATGTATACCCAATTAAAAGTTTTTATTTTGAGACAGAACAAATCCTAATTGTAAGGATACAAAATAGATCCCAATGTGATCTACGTTGTAGAAAATTTGACAGGGATATTATATTTGTTCAAATAGTAGGTTTGTTGTGTGTTTTGGCTATCATTATAGTGTGGTATTTGGTATGGTTTTGAATGTGTAGACCTTTGCAAGTCGGGTGCATCTGTATACAGAATTGAGAGTACGCCGAGAAAATTGGAAAAATAGAGCATTAATTTTGAGGAGATACATATGCATATCGAAGCCTTTGGACATTCCATTGTTGGCGCAGAGCGAACGGTAAATCACGATTATTTTGTTGTGGATACAGAAAATGCTTTGTTTGTGGTTGCCGATGGGAGTCATGGGCATCCCAAAGGAAATGTTGCCAGTCAAAAGGCAGTGGAAACCATTCAAGGTGTTGTATTGAATGCGATTGATCCCGATGAAACGAGGTTGAGTCGCGATATCATGGATGAGGAAGAGTCCTTACGTGAGCGTTTGAGGTATGCGATGGGGCAAGCCTGCACTAAGATTCGCAATTACTCGGATATGTTCGTCGATTGTAAAGGAATGGAAACAACTGTAACAATGGTTGTTATTGAAGATTCGATAGCCCATTTCTCCCATGTTGGAGACAGTCGTTTGTATTTGTATCGAGATCAGAAGTTGAGACGTTTGACACGAGATCATACAGTCGTTCAGAAAGAAATAGATGCTGGACGATTGACTCCAGAACTCGCCAAAATGGCTCCTTCTCGCGATGTGTTGACCCAATCGATAGGTGCACAAGGTGCGATTGAGCCAGTTACGAGTACTCGTCCAGTTGATGCCGGCGATATTTTGTTGTTGTGTACAGACGGTCTAACAGATGTCTTAGACGATACTCAAATAGCGAAGGTCATGTTGGACAACCCTGTCGAAGAGTTGCCTTTTGTTCTTGTAGATTCTGCAACAGCTGCAAATGCAGTGGACAATATTACGGTCGTGGTCTTACAGATTTGTGATTGACATGAGTAGAAGCACTGGGCCTGCTCACTCTTAACAATCAAGATGTAAATCAAGATGTAGTGTCACTTATGGTTCAAAGAGCGCTGGAAGGTCCTCTGTAAGCGCTTCTAAAGTACGGCCTGACACTCGTACATACCCTCGAGTTGAAGGGGTTTTTGCCCACCAAGAACTGTCACTGCTAAGTTGAGCATAAGTTGCTGTTTCTGGCTCTCCATTTTCCCAAGACAAAGTAAGAGAAAATTGATCTGTGAGGGTGGAAAGATCTTCCGTAGGGGCTGCCGATCTGGAGACCGAAATGCGTAGTGCCTTGGACAACCACGTTTGAATCTGAGTGGTATCTTTTGTTGATGTTTCGCTGTAGATCCACTGTGCACTTTTGGTGTCTTGCCAATTCTGATGTGTCAAGGACAACGATGCATCCTGCCAAGTGAGTATGGCATTGGTTGATTTTTTTGTTTCTTGGGTAAAGAGAGCCCGATTGGGGAGTGTAGTACGCGCTTGTTGCAGATTGCGAAGTTTAGAGTCGTCAACCAAGAACAATTCATTGCTGGAATCATCGCGAACATATACATCCTTGGTTCCATAGGCCTCGTCTCCTATGCTGAACAATCGGGTTTTACCATTGCTGGTAATGGATAATTGTGCAGAAGGTTCATCCAATCCCAAAGTATTCAAGGGGACATCTGGATCGAGTTTTCGTATTCCAACGAGTGGGGATAGATGATCGAGAAGTTTATCCCCATTTTTACCCGCGAGAAAGTATTTTTCTTGATGGTCTTCAGGGTCTTTTTTGTCGATGTATTCGACCCAAAGATAGTCTCCATGCTTATCAGATTTGCTAGAGATGTGAACTTCTTGTTGTGTGGCAATCCAGTCGATTTGTTCAATTTGAGTAGATTGATTGGCCATGATCAAGACTTCGTTGTCTCCAATCTTGTCTGGCTCTGCTGTAAATTGAAGCCACGCAGCACCCAAGGAGAGCAATAATACACCAGCTGGTACAATCAAGGTTTTCATTGTTTACCTCCAATCTTTCTTCGTCTAATTCCCAATCTTCCAAGTCCAAACACCAACAGGGGAATAAAAATACTGCTGCCAAAGAATATCCATCCTTGGCCTTCTTTGCTATGTTGGATTTTGACATCTTGTTCATTGTTCACTGTTCCAGTACTGTCGGCTTGGTCCGTCAGCCAAAATAGAGTGTCAGAGAGTGTTATGGCATGTGGCTGAATGGTTTGTTGTCCCACTGTAAAACCTTTTCCCAAATAGTCATCGGTTAGCCAAGATGCATCTGAAAAGACAATGGCTTTGGATTCTTGATCTTGCCCTTCTATGCTCTTCTCAATTGCCATACCGATTGAAAACAGATCAGACTTTTCTGTATTGTCTTGGATGAAGTTGTTTGTGCTGTCCTGCCATGTATCTTCCAACGATTTTACAATGGTGGTGACTTTTACATCTCCATCTAATTTTTCGAATGAACCAGCATTGGAGAAAATGAGTTGCATCACTTTATTGTATCGAGACAGTGTAGTGACGGAGGCGTGTGTAGAAAATTTATTGGTAATAAGATTTCGTTTGTGAATCGGCAATGCTCTTGTCGCGGTCGGCATATAGATGCTGCCATGTGTCAATGGTGTTGAATTGAATCGCACATTGAGAGCATTGAGGAGAGGATCAATAGATGCTCCCGTGGGTTCCAATGCTAGAAAGATGGACTTTCCACTGTTCCAAAATTGGATAAGGGTATCGATTTCTGCTTTGGAGAACTCTATTTGAGGTGCCAGGATAACCACTGCAGTGGCATCTTCTGGTATTTCATTGGCAAGTCCATTTGCGATAGAGAGCTCTTTAATTGTGAAATTAGAAGATCCCAATCCTCGTTTTAACAAGGAGATATTGCGACTGCTGTCGTCATCTTCTTGAACTTTCCAATACAATTCACCATGACCCGTCGTGAAATAGAGGACGCTGGGTTCTTTTGTCAACTTGAGAAGGGATTCTCTAAACTCAGCATCGAGTTTCTTTAGTTTTCGTTTGGCTGAAGATAGTGTTTTTCCAATGTTGATCCGTTCAATACTCTTCTCATCGTTTTCCCCTTGAACCAAGACGATCATGCCGTTGCTTTGGACACCAAGTTCTTTGGCCAACTGAGGCTCGATGTCTTTGTCGACATATCGAATTTCCAATTGTTCTGCTGGCAACGCATCAAAGTAGGTTCTAATCTCTTCTGTTACGTCCATGCCGATTTGGAAGAATAGGTATATGGCAATTGGTTCAGAGAGATTTTCAACCAATTGAACGGAAGAATCACCGGGGGTGGCTGTTTTGAAATACCCCAGGTCCCAGCGTTGGTTGCTCGTATGTGCACTGTAATTGATTGGGAAAATTGACAGCAAAAGAAAGGTTGTTCCTGTCCACAATAGCGCTTGTTTTTTGAGTTTGGATTCCGAGATGTGGTGTTCTCCAAGAGAGAAAATGTGCTGGAGTGCAAGTGTTGGAATCAAACTACAAACGAATAAAATGGCACCGATGGATTGAAAAAATACTTGCCATTGAAGCAACGCGTCTTCTTGAACATCCATCCACAGTTGTCCTTGTACGCTGCCACACCACCAAAATACGTATCCAAGTATGGAGAGCAAGATGTATGATGGCGTCCACAAGGAAGAGTGCCGACGTTTTGCAAGCAGAGCCGATCCCAATATGCTTCCAAGTCCAAGAGATAGGACTGGCAACGCCAATGTGTGTTCGAGTCCTAAGATTCGATCTGCAGTCATTAAGGCGAAGAAGCCTGTAAAATAGAGTGTGCGATATCCGAACATAAATCCTCCTTAATGTTGTCGACGAGTCTGAATGACGCGAACTGACAAGAGCAAGAATGTAAAGGTCAGTGAGCAATAAAAGACAATGGCTTCGGAATTGATTTTGCCACTCATAAATGGCTGGAAATGCTTGTCGAAGAATGCCAAATACGAAAAGATGGTATCAAATGGTGGTGCCGTCACTTTTCCAAGCAGCCACCCCAGCAGAAACAGCACCAGGATACCAGCCGATGTAATGGCTGCAGAGAGTTGATTCTTTGCGATGGTGGATCCAAATGTACCGATGGCTACGGTGGCAGATCCCAAACAAGCAAGGCCTAAGTATCCAGCAAAGATTTGTCCCCAAGAGACTTTACCATTGATTTGAATTAACAAGGGCATGTACAGTGTTGTGAAGGTGATCAGCAATAGAAAAGAAAGTGCTCCGAGAAACTTGCCAATTACAATGTGGCTTTCTTGAATAGGGGCTGTCAACAACAGGGCATCTGTTCCTTGTTGTCGTTCCTCTGCGATCAATCTCATGGTAAGCAAGATGCCCGCAATCATCGTTGTACCGGATGAGAAATAAAAGAAGTCTTCTAGTACATCGGCAGAGTACCGTGGACTTGAACCCAATGCAAATGCGTTAAAAAGAAGCCCATCCAGCAGCAAAATAATGGCAAAGATGGATATTCCCCACGAGGTGTTCAAATAAGACCGCGCTTCTTTACGGGCAATGAGAAAGATGGTGTTCATTGTTTTCCTCCAGTCAAGGACAAGAAGATCTGTTCTAGTTCTGATTGAGTAGGCATGACTTGATGTATTTCGAATCCAGATTGAACCATTTGAGAAACCAATTCTGGTGTGGTGCAGGTTATTGTCAAATGAAGTAGAAGATGTTCATCTTGTTCTTCAAAAGAGATGTGTTCTATACCCGTTAAAGCGTGAATATCATCTTTGATGCCCTCTTTTTTTGATAGCAGTATATCGATTCGTTGTTTCGAGGTGTCCATTCGTTTGGAGAGACTGTCTCTATCACCTTCGGCAATCAACTTTCCTTCGTGGAGAATCAACAGACGATCACAGGTTTCGGCAACTTCTGTAAGGTTGTGAGAACTTAATAGCACGGTTGCTTCGGTACTTAGTCCACGAATAACTTGTCGCAATTCGACCATCTGCTGTGGATCCAAACCACTGGTTGGTTCATCTAAAACAACCAAAGACGGTTTGTGAACGATTGCTTGTGCGATGCCAACTCGTTTTCTGTATCCCAATGATAATTCCTCAACGATCTGGTCGCCTCGATCAGCCAATTGACACAGGATGAGAACCGTTTCTATGCGTTGTTCGATGTCTTTATGTGGATACTTTCTGAGTTTTGCCAAATATCGTAAAAATTCTCGAACGGTCATCTCTTTATATAAAGGGGGTTCTTCTGGTAGAAACCCAATGTTTGACCGAAATGCATTTGGATTGTCGATCCAGTTGATGCCATCAATAAAAACTTCTCCATCAGAAGGACTGAGAAGGCCGGCTAATATCTTTAAAGTAGTGGACTTACCCGCGCCATTCAACCCTAGGAAACCGATCACTTCGTGTTGTTGGATAGAGAATGAAATGTTGGATATGGCGGCAAAATCACCATAGTATCGACTGAGATTTCGAACTTCAATCATGTTTGGACCTGCTGGATGGGATTATTGAAGGATAATTTAATCGCGAAGATGTTCTTGGCAAGGACAACTCCAACTGGGATTGTCAATCAAATGGTCATAGTGGTGAATGAGCGCACTCATACTTTCCGTACATCGCTGTATATCAAGACTTGGGTCGCGAGGGTTGTACATTCGAAAAGGATCCTTCCAATCGTCACGTTTCCACCAAACAATCCCTGAGCGTGTACTTTCTATTAAAAAGGAGCGGGCACCATATTTACCATAGAAATGATCAAGCTCTGTCCCTTGTGCGCGAAACAAAAACATCCAATGGGAGAGTTGTTTAACTCTATAAGGGTGTTTTCCAGATTGCGCATCTTTCATTAGAACGCCTAAATGATCAAGCTCTTGCCAATCTTTTGCCTTGTGATATCGCCCAGCCCAAGGGTAATAAATATACCCTCCAAAGGAATGGATGCTGACGGAAGCATCAAATCTGTATTGTTCGAATAGTGCATCGACGGCTTGAGATTCTGGTTGGGAGAGAGGGGATGATGAGGTGGTGTATCTATCTGGAATGAAGTGGCGCCAAACAGCGGTGGCATCGCGATGAATCTCATAATCTCGATTGAGATCTTCTCCTCCCACATTGACCCGACGGTATCGTCTATCCTGTTGAGACAAGTCTCGTTCAACCACCAATCTTCGATCGATGTTCAATACGGGAATAATAACCACTTCAGTATATTTTGGTGGGTGTTGGGCCAACTGAATGAGTAAGTCTGTAGCACTTTCAACACTGACCCACTCCATAGGGTGTATTCCACCTAATATAAATACCGAATTGTGTTTGGAATATTTTGGATTTATCTTAAATCCCCATATTGTTCGATTTTCTACTGTTTTGCCAACTCTAAAAGGTTCTACAACTTGTTCATTTTTTTTGATGTGGGTTGCAATTTTAGAATGAATCTCAGAAAGATATCGATAGCCTGGTTCAGGGTGTTCAGTGATGGTAAGGTGTTCCGTCCATCGTAAATAGGCATCTCGTGTGTTTGTTTGAGCCCATGCAACGATACTGAAGAAGAGTATTAAAAGCATTCTGTTCCTTTGCAGTCAAAAGCTGTCCGTTTTATGGTTGTGGTTTGGTCTCTGTGCTATGGTATGTGCAACTTTAGATGGGATGAATGTATGGCGTGGACATTGCATTTTCAAGATGGAACTTTGTTGGTTGAAGGCGCGGCTTTGGCAGATTTGCCTTCTGGGTTCCGCTGGGATGAGCGAATGAGGATGCCTCGAGGCCCTGCGTATATGTATGGAGACATCATCTACAAGGCTTTGCAGTTGAAGATAGAATATACAGACAATGCCTCTACTTGGCTACCATTAGACACACCTCAAGGAACAGAACGTACTCCAAGACAGTATCAATCTGAGGCTGTACAGGCTTGGATCAACAATAAACGCAGGGGTGTGATTTGTTTGCCTACGGGTTCAGGGAAAACCTTCGTCGCAGAAATGTGTATTACAAGAACGAAAAGACCCACATTGGTTGTTGCTCCTACGCTGGATTTGGTTGGACAATGGTATGATCGCTTGAAAATGGTTTTTCAACAAGAGGTTGGAATATTGGGTGGTGGTCATCATGAGATTTTGCCGTTGACTGTGACTACATATGACTCTGCACACTTGTATTTGGCCAAGTATGGTGCTCGGTTTTGTTGTTTGATTTTTGATGAGGTTCATCATTTACCTGCCCCTGCATATTTGGAAGCAACGAAAGGATCTCTTGCTCCATTTAGACTAGGATTAACAGCAACTTTGGAACGAGAGGATGGTCGAGAAACGTTATTAGAGCCATTGGTGGGACCGGTAGTCTATCGAAAAGAAATCACAGAATTATCGGGTAACTTCTTAGCGGATTATGAGACTGAACGTGTGATGGTCAAACTGACAGAGCAAGAACGTTGTGAGTATGATGCTCATCGCAAGGCCTATACAGGGTTTATTGAACGTAAGAACATCAATATGCGTGGTGGTTGGAATCAATTTATTAAGGTGGCCGCCAGATCAAAAGAAGGAAGAGCCGCATTTTTAGGGCATAGACAAGCAAAAATGATTGCTCAAAGTGCAGTCGGCAAAGTAGAGATGGTCGATCGTTTACTTCAACGTCATAGAGGCCAACGAATGATCATTTTCACAAATGACAATATGACGGCGTATCAAATATCTTCGTTGTTTTTAATCCCATGCATCACCCATCAAACGAAAATAAAAGAACGTAGACAGTTAATTTCGAAGTTTACAGATGGTAGTTTACCTGTATTGGTAACCTCTAGAGTCTTGAATGAGGGGGTTGACTTACCCTCCGCAGAAGTTGCCATTGTGATGTCAGGAACTGGAACTGTCCGGGAACATGTTCAACGTTTGGGTCGAATTTTGAGACCATCAGAAGGCAAGCATGCTGTATTGTATGAGTTGGTCGCACAAGATACGGCCGAAGAGTATACCAGTCGTCGCCGTCGGAGGCATGATGCTTACAAATGATTTGTTGGACGTCAAGATTGTGGGGCGTGTGTTGGAGCCAAAATTGCTTTCTTTACGTAGTTCGTTGCAACTTGAACGTGCCGAACGATTGTTGATATTACTTCGTGCACACAAAGAGAAAACACTGGGAGAAGTCAATGCATCGATTCAAGATATTACAGCCCTTGAGGTAAAGCATAAAATCTGGAAAGGTTTGGCTAAGATATTGATCGATGATTCAACGTTTGAACCTCCCATTTTGTCAAACAATCCAGAATTATCACCTGCGGAATTGCGAGAACAGGTTTTTGTGCTTTCGGCTACAAGGGGATTGGCTACACAACGAGCAGATTTTGGTCGTCAAAGTAAGGATATGATTTTATCGACCATAGCGGAGTCCTTAAATGAGACGGTCGACGATATTTTGAGTTTTTTGTATGCAGATCATAAAGATATGCATCGTTTGATTCAATTACCCAAGGTAGCGACACCAGTTGATGTATTGTACAGATATAATTTGATTTTATGTCAGTCATTGTTGCTATATGCTGAAAGTATTCATGTGGTGTTGCATAATCCTACAGCTAAATGGCTTGAAATGTTGTTTCGAAGAATCAAGTTTTATAGATTGTTGTTTCGAGTCTGGAAACGGGACGATCAAGTGGAGATCTTGATAGATGGCCCTCAAAGTTTGTTGTCACAATCAAGTAGATATGGTTTACAGTTTGCGATGTTTTTACCGGTATTGCCATTGTTTGAAGGGAAGTGGTCTCTAGAAGCCAAATTACTCTGGGGGAAAAGAACAAAGGTGAAGAAAAGCATGCGTTTGTCGCATGGTACTGGTTTGAAAAGTCATTATAAACTGAAAGGCCTTTGGAAATCGAATACTGAAGAGTGGTTTGAACAACGATACTTTGAAAAGGATAGGGGTTGGGTTCTTACAGATGGGGAAGTACTTTATTTGGGAGAGCAGCAGGTTTTGATTCCCAATTACAAGCTGACTTCCACTTCAACACAGCATGTTGCTTATTTGAATATAGTTGGTTTTTGGCGGAAAAAACAAGTGTTGTCTTTGATTGATTCAGCACCCGACAATGTTATTTTTGCAATATCAAAACGATATGCTGGCGCGACAGAATCTTTACCCGAGAGGGTATTGGATCGCGTTATCTTATTTGCAGAGGTGATTCCAGTTAAAAACGTGATGGAAGCCTTGTTGAAAATAAAATACTGAAATTTATTGCTTTATTTAGAATGTGGAGTGCTCATGTCATTGATGTTGTTTGTGTTTGGATGTACGTCTGAACCACCACCACCCGTTGTTCCTGTCGCTCCGGTTGAGGATGTCGAAGTTGAAGAACCTGAAGTAGAACCAGAAAAACTGAATCATCAACCAAATGTCGTTTCATTTGCTTTTGAGCAGGATACCTACGTTAATTCGGACACCGTTAGTGTCGAGTATAAGACGTTTGATGCAGATGGAGATGCGACACGAGAGGAACTCTTTTGGTCTGTGAACGGGCGCGAACTCATTTCCGAAAAAGGAAAAGTATTGCGTCGAAAAAATCTAAAGAAGGGGGATGCTATTGTTGCGACACTGCTGGTTAAAGATGGCGTGTTGGAAAATCAGCAGTCAATTCAAACAACCATTGGCAATGCACCACCGCAATGGCTTCGAGATCCACGTGCTTTGAAGCAATTGGATGGGTATACAGTGCAAGCTATGGATCCAGATGGAGATCCGTTGACGTATCGTCTACAAGGTGCTCCCAAAGGAATGACAATTTCAAATACCGGTCGAATATCGTACAAAGGTAGTACGACAGAGCCAGGAGGGGCTTATACAATTGCTGTATTGGCTGAAGATCCTGAAAAGGCAGTTGTTCAATGGTCTTTTTCGATTCAACTGTCTTCTGGATCAGACGTACCAAAGTAATCTTGTGCTGGTATTGTTGTGTTGAAGTGTCGCTTTGAGTGCTATAGACTCTAGATTCAAAGGACACCCTTTTCTACCAGTAATCGTTCCATTTTTCCGACACTATCTTTCAGTGGAACAACTCCATTCAAGACAATTTCAGCCTGTATTTTTGAAGGCAATACATGTAAAAAGTGCATTGGACGAACGGTCGTCATGTATTGTGCGATCACTCCTTCAACGTTGCGACCACGCTCTACAACATCTCGCTGTAACCTTCGAGCCAAACGAATGTCGTCGGGAGCATCTACAAAGATGTGAACATCACCTTGTTCTGCAATTTGAGGAGCCGCTAGGGTTAAGATACCTTCTACAATGATCAGTTTTTGAGGTTTGACCATTTCCGTTTCTTTGAGTCTTCTATGCGTAGGGAAATCGTAAATCGGTAATTCGGCTGCTTGTCCAGATTTTAACAGTTTGAGATGCTCTCCCAGCAGATCGTTATCGAGAGCAGCAGGTTCATCAAAATTTGCATCTGGTGGAAACAAAATATCTTTATAATAACGATCATGGTGTATGATCAAACAATCATGTTTTTCGGCAAATTGAGCTGCAATGCTTGTTTTTCCGCTGGCTGTTCCACCTGCTATAATAATGATAGTAGTCATAATTTATCTCAAATTTTGTTTGGAGTCACGCGAATCTCACCAATGATGGTTGTTCCCAAAGAGCACACCATGTTTGCGGTGTCTAGAATACCTTCGAAATGAGATCCATCCGTGAAGATAACGCGTTCTCGTACTTCTAGAAAGCCGTTAAAATAACCCATTACATGAGCGTTCTGTGTGTGAATCTCACCCTGTGCACTGGCATTGGGTTTGATGTAGACGGTACTTTCACAGTGAATGGTACCTCTGTATTCACTAAGGATAATCACATCACCCTTGTGCTCTATATCACTTTGTGTTGGGACATCTATCATCAAAGGAGTCAAGTGAAATCTCGTAAATATGCGAGAAGACGTTCGCGTTCTTCATTGTTTTCGACCGAGATTGAGATGGTATTGTTGTCGACGGCAATCTTAAGAGGTTTGGATTTTGTGACAAGGGTAGGAGAGGGAAGTTCTTTTTCAACCATCTTTTGGACGCTTCGAACAGAATACATTCCATCCACAATCTTTTCTGCCAGCACACATTGGCGTTTTGCATCCGTTATCTTTAAGA
>Ga0115564_10002169_pt1 | contig 17263 bp, 15 predicted proteins | sample COGITO_mtgs_1105_7_FD_88680 | JGI IMG/M metagenome (GOLD analysis project Ga0115564, IMG submission 88680) | Pelagic marine microbial communities from North Sea - COGITO_mtgs_110523 | ecosystem: Environmental > Aquatic > Marine > Epipelagic | place: Germany:Helgoland, sampling site Kabeltonne...
CTGGGAAGCCCTGAGTCCGCTGCGGTCACCGGGCGCGTATTCACGGTGGGCGGGGGAGAGATTGGCGTGGCTGAGCCCTGGGTTAAGGGCCCTGTCGTGTCCAAAGATGGTCGCTGGCTGCCGGCAGAATTAACCGACGTGCTGCCGGCGCTGGTGGCTTCAGCGCGCACAAATTCTGATATGGCGGGGGTCACTCGCACCCAGTCCTGAGCGATCAGCAACGAGCACGCTGCAATTAGGCGACCTGGTCAATGGGCGTGAGATCAACGGACTCAGCGCGCCGCAAAATACGTTCGATGTAGTCCTGCGTTTCGGGAAACGGCGGGACGCCCTGATACCGCAGCACGTTGTTGAACCCGGCGTTGTAGGCAGCCAGGGTGTTGATGAGCTCATCGCCGGGTACATCTTGAACGAGGCGCAGGTTCACGCAGTTCAGGGCGGCGGCTGAGTGAATGGCATCAATGGGGTTCCACACTGTCGCCTCGCCATCGCCATCGGCGTCGATGCCGTACTGATCCCACGTTTGGGGCATGAATTGTGCGATTCCCTGGGCCCCGGCGGGGCTGATGGCCTGTGGATTCCATGCGCTTTCTGAGGCTACCTGGGCGGCGAGGACCTCAGCCGGTACCGCCCGGCAACGTTGAGCAGCGTCGACAATCACCGCCCGATACTCCGGTGGCACATCAATGACCTGGGCATCACGGACCCGGTCGAGGCCGCCAAAGGCTAAGAACGCCCCGCCCACGACCGTGGCTGACACCATGGCAATAGCGGTGGCGGCCGCGATAACCCTGGTCATGGTGGACACCCCTCTACGGTAACCCGAAAGGAAGGGCAAAGCCCCATGATGATCTGGCGATGGGCGGCCCCGGCGCGCCGTACCGTGGGTGTATGACTTCAGACGGTGGCACAGGATCGAGAAACATAGATCTCACCCAGGGCGACGTATCGGCCCTGTTCGCGGAAAAGCTCCAGGCCGCCTTTGCCTCGCTAGGGCGTTTCAATTTGGCGGTGTTCGGCAAAACTGGTGCAGGAAAATCAACACTGATCAACGCCATTTTTGCAGACTCGGTGGCTGCGACGGGGGTTGGGCGGTCGGTGACACGGGGTTTGGACTACTACGCGCATCCGGGCGGTTTGCTCGGCCTGTACGACTCGGAGGGTTTTGAAACCGGCACTGCCGGTGACGTGATTCTGGCCGGCCTGCGTCAACTAGTGGAGGATCGGCGGGTACGCCCAACTTCTGAACACATTCACGCGGTGTGGTACACGGTTCGTTGGTCTGATCGCCGATTTGAGTTGCCGCAACAGGCTTTTGTGCGTGGACTCGCTGACCTTGGGCTACCCGTGATCTTGGTACTCACTCAGGTGCCCACCAAGAACGGCCAGGTGCATCCGGAAGCGCTGGAGTTCGGTGGCTTCATCGATTCCTTGCAACTGCCGCTGGTGAATCACACGATGTACACCAATGCTTTGGCAGATGCTTTTACCGGCGCGGACGTTTTCGGGATGGACGCGCTTCTCAACGCGACATACCAGGTGGTGCCCGACGTTGCGACCGCTGCACTGACCGCTGTCCAGAAGTTAGATTGGGAGCGTAAAAGACAGGCAGCCCGACGTGTGATTAGACAGGCGGTGGCGGTGTCTGGCGGTGTGGGAGCCGCACCGATCCCCTTCGCTGATGCTGGCCTACTCGTGCCCACTCAGGTAGCGATGATTGCCCGAATCACGGCCGTTTATGGTCTGCCGCCGGATAGGTCTCGCGCCCTTGCGGCAGCAGCATCGGTGGCCCTGACCGGAGGAGCGACCATGGCGGGGCGCTATCTGGCGGGCACGCTGTTGAAATTTGTGCCCGGTGGCGCGGTCGTCGGCTCGGTCATCTCCGGCACCGTTGCCGCCTCGTTGACCCAGGCGGTGGGGCAGGCCTGGTGTCGGGTGTGTGAGCACGCCTTAAGCCTGAATCCTGATGAGCAGTCGGCGTTCTTAGCGGGGCCGGCGCCCCGAGTTCTCTTCCTGAGCTGGCTGAAGGGCAAGCCATCTGGCTAGGTACTTGCTACGGTCATGATTGCAGGAGTTGTCCGGGTTGGGTGAGAGGTGGAACGAGCGATGAAAAAATATGTAGTCACGGCGGTAGCCATAGCCGGTGCCACTGCAGGGGTTCTTGCTTGGCGTCGCCGGCAAAATGCTGACGAAGTGGAACAAAGAGCTGATGCCTGGGCCGATCAATTCGGGGCGGTGGCGCAGGGCACAGCGGCGAGCGTGGGTGCTGCGTGGCAGCAGGCAGCAAAGGTGGCTGATGACGCTGCTCGTTCCGTTTCTGACGCTTCCTACGGCCTGGCCGACTCGGTGACCGCGGCAACGCCGGCTGCTGATGCCCTGACCCAAACGGCCGCTTCGGCCGCGTCTTCGGTTGCTCAGGCGGCGGATGCCGGTGGCGCCGTGGCTAAGCAGGTTGCCGATCGCGTTGGTGAAGCTGCTGATGAAGCAGCCGAAGCAGCAAGTCGCGCCGCACACGCCGCAGCCGAGACAAATGCGGCTGAAGGTGCAGCTGAAGGTGAGCCGGCGCGCCCTACACCGGCTGACCTACGACCCAAGACAACCAATTCTGCCGCCGCGAAGTCGGCGGCCAAACCGGCGGCGAAGTCGGCGGCCAAACCGGCGGCGAAGTCGGCGGCCAAACCGGCGGCGAAGTCGGCGGCCAAACCGGCGGCGAAGACGGCGGCCAAACCGGCGGCGAAGACGGCGGCCAAGCCCACCGATTCAGCCGATCCGACCAAGCGCGCCCGGCAGCGCACACACGGGGGGCGCACCGATGTCGACGAAGAATCCTCGTCCTAACCGCGAGCTAGCCAAGACAGTCAGCCGCCGGGAATAACTGCCCGCGCTGTGGCGTTATCTGAAATGAGCAGTTCCAGTGGTTCATGCCGAGCCAAGCTGGTGGACCGTTCAGGTAGTTTGATGCGTTCAGGAGGACACGGTGCGAGATCCGGTTGAGTTGATTCAGTGGCACGACCAGCCCAGCGCGCGCAAGGGCGACACATCCTCGCGTGTACTTGTGCATGCGATGACCGGTTTCGTCGATGCCGGCCAGGTGCAGGGCTCAGCCGCCGCCCGACTCATGGCGGGCGAACCCCGACTCCTGGCAACGATTGATGCCGATGAGGTTTTCGACTATCGTGCCCGGCGCCCCCGCATGACTTTCGTGGTCGATCACTTTGCTGCCATCGAACTTCCCCAGATTGCCCTCTATGAACTCAACGATGATGCCGGTCGACTCTTTTGGTTGCTGACCGGACCAGAACCAGATGTGCAGTGGCAGCGTTTCGTCGCCGCCGTCATCCACCTCATTGATGCCTTGGATATCGATCTCACGGTGAGTTTGGCCGGCATTCCGTGGCCGACCCCGCACACTCGGCCCACCGGCGTCACCTGGCACGGCACCGACCGTGAACTGCTGGATCGCCAACCGGCCATGCTGGGCAATATCGATGTGCCCGGACATATCGGTGGTCTGCTAGAACTCACACTGGCTGATGCGGGCCGGTCTGCCCTCGGAATTGCCGCCCATGTTCCCCACTACGTGGCCGCGGTGGACTATCCGCGGGCAACGATAGCGCTGCTGGAGTCCCTGGGCGAGGCCACCGGGCTCGTCGTGGATACAGAGGAGTTGCTGCCGGGTGCGGTCAAGATCGAAGGCGAGATTTCTTCGCAGGTGGCCGACTCCTCTGAATTCGTTTCGGTGCTAGCCGCGCTAGAGCAGCAGTACGACCAGATGTCTGCGATGCGCGCGCAGGCCGATGCCACCACCCGTGAAGTTGCACCCGATGGTCATGTGCCATCGGGTGAGGAGATCGCAGCGGCCGTAGAGCAGTTCTTGGCCGATATGTCGCAGAAACCGCCCAATGAAGTCGACGGGTCAGAGCCGGGTCGCTAGGACGCGAACCTGATCAACGGCTGGATCGTGGGCACCTCGTACGTATCCGTGAGGTGCAGCGGCGGCTGCCTGCAGGAACGCAATGTTGTCGGCAGTGACCACTTCCCCAGGCAGCACATTGGGGACTCCCGGTGGATAGGCCGCCATCGAATCAGCGCTAATTCGACCGACCGCCGCGGTTGCTGAGACCAGTTCGGATTCAGCAAAGATGGCTTGCCGCAATGGCATTAGCCGGTCCCCGGGGGAGGGCAAGCGGTTCAGCGCAACCAATTGCGCATTGCCATGGGGCATGTCGCGCAGGCCCTTCACGAGACGGTCGCCGTCCACGCGTCGCCCCGCGCCGATGAGTCCGACGATGACAGCATCGGTGGACATTTCCACTTGCATGCCGTGGTGATGGAAGAGCCGATGGCGCACTTCGTGTCCGGTCAAACCGGTACCTCGCGTGTCGATCACCACGCGCATCGGGTCAATAGCGAAGACTTCCGCTGAGTTAACGAAGTCGTCGGTGACGATGCCAAAGCGTGGGTCCTGACGTAGCGCAGCACGGATCTCGTTGACCGCCTGCACACTGTCGGCAATCTGTTCTGGACTGGTCATCAGATCACGACGGGCCAGGTCTAGCGAGGCGATCAAGAGGCCAGATTCACTGGTTGAGGTGATCATGCGCAGGGTGCGATCGACGTGGTCACCGAGCAGTTCTGCCCATGGCCCGCGGCCCAGATGCACCATCGCTGACTGGCCGAGGCTGCCGCCAAGTTTGTGGGTACTACAGATCACCAGATCAGCCCCCAGCCGTAGCGCATTGAGCGGTAAATCGGGATGGAAGCCAAGATGGGCACCCCACGCCTCATCAACCACGAGCGGCACCCCGTGTGCGTGGGCAACGCGAGCGAGGCCGGCAATGTCACTAACGGCACCAAAATAGGACGGGCTCACCACGTAGACGCCGATCGCGCCGGGATCGTTGTGTAGGGCCTCATCGAGCAGTTCAGGGGTGAGCCCATGAGCCATGCCGCGGTCAGCGTCTACGGCCGGCATTACGGCGATGGGGTGTAGGCCGGCCAGGGCCATGCCATCCATGACCGAGGAATGCACGCTGCGCTGGACTACCACATCGACGCTGGCGGAATCAGAATTGGGGGCAAGGGCAGAACTGGCACTGCGCAGCGCTAAGCAGGCAGCGAGATTGCCCTGGCTGGCGCCTCCGGTGAGAAACCAGGTGCGCTGTCCGCCCCATGCGTCAGCGGCAAGTTGACGTGCCTCATCGAGGGGGGTGGCCCCGCCAGCGGGATCGGCATCAAGCCCGTCGGTCAGGGGAGCAATGTCGAGATGAGTCAAATCGCTGCCGAAAAAACGTGCGACGCCTGAGTCAGGATCGGCTAGGTGTCCGGGTACGGAAGCGCGGACAAATTCACCGGCGTGGGACGCCTTGGCTAGCTCGGCGAGTGCTTCGGCGAACGGAGCGCGGGAGTGATCAAGGGATGAGGTGCTGGAAGTGTTGGCGCCCGCGTCATTCACCTTGTCATTCTCTCGTGCGTTGAGTGTGCAATAGAAGCCCCAGAGTCCTCCACTCAGCGCAATACACAATATATAGCCAAAGGCGCACTTCAACGATAATCTTGGGTGGTGCCCAAAGGAGACCGCATGACCGCGCGTACTCACGACGTCCGAGATCGTGTCTTTGATGCCGGATTGGACCTGCGGCAATTGGGGGTGTTGCGCGCGATCTCTGAGACCGGTTCCTTGGCCGCGGCCGGTCGGGCCCTGGGCGTCTCCCAACCCACCATCGCCCATCACCTCAGCGCCCTCGAGCAGACCTTGACCACCGTGTTGGTTCGTCGCGGGCCGCGCGGTGCTGTGCTGACCGATATTGGCCGGGTCTTCGTTGATCAAGCCGATGTCATCTTGGACCGGGTGGCCTCTGCTGTGCAGGAGGCACGCACCATGGCCACCTGGGGTATCCCCACCTTGCGCATCGGCACCTTTTCCAGCGCTGGCGGCGTACTTCTGCCGGCGGCGGTGGCTGATGTGCAGCGGCACATGAACGTGCCGGTGGAATTGCACGAAGCGGAAACGGTTGAACTCCTCGCCGACCTAGCCCAAGGGGCCTTGAACATTGCCCTGGTCTACAACGATGGCACCGAGCCCCTACCGATTCCGGACGGTTGGCGGGCTGACTCGCTGCTGTGGGATCCGTATCTTCTCGCGATGCCCCATGACCACCCAGGTGGATCTCAAGGTGTTGCCGATCTCGCTGATTTTGCCGAGGACGGCTGGATTTTGTCGCAGCAATCTGACCTGATGACCGACCGGAGTCTGCTCTTGGCCACAGCGGTGCATGGCTTTTCACCGCGACCGGTACTTCGCACCGATGACTTCCATGTTGCCCTGGGCTTTGTTTCCACCGGGTTCGCCGTGACTATGGTGCCGCGCTTAGCCGCAGAACCGCGCGCCGGTGTGCGCTACTGCCCAACCGGTGACCCCCAACTTGGCCGCACTATCGGTGTTGTCTATCCGGTTGCTCCCGTGCCGGTAGTTGCTGCACTCGTCGATCGTCTTCATGAGCAAGCTGCCGCTGTCGGCAACGGATAGGTTTATTGATGGTGGGCACTCTCAATCTTGCCGGCGGCGTTCACAGCAGCTGGTCTCCGATTCTGCACAGTTATCGCCAGGATCTAGCCAGGCTTGCTGCGTTCCTACAGCAAGAATCTGATGCGCACAGACCATGGGCTCCCGAACCCGACCTCGTCCTTCGTGCGTTGTCGATGCCGATGGATGATGTACGCGTAGTCATAGTGGGTCAAGATCCCTATCCGACGCCGGGGCATGCTGTGGGATTGGCATTTTCCGTTGCGCCCGATACGAAACCACTACCACGAAGTTTGTCCAATATCTTGCGCGAACTTACCGACGATGTTGGTGTGACAGCACCGACATGCGGTGACCTTCGAGCATGGAGCGCGCAGGGAGTGCTGCTGATCAATCGGGTGCTCACGGTGGGGGCTAACCAACCCGGTAGTCATCGAGGCCAGGGGTGGGAGCCGATAACGCAGGCGGCTTTGCAGGTACTCGCACAACGTCGACTGGGCCCGCCGGTTGCAGTGCTTTGGGGACGCGACGCGCAGTCGGCTGCACGCCACCTTCAGGGCGCCACTGTCATCAGTAGCGCCCATCCGAGCCCGCTGTCGGCTCATCGCGGCTTCTTCGGATCTCGACCGTTTTCGCGAACCAATGAAGCCCTCGCTGCGCGTGGTTGGGACCCCATCGACTGGGCGCTGTCCCCTAACGGCGCATCACCCGATTAGTTGACGTGCAGTTGGGGTGTTTCAGAAAAGACATCGGCCACGTCTGCAACGAAGGCCCCTACATGTTCGTCGGTGATGGCAAGGGTGAGCGCAATGAATCCGCGAGCGGCCATGTACCAGCCGCGGTCAAGTAAACGCAGAAACAACAGATCGCGTAAACGCGGGTCAGCGTTGCGGAGATCGTGCGGAGACGTGATGGGCCCCGATACCGGGTGGATACCAATCATGGATCCCATACCTGTTGCACTCCAATTGAACTGACCCAAGACGCCGTTGAGCGAGTCGCGCAGGTAGTCGCCTCGTGCGTTGACTTCATGAACGACTGCATCTGTGAGAACTTCACTGAGACCGGCTAACCCGGCGCTCATGGACAGCGTGTTGTTGTTGAAGGTACCGGCGTGGGGGAGTGCGCCGGCCATCGTGGGGTCGAACCTTGACATGAGGTCTTCGCGACCACCAAAGGCGCCGAAGCTTGCGCCACCACCCAGGTATTTTCCCAGGGTCATGAGATCTGGGGTAATTCCAAACATCGGGCAAGCCCCCTGCGGGCCGAGGCGAGATGTCATGACTTCATCGGCGATAAGCAGAGCACCAATCTCAGCCGTGGCAGCGGCGATGTCCTGCAGGAATTTTCCAGTGGGGGGAATGCAACCCGCGGAACCCATGACCGGTTCGATGACGACGGCGGCGATGGTGTCGGCATTTCTATTAAGTAGGGACCGTGCCGTTGCCGCGTCATTGAAAGGCAGCACGGTGGTGGAGTAGGGAGCGTTGACGGGGGAGCCTTGGCCGCCGTAGTACATGAATCCACCGTGATATCCGCCCTGCATCACCGCTATACCCGGGCGGTTCGTGGCCACCCGCGCCAATGCCACGGCCATCATGTTGGCCTCGGTTCCTGAGTTCGTGAAGCGCACCATCTGGATGGACGGAAAGCGCTGGACGATGGCTTCTGCGAGTCGCACTTCGTTCACGGTGTGGGCGCCCAGAGTGAGGCCGGCATCCACCGCTGCGTGCATGGCGCCGGTGATGGCCGAGTTGCTGTGGCCGTAGAGGCCGGCGGTGTATTCGCCGAGGAGATCTACATACGTCAAACCATCCACATCGAAAACGACCGCATCCGCCGCGTGACTGATGCGCAGCGGAAAAGGAGAGTGATAGAGGACGCTGCGCGTGTTGCCGCCGGGCATGACTCTGCACGCCTGCTCATGTAACTGCTGGCTCACCGGGCGCTGCGCGGCAAATTCGCGATGTGCGGTGGCGAGCACCTGGTCTAGGAGCTCAGCTTTTGACACTGCTGCGACCAATCGAGGCGGTGTGACATCGGGAAGCGTCGTCATGTCGTCATGTTAGGAGTTCTGTCGAGCGCGTGGGACAACAGCGCGCCAATCACCGGCCACCATCGGCGGAACCGATTGTGTGACGATACCCTGGGGGGTATGTCGACTCAGGCGCTGCATCAGCATCCGGCCTGGTTTGGTTCGGTGATGGGGACAGCGGCGCTGTCGGTGGCGATGTACCAGTCGGGGCTGGCCCTCGTGGCCCTGGAATGGGTCAGTCCACACACCACTCCGGCCGCTGCCCTGACCTGGGCATCGGTGGCTTTCCTGGTGCTGGCATCGGTTTTGGCAGCGATTCTGACTCCCCGGTACCTGATCCGCAGCAAAGATCGCGAGGCGCTGGCACACGAAATGTCCCATCCGGCACACGGTGCGATGCTCGCCACGTTTCCGGCTGGCTTCCTCGTTTTGGCGGTGGCCTGGGGTCGTGTTGGACCGGAGTTCATCTCAACCGATCCGGCCCTGGCCGTCTCCGCTGTTCTGATCGTGGTGGGTGCGCTGGGCGCCGTGGCACTGAGCGTGGTGTGGGCCGCGGCGCAGGGACGCGGCGTGGCGACACTGGCAGATGTTCATGGCGGTTGGCACTACGACCACCGCTGGCCCACGCGCTAAGCCCGTCCCTATGGGTGCCCCTCGCGCCTGCCGGCATTGTGGGTTTAGCTCTACTCAAGACGGTGTCTGCCGGAGTGGACGTAGGTGTGTGGGGTTCAACGCTGGTCAGTGTTGCGATCGTTGTCACGGCCATGGGTTTAGGGCTTGGATTGTGGTGGATGCTGTTCGCCATTGGGGATCTATTGCGCGTGCGCTCGGGCGGGGGTTTGCCGTTCCATCCCGGTTGGTGGAGCTTCGTTTTTCCCATAGCTGCCATGCAATTGTCCATGACTGCACTGGGGGTGGCCCTAGATAGCGCAGTCGTCATGATTTCCGGTCTGATTCTGGGGCTGGTGCTCCTTGCCGTTTGGTTTATCGTCGGTGTGCACACCCTGGGTGCCATCATTCATCACCGGGCAATGCGTACCTAGATCCCGGCTGCGTACGCTTAGGCACGTTATGAGCCATAACCAACTGCCACCGGCGCCTTTGCAATTGAATCAATGCTCGCTGCCCGTTGTGGGGCCGGTGCGCGTGTACACCTGCGGGGTGGCTCCCTACGGCGTGACCCATCTGGGTCATGCTTCGACCTTCGTGTGGGTGGATGCCCTCACGCGGGTGTTACGCCATGCACACCTCGACGTCATCCTCGCCCGCAACGTCACCGATGTTGACGACGTGCTGACCGAGGCGGCACGTGCGGCCCACACGCCATACGACGAGTTCGCAGCGATGCAGCAGTATCGCTTTGACCACGACATGGCATCCCTCGGTGTGCGGCGCCCTGATTTTGAGCCGCGGGCTCATCGTCATATCGGTGATGTGGTCAAACTTGCCCAGGGGTTGGTCGACAACGGCAGTGCCTATGTCGGGAACGGTTCGGTGTACTTCCACGGTCGTGATGTTGCCTCCCGTGCCGGATTGTCCGAGGCCGAGGCGATAGAGCTCAGCCGCGAGTTTGGTGAAGATTTCGACGACGCCGGTAAGCGCCACCCTTTGGACACCGCGGTGTGGCGGGCTTCTGGCAGCACTGACCCGGCCTGGCCGAGCCCGTGGGGCCTGGGTCGACCCGGCTGGCATGGTGAATGTGCCGCCATGGTGTTGCACACTTTTGGATCGAGCATAGATATCCACGCGGGGGGTAAAGATCTGCACTTTCCCCACCACGCATATGAGTCGGCAATGGCCGAGGCAGTCACGGGAGTGCAGCCGTTTGCTCGAGCTTGGATGCATGTGGGCACAGTGTCGGTGAATGATCAAAAGATGGCCAAATCCACCGGCAACCTGGTGTTGATCGAAGACCTGCTCAAGAATCATCGGGCCGCAGCCATTCGGCTCTACCTACTCGATCGGGTGTGGTCCCAAGACTGGGAGTTCACCACTGGCGATCTTGCTGCGGCCGAGGGACGCCTTGATGCGCTCTACGCCGCAGCTGGCCGGCGAGGAAATGATGCGGCCGAGGCAGACATCATGAGTGCTTTGGTGAACGATCTTGATGTGCCAAGGGCTGTCGCGATCGCGCTGGAAGAAGGAGGTCGAGCCGCTCGCGGACTCAACCACGTGCTGGGTCTGGGCTGATGCCTCGACGACCCGGCGATGATCGTCGTGAAGAGATCATCACCGAAGCGGCAACACTGTTTGCGCGCAACGGTTTTCATGGCACGTCCATGGACGACCTGGGTACGGCTGTTGGCATGAGTGGCCCGGGGCTCTACCGCCACTTCGCCGGCAAAGAAGCGATTCTTTCCCAGATGTTGATTGATATCAGCAGGCGACTGCTGGCCGGCGGCCAAGAACGGGTGCGCCAGCATCAGCAGTCACGTGACAATTTGGCTGCCCTGGTGAATTTTCATGTTGACTTCGCGCTGGACAATCCCGAACTCATTGATGTGCAGGTTCGAGACTCAGACGCCATGTCAACCGAGGACCAGCGGACCGTGCGTCGCCTGCAGGCGCAGTACGTGGGCCTGTGGGTGGAAGCCATAGAGCAGGTGTGGCCTCATACCTCCTCAGCAACGGCTCGCGCTGCGGCGCACGCGGCATTCGGGCTCATTAACTCCACTCCGCACAGCGCCCGTCTCACGAGGCCAGAAATGAGTCATCTGCTGCAGGTGATGGCTACCGCAGGGCTTGAGGCAGCATCCGGTGTCGAGTAAATATCCGGTGCCGCCTAATTGTTAACGATCGTTCACTAATCCTGATAGGGTCAGCGGAGCGGGGTGTTCGTGGAGAAGATCGCGGGAATGAGGAGACATCGTGCCGGTCGAGGCGGGTACCACGCGGGCGGCAGAACATCTTGCCCTGATTGATGAACTTTCTGACCGATTGCAACGCAACGCTTTAGGTGGAACCGAGTCGTCCCGTAAGCGCCACGTTGCGCGCGGCAAACTACTGCCCCGCGAACGTGTCAATTCCCTCCTTGATCCGGGCACCGCCTTTCTTGAACTCTCTGGACTTGCCGCCGATGGCGTCTATGACGATGACGTTCCCGGGGCTGGCATCATCACCGGGCTTGGTCGGGTCAGTGGTCGCGTCTGCGTGATCATTGCCAATGACGCCACGGTGAAGGGCGGTACCTATTTCCCGCTCACCGTGAAGAAGCATTTGCGTGCTCAGGAGATCGCGAGTGATAACCATCTGCCCTGCATTAATTTGGTGGATTCGGGCGGGGCATTCTTGCCGCGCCAGGATGAGGTGTTCCCGGACCGCGATCATTTCGGTCGGATTTTCTACAACCAGGCCACCATGTCGGCTCGTGGAATCCCGCAGATCGCTGCGGTGATGGGTTCTTGCACTGCCGGTGGCGCATACGTACCGGCTATGGCTGACGAAGCGATCATCGTGCGAGATCAGGGCACCATCTTCCTCGGTGGGCCCCCGTTGGTGAAGGCTGCAACGGGTGAGGTCGTGACAGCCGAGGATCTCGGCGGCGGAGACATGCACAGTCGGATAAGTGGCGTCACCGACCATCTGGCTGACGATGATGCACATGCCTTGCGGATCGTGCGCGACATCGTCGCCACGTTGCCACCACCGAGCCCGCCGGAGTGGGCGCTGCATAGGTCCCTGCCGCCGGAACGCCTGGCTGAGGATCTGCTCTCGATCGTGCCAACGGACACTAGGACCCCCTACGACGTGCGCGAAGTAATTGCCTGCATCGTGGATGGCAGCACATTCGTGGAGTTCAAGGAGCATTACGGCTCAACACTGGTCACCGGTTTTGCCCACATCGATGGACATCCCGTGGGCATCATCGCCAATAACGGCATCCTCTTTAGCGAGTCAGCCATGAAAGGGGCGCACTTCATCCAGTTGTGTGATTCGCGCAAGATCCCGTTGGTGTTCCTGCAGAACATTTCCGGCTTCATGGTAGGTCGAGACTATGAAGCCGGTGGGATCGCCAAACATGGCGCCAAGATGGTGACGGCAGTTGCGTGTGCACGCGTGCCAAAGTTCACGGTGGTCATCGGTGGTTCGTTCGGGGCTGGAAACTACTCCATGTGTGGACGTGCCTATTCCCCACGCTTTTTGTGGATGTGGCCCAATGCTCGAATCTCGGTGATGGGTGGCGACCAGGCCGCTGCGGTGCTGTCCACTGTGCGTCGCGATCAGATCGAGGCAGCGGGTAATGAGTGGACGCAGGAGGAGGAACGCGCGTTCGCTGATCCCATTCGTCAACAATACGAAGATAAGGGCAGCCCTTACTTTGCGACAGCTCGACTATGGGACGACGGACTCATCGATCCTCGGGACACACGCCGGGTGCTCGCCCTCGGCCTTGCCGCCGCCGCCAATGCCGTACTCGACCCGGTATCCAACGGAATCTTTCGGATGTGACCGTGACTCAACCCAAGCCCTACTTCGAATCGGTATTGGTGGCCAATCGCGGCGAGATCGCCGTTCGCATCATGCGTACCTTGGCTGCACTGGGTATTCGTAGCGTCGCGGTCTACAGCGATGCTGACGCCGACAGTTTGCATGTTGCCGTCGCCGATGAAGCCGTGCGCATTGGCCCGACGCCTGCGATGGACAGTTACCTGCGCGTCGATCGCATCATCGCAGCCGCACTCGATTCCGGTGCGCAGGCGATTCATCCCGGCTATGGATTTCTGTCGGAAAACGCGGCTCTAGCCCAGGCGTGCATCGACAATGGCATCGTCTTCATCGGTCCGCCTGCCTCGGTGATTGACAGTATGGGTGACAAGATTCGTGCCAAGGAAATTGCCATTCAAGCCGGTGTGCCGGTGGTTCCTGGTGACCATCGACCCGCCATGAGTGATGCTCAATTGCGTTCGGCAATCACAACCATTGGCTTTCCTGCGCTCTTGAAACCATCTGCCGGTGGCGGTGGTAAGGGTATGCGGATCGTTCGGGCGAAAACTGAAATCGATGATGCGATCACCTCGGCCCGACGCGAAGCTCGAGGGTCCTTTGGCGATGACACAATGCTGGTGGAACGATTCGTGGACCGCCCACGACACATTGAAGTTCAAATACTTGCCGATAAATTCACCAACGTTGTGCACCTAGGCGAACGGGAATGCAGTCTGCAGCGGCGCCACCAGAAAGTCATTGAGGAATCTCCATCTCCGTTGCTCGATGAAGGAACAAGGGAACTGATGTGCAAGGCAGCCGTGGCTTTGGCGGCAGCCGTTGACTACGTCGGGGTCGGCACCGTGGAGTTCGTGGTGCCCGGAAACAACCCGGCGGATTTTGCCTTTCTCGAAATGAATACACGTCTACAGGTCGAGCACCCGGTCACTGAAGCTGTGACCGGTATCGATCTTGTTGCTGAACAAATTCGAATTGCGGCCGGGCACGCCCTGGGTTACACCCAGCAGGAGGTCGTGTTTTCCGGGGCAGCTGTTGAGGCGCGTGTGTATGCGGAGGATCCGACCCGAGACTTCCTACCCACCGGAGGACAGATTGAGGTGTGGGAAACACCGACGGGGTTACGCATCGACTCAGGTGTGCGGTCTGGAGACGAGGTGTCCTCCCACTATGACCCCATGTTGGCCAAGGTGATCTCCTGGGCGCCGCAACGGTCTGCCGCCTTGGCGTTGTTGGCGGCGGGGCTGGACGAAATGATCATCTTCGGAGTCGTCACCAATATCGACTATCTACGGCAGATTCTGCGTGATGAGTCCGTCGTCGCTGGCACGATGGACACGGACCTTCTCGGACGTACCACCGCGCTTGACGCCTGGTCGCAAGGGCCCTCTGGTGCGGCAGCTGCGGCGATGGTGAATGCGTTCCGGAGCAGCCTTGACGGCGATGGTGATTCCTGGACTCAGCGCGATGGTTGGCGAGTTTGGGGTCGTCAACCTTTTACCCTGGACTTTACCCGAAACGGTCAATCCATTGAGGTGTGTGAAGCCGCACCGAAAGATGTGCAGCGGGCCATCACCGAGCACGATGTGCTGGTCATTCCCGACGTCACCCCCGCACCGTGGCTAGACCCTGCAGGTGCATCGGTGTGGGTGCACTCTCCAACCGAAGGAACCCACCATGGGCGGCTATCGACACCGACGGAAAGACACCTTCGCGTCGATACCGCGGGAGACCGATCCCAGGCGGGCGATTGGTCAGCCCGGGCTCCAATGCCCGGCACGATCGTGAGTGTTTTGGTAGGTGATGGCGACGAAGTAGACACAGGTGCGCCCCTTGTTGCCGTTGAGGCGATGAAGATGGAACACATGATTAAGGCACCGGCTGCTGGACGAGTGAAAGTAGTGAATGTTGAAGTAGGGGAACAGGTTCAACTTGATCAGGAACTGGTTGAACTTGTCCTGGGAACAGTTAATGACGAGGGCAACCCATGAATATCGCAGAGTTGGGATTACCGATGGTCATTCCTGCGCCTGACGCTCCGGCACGTGTCACCATCTGGGAGGTCGGGCCTCGCGATGGACTTCAAAATGAGGCCGAGATCCTGCCAACCGCGATCAAGATTGAGTTCATCGAACGCCTAGCCGTAGCAGGGCTTAGCATCATTGAGGCCACGAGTTTTGTGCCTGCCCGTTGGGTTCCGCAGTTGGCTGACGCTGCCGAAGTGATGGCGGGGCTTTCGCCCAGTGCCAGCGTGCGTTTCCCGGTTTTGGTCCCCAATGAGCGTGGCCTCAATCTCGCGTTGGCTGCCGGCGCTCAGGAGATCGCAGTCTTTGGCAGCGTCACGGAGTCCTTCGCCCGCAAAAACCTTAACCGCACCTATGACGATCAGTGGGCCATGTTTGAGCCTGTCGTGGCTAAGGCCCGAGCCGAAGATATGTCGGTGCGGGGCTACCTGTCGATGTGCTTCGGCGACCCGTGGGAAGGCCCGGTTGCCCTGGAACGAGTGGTCGATGCGGTGGGGCACCTTCGTGACCTTGGCTGCACTGAATTCAGCCTCGGCGACACCATCGGCGTTGCCACACCCGGCCACGTCAGGGCACTCATGATCGCGTTACGAGACAGCGGCATCGGGCTAGATTTGGTGGGAATTCACTGCCACGACACCTATGGGCAAGCTCTGGCCAACACCGTCGCAGCAATTGAGGTGGGGGTCCGTACGGTTGATTCATCTGCCGGGGGACTGGGCGGATGTCCCTATGCGAAATCTGCCACGGGGAACCTGGCGACAGAAGATGTGGTGTACGCGCTGCACGGGATGGGATTCGACACAGGTGTGGACCTTTCGGCGTTGGCAGAGACGAGTCGGTGGATGTCTGACATCCTGGGCCGACCGAGTCAGTCCCGGGTGGTTCGCGCTATGCAGCCGTACTCGGTTCAGTGATTGATTACCCAGTGATGCATCGGCGAAGAGGGGCCTCATGAAGAATGCACCGCTGGATCATCGGCTGCCGACGGAATTGCGTGATCTTCGCGAATCTGTTGCTCAGTATTCACGCGATGTCATCGCTCCGGCGATCGGTGAGTTGTACATCAACCATGAGTTTCCCTATGACCTCGTGCGGGGCATGGCCGACATGGGCCTTTTCGGACTGCCTTTTCCCGAGGAGTTCGGCGGAATGGGTGGCGACTATTTCGCCCTGTGCATCGCACTCGAAGAAGTCGCGCGAGTGGATTCCTCGCTGGCCATCACTCTGGAAGCAGCGGTATCCCTCGGGGCCATGCCGATCTACCGCTTCGGCACACCGGAACAAAAGAACACCTGGCTTCCAAAACTCACCAGCGGTCACATGATCGGTGCCTTCGGTCTGACCGAACCCGGAGCTGGCTCCGATGCCGGCGGTATGCGCACCACCGCGCGCCTTGACAATGGCGAATGGGTGATCAATGGCGCAAAGGCATTCATTACCAACTCCGGCACTGACATCACCGGGTTGGTCACGGTTGCCGCCATCACCGGCACCAAGAGCAACGGGCGCCCGGAGATCTCGACGATCATCGTCCCGGCTGGTACCCCCGGCCTTGCCATAGAACCTGCCTACTCCAAAGTGGGGTGGAACTCCTCTGACACCCACGGCTTGGTGTTCACCGACTGTCGAGTTCCGGCGAGCAACCTGCTGGGTGAGCGTGGCCGCGGCTACGCTCAGTTCCTGCAGATTCTCGACGAGGGTCGCATCGCCATCGCGGCCTTGGCCACCGGCCTCGCGCAGGGATGCGTCGATGAGTCGATTCGCTATGCCCATGAGCGCGAAGCGTTCGGACATCCCATCGGCCACTATCAGGCGGTGTCTTTCTTGATTGCAGATATGGATGTAAGGGCACACACGTCACGTTTGGCCTATTACGACGCCGGAGCGCGGATGTTGGCCGGTGAGCCATTCAAGCGTGAAGCTGCGATCGCGAAACTACACTCATCAGATGCGGCGATGGAAAATTCACGCTGGGCGACCCAAGTCTTTGGTGGGTACGGCTACATGAATGAGTATCCGGTCGCGCGGTTTTACCGCGACGCGAAGGTATTAGAGATTGGCGAAGGTACAAATGAGGTGCAGCGCATGCTTATTGCGCGTGAGCTTGGATTGCCACAGTGAGCATCAGATCAGCGCAGCACTGACGTGGGCAGTGAGATGAGCTCTGACGTCGGCACTGACGTACGTGACCAACTGTGGCAGAAGCAGTCACACTATGTTGCTGCTCGTTCA
>Ga0115564_10002173_pt1 | contig 17255 bp, 8 predicted proteins | sample COGITO_mtgs_1105_7_FD_88680 | JGI IMG/M metagenome (GOLD analysis project Ga0115564, IMG submission 88680) | Pelagic marine microbial communities from North Sea - COGITO_mtgs_110523 | ecosystem: Environmental > Aquatic > Marine > Epipelagic | place: Germany:Helgoland, sampling site Kabeltonne...
AAGGCTTTTAGTGAGTTGCTTTACAATACCTGTTGCATTCTGTTTATAACTTTCGAAATCACGCATCGCTTCAGCATATGGATCAAATAAAGCTTTCTTAAGCCAGGCTTGCTGCTTTTCTCCTTTTTTACCTTTTGATAAAAGCTTATACATTAATCCAACAAAGTCTTCAGCTGATGGCGGAATGAAAAACTTAAATCTACCCTTTGTTCTACCTATGTTTTTACTAGTAGCTTCGTATATTGTTTTTCCGGATTCAATACCTGTAGACTCTTCAATTATATCGTTAAATTCTTTGTCAAGATTTTTTGAAAATTGCAAAGCTTCAGTTTGATCTATTATAGATTTTTTATCAAATACAGCTATATTGCTAATGTCGTTTTTAAGACTCTTTAGGTTCATGTCTGTAAACCTAACTGCCTTAATTCCTTTTTTATTCAATGATTTAAATAATTTAGCTAAATCAGGCTTACTTAATGAGGTTTCAAATGCAGGGTCTATTAATTCATAAAGATTAAGTTCATCAACTTCAAACCCACCTCTAGCTTTCAACCCAAGTTCATCGATTTCATTATAAATAACATCTTCACTAACTATATCACTCTCTTTTATTTTAAATTCAGCAACTTTACCTTCATTTCCTTTAGCGTATTCCGCGGCTTGAGCTTTATCTTCTGAAAAATAAACTATACCGTTTATATCATCTATTTTTTTTATATCCCCTCCGTGGTAAATAGCTATTTCATCGGGCAGTAAATTTACGTTAATATCTTTTTCTGTAATATCTAAACGTTTGACATTATTATTATACGCTAAGCTTCTTGCATTGTTTATAGCTTGCTGCCCTGTTTCTACTAAATTAAGTTCAACACCTTTAGAGAATTTTATATTTCTTTTTACTGATTTCTTAGGGTCTCTAAAATATGTAAAATTATTAAAATCAAAATTTACTACACCAGCTGCTTTAAGGGCATCTTTAAGCCCTTTATTAACTTCTTGATATCTATAAATAGCTGGATTTTCAGTATCTAAAGCGTTGTCTATAGAAAAAGTGGCTTTATAAAAAGTATCAATTATTTTTGCTATTTTTTTAGGAATTATATATACTTTGCTTTTATCAATTGCATTTTGTATGTTATCCCACTCAAATTTTGGATCTGTAATGTATTTAGCAGCCATTGTAGAAATAACTGTTACAGGAATACCATGTTCAAAAGTATAATCACCTGCTTCTAATCCTTCGACTAAGTAAGCACCTTCTATTTTTGCCGCGGTTTTAAGAGCACCTCTCATAGAAGAATTCATTGTTTTTAATATTAAAGCTACGCCTTCTGGTAAAATTGTTTTTTCAGTATATTGTTTTTGTAAAAAATCAAAAATAGTTTTTAAATGCTTTTCAGCAATATTACTTTGAATATCTCTATCTGTTAATTCAACTTCATTTTTACCTTTATAAATAGAAATTAAATCTTTACCAGTGGTTTCTTGCTTAATAGTATTTAAAGCTTTTTTATTATTTAAATATAATGTTTTATTTGTTTCTGAACCTTTTGATGACCTTAAATTTAATCCAGATTTACTAACAGTGTTTTGAATTAATTCAGATCTTTCTTTGCTGGTTATCCAGTTATACAAACCGGCATTGTTTCCAAATATGCTAGTGGACTTACCACTAACGGTCCACCCTTTTGTTATATTTAAGAATTCTTCAATAGGATTTATTTTGTTTGTAAAAATTATATCCTCAAGCAACTTGCCTATAGTATCCAAAGCAGCTGCTTTAGCATTAGGGTTTTGTAAAATAGCTACCCCAGGCTCTAAACCAAAAGTAGCGTTAATAGCATTAAAATAATAGTTTAAAGAATTGTTAATCCACTTTTGATATTCAACTCCGCTTTTATTTTTAATGTTTAAAAATTTCTTTTGTTGAATAGGTGTTAGCTTGCTTTTATTTCCTTGTAAAACATAAGCTTGCCAAAGTTCTCTATTTTTTTTCATTAACTCAGAAAGTACTGGATCTTTTAAGCTTAGCTCATTAAGCATTCCATAACCGCCGACATTATAAATATTTTTTTCATTTAAGTAATTTATTATATTGTCAATGCTTGCGTCAATCTCTTTAATTGTAGTCCTAAAAGCTTTACCTTTGCTAAACTTAACTGTACCTCTATCTATGTCCTTTAGTAGCACGTTGACAAAGTTGTCAGCTAAAACCTCACCTAAAGCCTCTTGATTTGTATCAAATGCTTTACTTATTTCTGAATTTTCGTTTTGTATTTCCTTGCTAAATATTTCAAAAGCAATTTCTTCGCCAATAGCTTTACCTATAGCTTCTCTTCTACCGCTTATAAGTTTGCCTTTTTCATCAATAAATAAACTTACAAAGGCATCGTCAGATACTTTGTCAGCAGATACTCTTCTAACTATTTCGTTACCCGAAGTAGCGCCTCTAACTAAAGTTTTTTCACGATCAATTTCTTGACCAATCCATTCTGGGTATGGTATAAATTTTGGATCAAACACGTCTTGAACAACATCTTTACCACCTACATCAACAGTTACTTTCACTCTGTTTCCGTTTTCGTCTACCCTAAAAGCACCTCCAACGGATTTTTCAATAGCTATAGGTATACCTCCTTTAACAACTTTTCCATTCTCCTTACCCATTAAAAAAGTGGTAGTCATGTTCTCTATAATAGCTTTCTTGTGCTTTATTAAATTACTTTCATAAGAGCCATCTTTAAGATTACCTAATCTCGCTATAACTAACTTGGGTATTGCACCTGCATCTCCAACAACTTTTCCAATTTCGTTTTTCATCTCTCGTATTAAAGGAGGTGATGAATTATTTTTACCAGCCGCGTCTGTTATTTTAGACTTCAATTTGCTAACTATAATTGTAAGCTTTTTGGTTATAGCTTTTATTGTGAAGCTAGGGACGATATTGCTTTTGGTTAGCAGTACATATTTTCTTTTTTCAGCCTCTTGTGCTTCTAATTCTCCTCTAGATGTAACATTCTTTGCTTTATCTAGTCCTACACCGGATCCAGCAGCTGCTTCTTTTTTTCCTTTAATTAAAGCTTCTTTAACTCTATTTCTTATACCGTATGGACCAGCTATAATGTAACCTCCAAGACTTTTGTTTGCCGCTAAAGGATCATAGTTCATTATATTTTTTATAAACTGCTCACTAATAACATCTTTAATAAAATCATCTAGATTTTTACCGTAAATATTGTCTAGCTTAACAATACCGTAACCTGCTGCAATCTTTACTATCAAAGGATTTAACATACCCTTGTTAATTTTTTCTACAACCTTTCCTGCTATAGTTTCTGCATACACTTTTTTAGTAGTGCCTTTAGGTACCATTTCATCAAATTGATCACCTAAGGGTTTTTTATTCTTTTTAGAATCAGCTTTAGTTTTAGTTTTATCTTTTTCTTTTGGTTTAACCTCTTCTTTTTCTTTTGGTTTAGCTGCTTCTTTTTTCTTAGCTGCTTTAATTTTAAACTCTAGGTTTTGTACAATAGCATCAAACTCTCCGGGATCGTCGTAATCAGATGCGTCTAAATTATCAAGCTCTGTTTCCAAGTCAGTTGAGCTTTTGCTTTCTTTAATACCAGGCTCAGTTTTTACTGTTTTTTCTAAAACTAATGTACCTTCTGCTCCTTTTTTACTAACTGCTTTTTGAGCTTTAGTTAATTTTCCTTTTTCAATGCTTTTATTATAATCTTTTACAAAATTATAAACATCTTTACCGTTATTAAATTTAACTTTTACACCTAAGTTTTGTAAAGTTCTACGAATAACATCACCAATCTTGGTAAAAACACTTTCGTTAAATTGTATGTCGCCTGTAGCAATAGCGTCTGAAAATAAAGTTAAAACTTCCTCAGATTGAGTAGCTTCATCCATATCTTTATAGCTTTCTAATCTTTCTGCAAAGTTACTATCTTTAATCTGAGTGGCGTCAATTTTGTTTATATACTCATTTAAAGATTTACCTAAAGCTATTTGTGTTTCAGGTGAGTTTTTAACTGTCTGAAATATTAATCCATGAAGAAACTCATGAGCAGCTACATTGACAGCTTGCTCTTTTGTTGATATTTCTTTATTTATTATAATCGTTTGATCGCCAGTTTCTGGATTTTGATATATAAAGCCTTGTTGATTAGACGCTTTTTTGCTATCTATATCAAGATTGTTTTCTTTAATAAAATTATCTACAGCTTCAGCATTGTCTAATGATTCAATTGTTAATCCTTTTACATCTTTAACAAGAGATTCTACTGTTTTAATATTAGATAAGGTCAAATCTTTAGCTACACTAGTTTGCAACTCTTTGTCTATTGAATTTACACGCTCTATTTGCGAATTTGTTAAAGCTTTGTCATTAACTCTTTTTATTTCTGCATTTAATTTTGATTTTTCTTTTATTAAATCAACTACTTTTACTTGGGTTTTTTCATTTAACTTTAAAGTTTCTATTCTATTTAAAATCCCTTGTGTATTTCTAGCTGTTGTTTTAATTTTATCGCCATTTGCTTTAGTAAGTCTGCCCCCTAAAATATCTTTATCAACTCTTGACTCTATTACTTGCAAAGATCCCTTGTTTTTTAATATATTTAATTGAGTTTCATTAGCATTAGTATCTAAAAAAACTTCAGATATATTTTTAAAATTAGATTTTTTTAAATTTTTATTTACATTAACGTTAGCAATTCCACTTTTAACAGCCTCTGTTATTTTTACTGCATTTACAGGGGCACCGTATAAAGCTCCGCCACCAACTCCTTGTATAAAAGAATCTGTTACATTAGAAAATGGATCAATACCGTTTATTAAATTTTGAGTTATAGTAGTAGCTACTTCTTCAATACCTTCACCTACCATAGAAGCAGGTGCACCGAATTTTTTTATGGCATTAGAATACATTTCAACCAATCCATTTCTAAATATTTTAACCCCTTTTTCTTTACCCTCTTTTAAAATAATGTCTTTGTAGACTTTACCCATTGTACCGCTTCCTATAGAGCTAAATACAGATTCTGCCCCGGCTAATCCAAGCCCTTTTATTACTGAGGTTAATTCAGATTGACCTTCTTTGCTCAATTGATCTTTTATTTCTGGTCCAGCAAAAGCAACGGTAGATCCCGCCATTAATTGTTTTGTAGTAGCGGCTGCGCCACCTACCATCATAGATATACTAACAGGAGCACTTTCTGTTATTCCAGAAGCTAATTGCTTAAATCCATCACTATAATTCCCTTCTTGAAAATTTTTGTAAATGCCTTGATAATCATAATTTTTATCATTATATATATTTTGTACTTTTTCTAGTTTATCTGTTTCTTTTTCATAATATTCTAAAATAGGATTTTTTATACCCAAAGCCTTTTTCGTTTTTTTAGAAGAAGCTTTTAATCCTTTAATATCAAATACTTCAGCTATAATGTTTTGAGGTATTGCTCCAATGTCATAAATTGCCTCAGGTATAGATGCTAACATTTCGCCAAGAGTTCCACTACCTTTCATTAAATCAACCATAAGCTTATCAGTAAAGCTCATGTTTTCTGCCATTTTTTTAGTAATAGATTCTTTTTTATAATCTTCAAATTCCTGTTCAGTTACCGCTTTGCCGTTTATTACAAATGGATCATCTGGCTGTGAATCCAAAGAAGTATCTACCGGCGCTAATTCCGTATCTTCTGGTTCTACATACCCCGCTTGCGATGCTGTCATTGGTTGAGACACTACATCCGCATCCGCTGCAGCGTCCGTTTGAAAAGTTGTTGGATCAAGTAAATCTGCGGAAGTAGTATCTTGCGCTGTTTCTTCTAATGTGTAACCAAAATCAACCGCGTATTCCTCTATGCTAACTCCGCTATCATCAGCGTATTTTTGCATATCTTCAACTGATACTTTGTCACCTGTTTTTTTATTTATATACATAATATTTTATTTGATTGATAAATTTCTTTTACTTGAATTAAGAAAACTTAGTATGTTGTCTGTATTTTTTTCTAATTTATATTTATAGCCTTTAGTAGGGTCCTTAGGATCTACAGGTGTTTTTGCATATCCTTTAGATAAGTCGTTAGGGTCTTTTGGTATTCTTTTCCAATATTTTACTTTAATAGCTGTTGGGACAACTCCGCTTGCGCCAGGTGGCTGAGGGGGTTGATAAACATATACAGCTTTTTCATCTTTAACTAATTTTCCGTTTTTTTCATAGTATCCATTTTCCATTTCCACGTTTTCTGTATCCGTTGTTAAAGTAGCAAAACGATCTGTACTAAATTGTATATTTTTAGCACCTCCTAAAACTGCTTCCTTAAAATTTTGAACAATAATGGTGTCTTTTTTGTCGTCTTTAGCATCTTTACCTACTGTTTGTATTTTATTTAATTCCCTAACAGCTCCTAAAGTTCCTTTTATATCCTTAACAAGAGCTACTCGAAAATCTTCTTTTTGCTCAGAAGTTAATCCATCCTTTGTGTCATAAGACCAAGGATCTACACCTTGTTTCTTATATTTATTATTCCAATAAGAAGCTATTTCGTTGTCATCCATTTCTAAGTATATATTTTTTGCCTGTGCTTCAATAGCTTTGTTAAAAACGTCAACGTTAACTTTAGCTCCTTGCTTGTTGTCTCCAAACTTTTCTCCTTTTTTATAAGCGTCAGCCCATTTATTACCCAAAGTTAATTCAGCTTTAACCATTTCCAATGCGTTTGCTTTTTTTGCAGTAAGATCAGGAACCTTGCTAACAAACATTGTGTTTTCAATATTGTTATTAATAACCTTTCCAACCGGTATTCCTTTAGCATCGTATACTTCTACAGAATAAACTACATTTCCCATAGCGTCTTTTGAATAAATAGCTTTTTTGCTTCCGGGTATTGTACCATTCATTATAGACATGGTTTTGTATTGCCTTGGGTTTCTAAATTCATCGTTACCCCCATCTTCACCTAAGCCCTTATCAGTTTGTTCTTTAAAAGCAATAGCAGAAGCTGTAGTGTTTGCTAATGAATTTTTCATAGTAGTACCTATGTTTTCCATAGATCTCATAAAGTTTCTTTGCTTATTAGTAAGCTTTGTTGGATCTTGCTTTTTTAAATCACTATACTCATTGAGTTGACCATTTAAAGCGTCAAATTCAATAGTTGAATTTTTAGACTGAGTTTGAAATACAGCGTTTTCAATTTTAGATGTAGCTTCAGCGGCTTCGTTTGCAATTTCTTTTATTTGCTTTTGATTTTCAAGATATATATTATTTAAACCTTGTATAGTCTTGTTTGTAGTGCTAGACAAGCTTTGCTGCATTTCCCTGACGTATTGCCCTGACTGTGTATCTACGACTTGTTTTGGATTTCTATAACTCATATTTTTATTTTTAATCTCTAGCCCATGAAGGGGTATAACTTGTATCTATTGTTGGGGTTGATGAAAATCCATTAGCAGCAAGGCCACTAGTATCTAAAGAAGTTGCTACAGGAGCTTGATAAGGTGATGCGTTTTGTGCGGCTAAACCAGTAGCTACCCCTCCAACGGCAGATCCTACACCGCTAATCATACCTGTTAGCGCTCCTGTTCTGTCTGATTGCGCTTGACTCTCTCTTTGCGCAGCTCCTGACAGTTGAGCAGATACTCTGTCAAGCTGAGCACCTTCTCTGGTTTCTTGAGCATTAAAAGCAAATTGCCTACCTTGCATCTCCATACCTTGAACTCTCCCTCCTTCCCCTATCTGCAAGCCTTGGACTCTAGCTCCTTCTTGCATTCTCATTTGATTTAATTGTTGTTCTCCTTGAGCTCTTAATTGCTCATTGTTAGCTTCTTGTTTTTCAATACTAGCAGATACGCCTTTTTTGCTTTGCAATGCTGCTTGCGCTAAGGCAGTAGCACCTCCAGCTCCGGAACCGGTAGCTCTTAAAGTGTCTAATGTATTAGCTAGGGAAATATCAGCCTGCTCTATTTGCATTTCAGCGGCTTTGGTGGCTACAGATAAATTTTCAAATGGATTTGATAAGCTAGAACTAAGATCTTTTGCTAATCCACTTAGATTAGTAACACCTTCAGCTGGATTTACAATTGCTTGTCTATTAGCTTCTAAATTGTTTAGCTTTCTTTGTAGACTTGCTTTTTCAGCTGCAGCGGCTCTTTCTCTTTTTTTAGCCGCCCCCATACCAAACAAGCCTCCTAGTATTTGTGTACCGGCACCAATAAATCCCGCTGTTACTATTCCTGACATAATTTTTCTTTTTTAAAGTATTCTTCCATAGTAAAAGAATACAGAGATTTTTCTATATTATCTATGTTTTTTGTATTTGTAGGGTTCTTGTGTACATTTATAAATACACAATCTTCTACACATTTTATTAATCTTTTAGCACCCTTTATTGATATTTCATAACAAGGAGCAATATGTTCCACTGTTTCGCCATTAGTCGTTACGAGTATTCTGCCTGTCATTAAAAACCAAAAATGATCAGTGTGATGTATAGCACTGATAACAAAAGTATCAGCAGGCATATTCATTTGACGCATATACAACTGGTCTGAAAAATTGTGTGTAATTGGTATTAATTCGTTATCCACTAAAGATTTACCATCCCCAAAAATATTTTCCAAATCATTATTTTCTATTAATGTTTGTTGAAGATTTTCTAATCTTTGTGTATAATTACTTAACAGCTTGCTTTTATCTTCCATATATTGATCCTACTGCAAACAATTCTTTTAATCCACCTGGATCAGTAGTTGCATCTGTTTTCATTGTAACTGTAGCGTAATAAGCTTTTATACCTGTATTGTTAGGGCCTATTAAAACTTGTCCAGCTAAAGGTATAGTTGAATTATTTTTTATTGCAGCAACATATCTATTTTGTTTTCTATCAAATCCAGCTCTATATTGCACGTTGTTTTCCACATAAAGACCCTCGTCATAACTCCATATTTTAGTATATGTATTAGGGGTTGGAGGATCAGTAATTGGTACTGTAGCTGTATCTATTATTTCACCCCATCCAGAGTCAGTTGCATCAAAACCAGTTGAATCAGAAACTAAAGATGTCACTTCCCAGCCATTAGTGCCTTCGTAGTTTATAGTTTTAAATGTTTTAACTCTTGTAGGATCTGGATTAAGTACAAATTTAATAGTAGCATCGTTATTAACTCCGTAAAAATTAGCTCTATAAACGCTAGTTGAATAATGTTTCCAAACAGAAGTTCCATTTGTAGTAAAAAATCCACCTTGAGAACTAAAGCCGTTACTAGGCTTATAATCAAAAAAGCTTACCCAACCATTAGTAGCTTCATCAAAACTTAATGTGTTATAATCGCCATCTGAATCCTGCAATGATATTACATAATTTTTATTATGTATATCGTACGCGCCAACTATCTCACCCGTTGAATTAACGATAGATAATTTATCTCTAAAAAAATCAACCATACCGTAGTTAGATATTTCTGTAATACCATCCCTAGATAACCTTAGCACGGCGTTTCTGTTTCTATCAACAAAATATTTTTGATAACCATAAACAGCAAATGATTCTGGATTTGTAGATATACCAAACTCACCAGAATAAGCTATTATTTGACCAATAACTAAATTGGCTGTAGTTGTAATTGCACTACCTTCAGCAGAGTATATAGCGTCTTTATCTATTAAAGCTCTATTTACTTTATCCTCCTGGAATATAATTAAGTTAGTATCTTCAGCATAAAGCTTTTGTATACTACCATTCGCAGGATCCACACTTCTAGTTATTTCTTCAGCTACGCTAAATTGATTAGATTGATTTACACCTGTTCTGGAATTAAATATACCGGAATATATTAATGAATTAGCTCTACGTTGCTGAGCATCGTTGTCTTCAACTATATAAGCTTTTACGCCTAAATCTGTAGACGTGTTATTATAACCTCCTCTTATTCTTGATTCTTCAACATACCAATCTTCTTCTACAACGGTAGTAGTAGGTGTAGTGTAATTAGTGCCACCGGTCTTACCTTCTCCAATAGGTAAATCAGCTAGACGCTTCATGTAAAATGAGTTAAAATATCCTACTTCTAATGTTATTGGCATATTATAATTATTACTTGTTTATTAAAGATATTACAGAGGGCCTAAACTGCAATTGCTTGTTCCGTACGTTGCATCACCATACAATACCTTAAACTGATTAAGGCCGCAAACAGGTGAGCAAGCAAGTCCACTCATATTTGTAGTCCAAACTCTGTATTCGCCTATTTGACTAAAATTATATTGTTTTTCATTTGTACCTGCAGTGCTTAATGGTATGTTAGCAGACATACCTCCCCCAGCAGGTTGAGCAGGAGAACCAACATCGCAAGTGGCTAATCCCCACGTGGAACTAATACCTGATCTAAATTCCACAGTAAAGGATATAGTAGCGTCCTCACTCGCGCACGTAGTGGTTAGTATTGGTTTTAAAAACATAACACCTTGCGTTAATGCTCCTGTTTGGGAACCTACAGGTCCTTCGTTTCTTACATTATATATTATATCAGCAGGGTAATCTATAGTCCAAATACTTGAAGATCCGGTTGAGGTAGGGACGGTACTTGAGCTAGCTGTAAATCTCCATTCGCTATTTACGCTACAACCTGCTGTTGTTGTATTGTTCCAGCCGTTGCATATGGATTGAGGTGCATGCTGCTCTCCTACTGTAAAAGAAATACTGCATGATCCGGATAAACCCGCTCCATTTACATCTGTTGCTAAAACAACAATAGTATAAGTAGTATTATTAACTACAGCATACGAAGCTTTTGGCTTTAATTCACCTGTTGATGAATTTATTTCAAACTGCGAATTTATAGTTGAGTAACTTGCTTGAGAAGGATCTAAAGACCAAACTATTTGGTTAGCATTTACACTTGTGTCCGCAGAACCATTTACAGCGGTAAATGTTTTTATAGTTGTAGCGCCTACGCTAATAGAAGGGTTTGGTAAACAGTTAGTTACTGTTGGCGCAATATTTGTTAAAGAAACATTTGGTAAAACAATGTTGTCTGTTAACCCATTATAGGTAACGTTAGCTGTTATAGTAAACACACCTGATGAAGGGCTTGCATCTACATTTGTATCGTAAAAAAAGTATTGACTACCTGCTGTTTTAATTTGAAAAACACTTCCGCCAGGGGTTGTAGGTGTTATTGTAAATATAGCTCCAGGGTTAGTAGGTATTTCATTTACAATCGAAAAGCTATTAATAACAATACCAGATGTAATAACACTACCTGCTCCATCTAAAAAACTAAAGTTATTGCCAATTTGCGTTGTGGGTACTGCGCTTTCTGGAAATTCAGCAGCGGTAAAATTAGAGCCCACAACTCCCGCGTATTGAGAATTAATAGCATTGTTTAATTCTACCAGATCGCCTGATAATGTTGTTTCCCAAAATATATCTAATAATGAAAAAACGGGTTTAGTTTCTGCTACAGATAAAAAAGGTTCCATAGATAATACAAGAAGATCCCCGGTAGCAACATCGTCAACGGTAACATATGCTCCAATTGGGTTTCCTATATTTTCAGATTGATTACCTCTTAAAACGAATGGGTTTGCATCTGTGTTATATAAAGAAGCTGCTGCTCCGGTAGTTCCCCAAGGTATTGAACCCTCAAGTGTTGTTACGGCAATACCTGCATGAGTTGTTGTGCTTGTTTGACCATAGTCTCCCGCTGGTATACCAGGCTCAAACGGTATACCTGATATCTCCATGCTTCTAACAGTAGATATTTCTATTACTTCTTGATCTGTATTTTCTGGATAGTATTGAGCGTTCCAGGGTGTGTCTTTTTGATAAATAGACACCCCTTTGTTGTCTATTAAAGGATTATTTACTCTAATAATTAATCTCTCGCTACTGCTAAAGTCTCTTTCATTTGGACCAACTTCAACTAAGTCTCTCGGTACTTTATTTACATTATCACCAATCAAGGTTGTAAAAAAGCTTTTATCTCTTTCTTTATTTTCTATCACAGGATAGCCATTAACAAAACCAGGTAAATAAACGTTGTAATACTCCTGCTCTTGTTGTTTTACAACTATTCTATAAGAGTACCAACCTAGAGGATTAGTAGCTGAATAAATTCCAGGAGTACCTAAAGCTGCATTATATGTAGATTGAATTGCTGAATTTAATTTAACATTTAAACAATTACCTATAAAATCTAAAACAGGTGTTGTTGTTTGAGTAGCTAAATCATTATAAGGTTGAAAAACAGTTGAACCAGGAACATTAGGATTACTATCGTTGCTAGACAATATGACATCTGATTGTCTACCGTATCTGTCTACTAAAACAAATCCAACTTGATAAGTTCTACCTTGTTTTAATTGGTGTTTAGGGTACTGAGTGTAATTGTCATACCTAACAGATTTGTTTTGAGCAGTCGCTTCAAAGTCTATAGAGGCAGGGCCAGTATGTCTATCTAAGTAATTTCCATAAACAATCCTATTTCCAATAACCTCTTGAGCTAGTGCTTTTATTGGAACTTTATCAGATACTCTTGTTATTTGATTGTTAGGTAATGTTTTGTAAGGTTTATTTGAACTATAGTTGTAGTCTTTAAAGTATTTAGTTTTATTTCCGTGAACTGGATCATTAAAAGCTATTGAAGTAAAGGGGGACGCTATAGTCAAAGTTTCTAAAACTTTTACCGCCAATGCGTCAGATTCTTTATATAGTATATCTACTTCGTCTATATGATAATTAATTTTCATATTAGAACCTGTACTTTCTAGCATTGGAATTCTTAATAATATATTGTTTATATTATTTTCAAACCATGCAACTATGGTAGATTTATAAGCATCATCCATGTCTTCTGTTGGAGATAATAAACCGCCACCAAATTGACTGTATTGTTTTGGTATAAACATAGGCTGCGTAAACGGAGCCATTAAAGAATATTCGTTGTCATCAAATTTAAATCTATAACTGAACCTAACAAATTTGTCTTCTAAAAATCTAGAATCACCCTGCCAATTAATATCATAGTCAGGATTATCACTTATTGAAATTGTATCACCAGTGAATAGTTCTGTTTCTTTGTTTAAAGTTACAATTATTTGCTGAATCGGTGTTGGAGTGGGGTTTGTTATACTATCATCTCTAACCTCTACTGTGGCTATTCTAGTGTTAGTAGGTATATTTGACGGGGTGTTGGTGCAAGAAACTAAGTCTCCAACTTTAGGAATACCGTTTTTTCCATTATAAAGAAAATCTACTTGAGAGGTGGTTCCCTCAATAGTATAAGTAGCAGTTAGTGGGTTAGTATCACCTACGGCTGCAGGCACAGGGTTTATAATAACAGCGCCAGAAGAATGATTAGACATGTAAATATCTTCCTGATTTGTCATAGAAGGTCTACTAAAATCTACTGAAGTGCTATTGTCAATAGTTATTGCTTCAGACAATGTTAATGTATTAGCTACAACAGGTCCAGTTGCTGTAGGTATACCTATAACCGTCACAAGACTAGTTATATTTTGAGTAGCTATTTTGTTGTTATTTGTTATTATGTCGCCAACCTTTATACCCGTCATACTAGCGGGAGTGATTGTAACTGATCCTGCACTAGCTCCTGTTATAGTAGTGGTAACTCTTTCCATTACAAGTATAGGTTCGTAAGGAGCGTATTTTGCCACAGATATTTGATCTTCATTGGTATAAGCTGGTCCATAAGTTGAACCAATGCTTGCATTATTTACATTTATTTTTCTAGGTTGATTAAGATTGTCTGTAAAAAATAATAAACTTTCAATTAAGTTAACTCCTAAAACCCTGAATGATTTATTAAAATTTAAAAAACTACCTTCTACTAACACTGTAGGAGCGTTGCTTGCCGCTAAATTAACGCTTACAATATAACAATTTGCACTACCAGGTGCCCTAACACTTTGAGGAGAATCATAATCTGTTGCAAATAAATAAGCTGTATTTGAATTTTCATCAATATGGTAGCCTATTATTTCGGTTCCAGCAGGAGCTCCAATAGATGTTAAACTAGATATACTTATGTTTCCTAAAATATTTTCAAATTCACCTACAGTGGAGCTTTCTGATCTACTTATAGATAAGTTTCTAGCTTCTCTATATTCACCGTTTGGTAATATACGAGAGTCAAGATCTTTATTCATTTTCCCTTTAAGGAATGTATTTTTAATCTCAGCCATTTAATTTTAGTGTTTAATCCATTTAGATTTACCTCTCATTGTTTGAACTATTTCATCTAGTTTAATGTTGGATAATCTTATTTTAGCATTTCTTAATTTAGCGCTTCTCTCTTGCTTTAATCTTCTTACTACATATTCGGGTTGATTAATTCTAGAAGCTATGATAGCGTGGCTTATATGAGCATATAAAGCCTCTTCTGCCATTTTTGGTATCTTAGTATCTAAATCATAAGCAAGTCCATCAGAAATATACTCTAATACTATTAATTTGTTGACTAAATCGTTTGAAAAAGAAAATTTTCCTTCTCTATGATTTATACCGAACCAGCCATTTATGTTTGCGTACTGTGGATCTAATCCATATTGCTGACCAAGACCTCTTCCTATACCATCAAATCTTCCATAAGCATCAAAAGCAAGAGCAGAATTATCAATAATATCTCTACCGTTTATTAAATTATCGTTAGCTCTTCCCCAACGTTCTTCTGTTATGGATGTTCCTTGCAGGTTTTCACCAAAATTATCTTGAGTTGGTGTTCCAAAGTTATCTTGTAGTGGTGTTGAGTATGGGTTTATAGTTAAATTGTTAGCTGGATATATAGGTCTTTTTACACCTAAATTATCTATCCATGACATTTTGACATAGTTTACGTAATCTTGCGGTATAATAACACTTAAGCTAGAAGGTATATTTAATTCTTGAGATTTTACACTATTTAAAGTGTCATAACTAAATTCTTGCAATCCTCTTTTTGCATGGAATATAACATCTGTTCTTTTAACGCTAGGTATTAACTTGCCGGTACCCACGTAAGCTACCAAAAAGTTATTTATAATATCACCAAGACTAGTGTAGGAATAGCTGTCATAATTGTCTTCAACAGCTTGTCCAAAAGCATCTCTATTACCATATTGCCCACCATCTAAAGATTTTAATTGAACTACAATGCTTGTATTAACAACTAAGTTATCTGCAATAAGTATAACATTATCAGTTACAGTGTAAGGTAAAACATATTCTGTATATGTTAAAACACCTGGTAAAGCGGTGTAAAGCTTAAAATTATTTAAAGCGTAGTTAGTCTGCGAAGGATCATTGCTTCCAAATACTAAGTCAGTATCAAACGTTGTTGTAAACGATTGCTTTGATCCGGCTATTGATAGAAACCTTTGAGAGCCCGCGTAGTATTGCTGATTACTTTCAGTTATTAATCCCATGTTTTATTATGATTTTTCGTTTATGTCTTCTTGTTGAATTTTTTGAGATGCTACTTGTATAATAGTAGGGTCTTGTATTATAACACCTGAATATAGTAGTATGCCAGTTATAACATCAACTTGTTCAGAGGCATGCAATTCAAAATTTACAGACGAACTTGAGTTGTATAAATACTGACCCAAAGATCCAATAGAGTATCCCCAATTTATTTGAGCTGGCTTTTTAAGGTACGATACTTTAATTTCTGTAGTTATAGTTGAAGGAGATACAAACAATTTATTTTGTTCATATAAAAATATAGGTTGAGATGTGGTAGCTGCTGTTAATGGAGATTTTTGTATTAAATAAAAATCATTACGCTCTACCATTTGAACTAAAGTAGCGTCTTTATATATAACACTACCTAGCCTATAAAAATTAGGTAAGGAACCTGTTGTGAAGTGATCTACAGCAAAAGTAGGTGCTGCGATTAATTTAAAATATTCTAATTTTTCTTCAAGATTTGTTACTCGATTGGCATACTCGCTGTCGTTTTCTGGAATTCGAAGCTGTTGATTTAGGTCACTCGCGTACTTTTCGAATATTCCTTGTTGCACTTGATCACCAACTTTGTTAAATTCGTCTGGAGTTATATACCCTCTTTGCTGCTGATTAAGTATTAGCAACACGGTTTTATAAACTAAATCTACGTTTATAGCCATTATTTTGTTTTTTTATTATAATATAACCGACCACGTAGCGCAGCCGGTATATTAATTATTACATGTTAATCTAAGTTTTTCTCTACAGATCTAAATACTTCAACACCTTCGTCGGTTTTAAAATAAGCAGCCATAGCAGAATAAGGATTTTCATCAAAAGGTACTGTCATTAACTTTCTTCCGTTTGATCCCCATGTGAACGTTCTTTGATCTTGCGACAGCTGAATTATTCCAGCCTCTTGAGCTCTGATAGCTACATTTCTAAGATGAACATTTTCATCATTTGCAAGCTCTATGAACAAAGCAGGATTTCTTCGAGCGAATAATAACAAATCTCTTTTAAGCTCCTTAGAACTCATGCTACCAACCTCGGATCCAACTTCAACCCTCATTATAGCTTCGGCTTGGTCAATATCCATGTCACGGGCCGCATTCACCGCGTCGTTTTGTAAGAATAATATATCTAAATCATCTTCAGCTTGTTCAACAGCGCTAAACTCTTGATATAGTTTTCCTTTTAAAGGATGGTACAAACTTAATAATAGTTGTAGATTTTGTTGTTCCTTTGGAACTTTTAAAGATCCTTTTAAAAATCTAATATGCCCCATAGTACATTCACCTTTTTGTTCATCAACTAATGGTGAGTCTTGATTTGTAGCATATCTTATTTCTTTTTGTTTACCAGTATTTTTATCAAAATACAATAAAGCGTGTTTTCTTGTATGCCTACCTGGCAAGGTTAAAGTTAATGGAGTTTTATTTCCTGTTAAGTAATATACTCTGTCTTTTATTTCCCAACTTGGTTTTGTTGGTTTTATAGTAACTTTAGTTACTTCTTGCTGAGGAGCAACCTCAACTTTCTTTGCTGGTGCTTTTTTTGCAGCCATAATATAATATAATTAAAAAGTTTAAAAGTGTGACAATAGCTAGTATATAATATAGTAGTAGGCTATCGTCGCATAAAAGTAATAATTACCCCCGTAGTTACAACGAGGGTAAAAATTACATTAATTTTGAATCCTTAGATTCCTTTGAATAATACAAAGTTGTTAGCAGCTTGAGTGATCAAACATCTTTCAGATAGGAAGTTTACTTCCATAGCATCTAAAGTAGA
>Ga0115564_10002198_pt1 | contig 17152 bp, 17 predicted proteins | sample COGITO_mtgs_1105_7_FD_88680 | JGI IMG/M metagenome (GOLD analysis project Ga0115564, IMG submission 88680) | Pelagic marine microbial communities from North Sea - COGITO_mtgs_110523 | ecosystem: Environmental > Aquatic > Marine > Epipelagic | place: Germany:Helgoland, sampling site Kabeltonne...
TGTTATAAAAACAAAAAAGGACTCTCTAAATAAATATAAGAATGAACAACTCAGCGTAGCGAATGTAATAAACGATTTCCAAAGTCTGAAATGAATAAAAAGATAGATTGATAACAAAGCATAAAATAAGTAGATCGCCTTAGTACCCACTAACATTGAACTTAATATAATTATGATTAAGTTTCTACTATAAGTTTTGTGTTTTATCGCTTCATAAAACACAAAAATACTAGCAAATATATATATATAAGATGCGTGACTATTCATTTGAAACAGCCCGTCAAACCCAAAACGAGAATGATATTTATAAGTTTTCAGATATGATACGTTGGCGATTAAACCAATACAAATTAAAACAAAATTAAAATTTAATATTTTAAATAATAGCCCGATTACCTTATTGACTGCGGATTTTGTGTTACAATAATTATTAAACAAATCAATAATAATAAATATAAAAGTGTATTTCGAAAAATACAGCAAATTACTTTTTACATTTAAAAACAAAGAGCTTTCGTTTTTCAAAAACAACAATCCAATCAAGTGGATTAAATAAAACAAGGATAAAACCTTTAACACTTTTGACTTATAATGAAAAGATAAGTATAAACAAACAAAACCAATCTTGACGAAAACACCATAACGATAAAATTCAAAATCTGAATAGAAAAAAACTTTTGTTAAAGACTCGGAAACAAAAAAGCACAGAATCAGAACCTTTACAAAGTGTTTGTTTAAAAAAAATTGATAGAGCAAAGTATATTGTATTATATTTGCAGCTAATTTACAAAAATAATGAAAATAATAGAATCAACTAAGGTATATATTGCTGGTTGTGGCGGAATGCTAGGCCGAGCAGTTTACGAAGTTTTTAGTTCTAAGTGCATTGTAAAAGCAACAGATATTGACTTAAATATTAATTGGTTAGAATATGCAGATGTTAGAGATTACAATGACATCAATAAGTCTATCGCGGCATTTTCTCCAGATATAATAATAAATCTAGCAGCACTTACAGATTTAGAGCATTGTGAAAAAAATCAAGAAGATTCCTGGCTTACAAATGCTTTAGGAGCAGAAAACATTGCGATCATTGCCAAAAGGCTTAATATTCCTATGGTATATATTAGCACTGCAGGTATATTTGACGGCGAACAGGATGTATATAATGATTTTGACGCCCCTAATCCATTGGGAATTTACGCTAAGTCGAAATATTATGGAGAGGTTTTTGTTAAAACTAATCTTGAAAAGTTCTTTATTTTTAGAGCAGGTTGGATGATGGGGGGAGGTCCTTCTAAAGATAAAAAGTTTGTAAATAAAATATACAAACAGATCAAATCGGGTAGCGAAGAGCTTTTTGTGGTAGAAGATAAGTTAGGAACACCAACATACACAAAAAGTTTTGCTCAAGGAATTTTTAATTTAGTAGAAACTGATTTGTACGGATTATATAACCAAGTGTGCGGAGGCGACTGTAGTAGATATGATGCGGCCGTTGAATTTGTTAACTTACTTGGGCTTAGTGAAAAGGTCAAAGTTACCAAAGTTTCTTCGGAATATTTTAAAAACGAATATTTTGCACCTAGACCTGCATCTGAAAAATTAGTAAACATGAAATTGGATGCAAGAGGAGTTAACTTTATGCCACATTGGAAAGATGCTTTAAGTGAATATGCAGAAGAGTATATCACAGACTTAAAGGCAAATTAATTTCATTATTTAGATTATCATGCAAATTGCTATTATTGGCACAAGAGGGCTACCCGCCAACTACGGTGGTTTTGAAACATGTGTAGATCACACAGCTAGGGAATGGGCTTCTCAAGGACACCAAGTTCTAGTTTATTGTCGTCAAAACCATTATAAGGATCAGGTAACGAACTATCATGGCGTGGCTTTAAGATACACAGCCTCTGTACCGTTAAAGGGAATAGATACTTTATCAAACACTCTAATTTCAATTTTAGATTTAATTATTTTTAATAGGTCTTATACAACAGTACATTTGTATAATTCTGGCAATGGAATATTTATTCCTGTTCTAAGACTTTTTGGAAAAAAGGTTTATGTTTCTGTTGACGGAGTCGAATGGAAACGAGAAAAATGGGGCTTAATTCCAAAAATGATTCATAAGTTAGGAGCTTATATGTGTGTTAAATTCTCAAATAAAGTTATCGTTGACAATAGGGAGGTGTTTGACGTTTATATGAATAAATTTTCTACTCATACAACTATTATTGAATATGGAGCTAAATTTATTAGTAACTCAGAATTTTCTAGAGATACTTTAAGTAGGTTTAAACTTGTTTCAAAAGACTATTTTTTATTTGTCGGAAGGTTTGTTCCAGAAAAAGGAGTTCACAAACTAATTGAAACATATTTAAAGTTAAAAACTGATAAACCGTTAGTTATCATTGGAGGAGATACATCTTCAACAGACTATACTGATAAAATAGAAATGTATTCTGTGAATAATGATAATATAATAGTGACAGGGTTCTTGTATAATGAAGCATATGAAGAGTTATTGTCTAATGCATATTTATATGTTTCCGCAAGTGAGCTTGAAGGTACCTCACCGTCATTATTAGCTGCTTTAGGAGCGAAAGTTTGTACCCTTGTAAATGGTATTAAAGAAAATATTCAAACCCTTAGAGGGGCTGGATATGTTTTCAGAGAAAACGATTTGGATGATTTACTTAAATTATGGCAAAACTGTGAGGATGATCCTTCTTTTGTTTCATTTATGGCAAATAGAGGACATGAATTTGCACAGCTAAACTATACTTGGAGAAGTATATCTAAAAAATATTTAGAGTTGTTTCAAGAATGATTACAATTTCATCAATCAAGCCTAAATCAGTACACTAAGTTAAGCGTCTTTGTTTCTGTTGTTAATTTATACGCTAATCTTCGTTTAACAGTACTAATAACAAAAACCCTTTATTTCCTCTAAATTTATAGAGTTTATTAAATCAAATAATCTATTTTGAGTTTAGTCGTTGAATTAAGCCTTTATAATATTTATTAAAGCAAGTTTTTAATCATACACAAACTTTAAATATACTACAAGTCTCGACTCTTGGAACAATATTTTCTTACCTTTGTAAATCATTTAAATCAGAGATGCCCAAAACCATACTTATTACCGGAGCTGCAGGATTTTTAGGATCCCATTTATGCGATCGCTTTATAGACGAAGGCTTTCGGGTGGTAGGAATGGACAATTTTATCACAGGAGATAAGGACAATATTCAGCATTTATTTGACCATTCCAACTTTCATTTTATAGAGCATGATGTGACGGTTCACATAGACATTGAAGAACCTATAGACTATATTTTACATTTCGCTTCCCCAGCAAGCCCTATTGATTATCTAAAAATCCCCATACAAACGCTTAAAGTAGGCTCCTTAGGAACGCACAACCTACTTGGATTGGCCAAAGCCAAAAAGGCGCGTATTCTCATTGCCTCGACCTCTGAGGTCTATGGAGATCCGTTGGTACATCCACAATCTGAAGATTATTTCGGAAATGTTAATAGTATTGGACCCAGAGGTGTTTATGATGAAGCAAAGCGATTCCAAGAAGCCATCACCATGGCCTATCATCGGTTTCATGGGGTAGAAACCCGTATTGCACGCATATTTAACACTTACGGCCCCCGAATGCGTCTGAACGATGGACGCGTCATTCCAGCCTTTATGGGGCAAGCATTGAGAGGGGAGGATCTATCTGTGTTTGGAAAAGGAGCCCAAACGCGTTCCTTTTGTTATGTAGATGATTTGGTCGAAGGGATTTATCGATTGTTATTTAGTGACTACTCAAGTCCTGTTAATTTAGGAAACCCAGACGAAATTACAATTATTGAATTTGCGGAGGAAATTTTAAAATTAACAAGCTCCGATCAAAAAATAATTTTCAAACCTTTACCAGAGGATGACCCCTTAAAACGACAGCCAGATATTACATTAGCTAAAAAAGTGTTAAATTGGTCACCTCAAATAGCCCGAAAAGAAGGAATGAAGATAACTTTTAATTATTTTCAGAACTTATCCGAAGAAAAATTAACCAAGATTGATCATAAAGATTTTTCGAAACATATAAAACAGTAAGTGAGTTTATTTAAACAAGGTCGATATTCAGGATTTATAAAACCCATTTCATACGCTATCGATTTGGTGCTTATAAACGGCTTTGGGCTTCTTTATTTTTTTAAAGGGATCTCTCCTCTAGTTTTTTTAGTATTTATTTCTTTTGGATGGATTGTAACGACCTTCGTGTCGGGGTTCTATGAGGTTTACAGATATTCTACAGTCATAAGAATAGTCAAATTACTGTTTAGACAAATTCTCCTTTTTAGCTTATTGATGTTTGCATATTCAGGGATTAATCACAATCTAAATCTAAATCCGATACATATTATTAAATATATTTTAGTCTCGTTTTTTTGTATTACGATATTCAAATATTTAATATATTTTTTACTAAAAAGGTACCGGACGATTTTTAAAGGGAATATTCGTAAAACGATTATTTTAGGTAAAACCTCTCAGTCGGAATCATTGGAAAAGTTTCTTATAAATACACCCGCTTACGGTTTCCGTAATAAAAAAATTGTTTGCTTTAAAGATCGGTCTAAACTAGACTTGATAGACATTTTTAATTACATCACAAACGAAGGAATCGAAGAAATTTTTTGTTCTATTTCAGAGCTCAACAACGAAGATCTGTTAGCAGTAGTAAACTATGCAGATAATAACCTTAAAGTGATTAAATTTATCCCAGATAGAACCAAAGTATTGTCCAAAAAATTGCAGCATGATTATTATGGAATTATCCCAATTCTAAGCTTTAGGACTATCCCTTTAGACGACCCCTTTAGCGCATTCTTAAAGCGAGTATTTGATATTGTATTTTCTTTGGCAGTAATTATATTAATTTTATCCTGGCTTACACCTCTTATTGCGTTACTTATTAAAATTGAATCCAAAGGCTCCGTCTTTTTTACGCAATTGCGAAATGGCTATAATTTTAAATCTTTTAACTGTTTTAAGTTCAGATCCATGGTTATCAACCCAAATGCAGACTTAATTCAGGTTACTCGAGGGGATGTTCGGATCACCAAATTTGGGAAATTCCTGCGAAAAACGAGCCTTGACGAAATGCCTCAGTTTTTCAATGTGCTTTTGGGAGACATGTCAGTAGTGGGGCCGCGACCTCATATGTTGAGTCATACAGATATGTATGCCAAAAAAATAGACAAATTTATGGTACGTCATTTTGTGAAGCCCGGAATTACTGGTTTGGCCCAAGTCAGTGGGTTTAGAGGCGAGGTAGAAACGGACAAAGACATTATAGGGCGTGTACAACAAGATATTTTTTACATCGAAAACTGGTCGTTCTTCTTAGATTTAAAAATAATTTTTCAAACACTTTTCAATACGATAAACGGAGAAGAAAAAGCATATTAACCCAAACCATTATCATGAATATTTTAATATTAGGAGCAGGAGGTAGAGAACATACATTTGCTTGGAAAATTTCTCAAAGTCCATTGTGTAATGCGTTATTTGTAGCGCCCGGAAATTCTGGTACAGCAACCTTAGCCACCAATCTTGATGTTTCCGTAACAGACTTTGAAGGCATCAAAAAACAAGTTCTTGCACACTCTATTTCAATGGTTGTTGTAGGTCCTGAAGACCCATTGGTTAACGGTATTTACGACTTCTTTAAGGAAGATACAGAATTACAGTACGTTGCTGTGATTGGCCCTCAAAAAGCCGCTGCTCAACTGGAAGGTAGTAAGGAGTTTGCTAAAGAATTTTTATACCGTCACAACATTCCAACAGCTGCTTATGAAAGTTTTACAAAAGACAATCTTGAAGCAGGCTATGCGTTCCTAGAAACCCTAAAACCACCGTATGTACTCAAGGCTGATGGTCTGGCCGCTGGAAAAGGCGTACTTATCTTATCAGATATAAATGAAGCCAAGCAAGAGCTTAAAAACATGTTGGTAAATTCAAAATTTGGAACTGCAAGCTCTAAGGTTGTGATTGAAGAGTTTTTAGATGGTATTGAATTAAGCTGTTTTGTTTTAACCGATGGGAAACATTATAAACTATTGCCTACCGCCAAAGATTATAAACGCATAGGAGAGGGCGACACAGGTCTAAATACAGGAGGTATGGGCGCCATTTCGCCAGTTCCTTTTGCAAATGAGGTATTGTTAAAAAAGATTGAAGACCGGATCGTAAAACCAACAGTTGAAGGCCTTGTAAAAGATGAATTACCTTATAAAGGCTTTATTTTTATTGGCCTTATTATGGTCGATTCAGAACCCATTGTGATCGAGTACAACGTTCGTATGGGCGACCCAGAAACAGAAGCTGTTTTGCCAAGACTAAAAACAGACTTAGTAGAAATATTTCAAGCAATCGACAAACAATGTTTAAATGAAGTTGATATTGAAATAGACCCTCAAACTGCAGTCACAGTCATGCTTGTTTCTGGGGGCTATCCAGAAGCTTATGAAAAAGGAAAGGAAATCACAGGTTTAGACAAAGTTGAAAACTCGATTGTATTCCATGCAGGAGCAAACGATAAAGATGGAAGAATTGTAACATCAGGAGGACGTGTCATGGCCGTCACCTCTTTTGGAGGAGATTTTAAATCTGCTTTAAACACCTCTTATAAATCAATAGAGCAGATCAAATTTGAAGGAATGAACTATCGAAAAGATATTGGATTCGATTTATAGGTAAGAATGAGAAGAGATGCTTTTATCCTCTTCATTATTGTCACTAAAAGACTTAAGTTGTAACATCCAATACACAAAGGCAACCAATCCGATACTCATAAATATCCAAGACATAATGTTGGCACCAAACCAGTTCTCTAACTCAAGGGCTCTTAAAGCATCAAAAGGTACTAACAATACAGTTTCAAAAAGGTCTTGAATGGCATTAAAAAAATCTTTCATGGGTCTTTAGTTTAAAGTTTAGGGTTATAAAATGTCAATCTGTACTCTTCGTGTATAAAATTAACAAGACATTTTTATAATAACCTTATATTTACCTGGCAAATATAGTCAACACTTTATATGATTACAAGCTTTTTTAAAACATCTAAACCAATTCACTATATAATTTTCTTAGTTGTACTGACTTTTTTGTTTGCCTACCAACGAATTATTACAGTTGATTACGAAGGAAACCTCTCAAATATTCTAAAGGAAGTAGGAATTCTTTCAATACTGTTGGCTTCTTTTTTCACCTTAATTTTTATAGTTACCAAAAACAATTTAACCCACAACAATAGTTATGCTGCACTATACTTTTGTTTGTTCATAGGACTCATGCCATCTTGTTTAGAGACGAATTCTATATTAATTTCAAATTTTTTCATACTGCTTTCACTTCGAAGAATCGTAAGTTTAAAAACCAATTCAAACATCAAAAAAAAGCTGTTAGATGCCTCAGTGTGGATTTGTCTTGCGACTATTTTTGAGCCGTGGGCAATTTTGTTTTTAGGGTGCTTATTTATGGGAATGGTGTTTTATTCCGTTACTCAAATAAAAAACTTTTCCATTCCTTTTTGTGGAATTTTAGCCGTAGGAATACTTTTGACATCTTACCGATTGCTTACAGAAAACGCGTTGCCAAACCTTACCGAATATTTACCCACCATTAGTTTTGACAACTTCTCATTCAGCAACACAACAATAGGGGCAGCATCTCTTCTTTTTCTAGCAGTCGTTTTATTTGGGATCACCAATTTTATCATAAAAGGATTTCTTAAAAACAGGCTTAAAACCCCCAACTTCTTAGTACTTGTTTTGGCGATTTTTATTGGAATTCTTATTGTATTTTTAAGTTTAACACAAGGCATTCCATACTATTTATTTGCGTTTGCACCTTCTGCGATTGTATTGGCAAATTTCTCTGAAACGACCAAGTACCGTTGGTTGTCAGAACTCGTTATAGGGATGCTACTTTTAGGAGTGCTGCTTCAAGTGGGGTTGAATATTCCGTTTCCTATAAACTAAACTAAAGAATTACACTTATATTTGCCACATAAATAAAATAGCATGTTTTCAAATAAAGCCAATTCCATTTTTCAAGACGTTATAGCAACCTATAAAGTTTTAAATTCAGTTGATCAGCCTTTTCAAAATAAACACGATAAAGGAGAAGACCTCATTGGACATTTACTCTATAGAAAATGTTGGATTGATACGGTTCAATGGGCTTATGAAGACATTATTAGAGATCCAAATATTGACCCCGTAGCAGCTTTAAAATTAAAACGAAAAATTGATGCCTCTAACCAAGATCGGACAGATACCGTTGAGTTTGTTGACAGTTATTTTTTAGAGACCTACAAAAACGTTCAAACGAAACCGACCGCCAAAATAAACTCAGAAAGCCCAGCATGGGTCATCGATCGCTTATCGATTTTAGCTTTAAAAATTTACCACATGCAGCTCGAAACAGTTCGTAAAGATGCATCTGAGAACCATAAACAAAGCTGTCAAATAAAGCTAAATACACTTTTAGAACAGCGTACAGATTTGTCTACCGCAATTGATGATTTATTGGAAGACATTGCCAACGGCGACAAATACATGAAAGTTTATAAGCAAATGAAAATGTATAATGACGACGAACTAAACCCTGTTTTAAGAGGTATCAAATAATTTATTTTATTCGTGTCGGAGATCAAACACATACTAGTCATAAGACTCTCGTCCATGGGAGATGTTGCAATGACCGTTCCGGTACTGTCCGCTTTCACTAACGCTTACCCTACGATTAAACTTACCGTACTCACCAAAAAACAGTTTGTTCCCCTGTTTAGAGATCTTAAAATGGTGACTGTGCTTTCTGCAGATTTCAACTCCGTTCACAAAGGTGCCCTTGGATTATATAGACTTTCTAAATCATTGCGAAACAGCCATATTGAGGCTGTTGCAGACTTGCACAATGTGTTACGGACAAAAATTTTGAAACTCTTTTTATCGGGTATCAAATTTGCCCAAATCAACAAAGGCCGAACTGAAAAAAAGGCGTTAATCACAGGTGAAATAAGCTCTCCTTTGCGAACAACCCCACAACGCTATGCGGATGTTTTTAGAAGCCTTGGCTTTAATTTTGAAATTGACACCCCTGCTTTTCCTTCCTCCAAACCATTAGAAGCTTCTATAAAAAAAACACTTGGAGATGTTTCAAAACCCGTTATTGGGATTGCACCATTTGCAGCCTACGCTTCCAAAATCTATCCCATCTCAAAAATGGATAAAGTAATTTTTGAACTCCAGAAAGAAACAAAAGTTTTATTGTTTGGGGGAGGGGCAAACGAAATCAAACAACTAGAAGCAATCGCGTTAAAATATTCAAATGTATGTTGTGTGGCGGGGAAGTTTAGCCTGGATCAAGAATTAGATATTATTTCTAATTTGAAAGTGATGCTCTCCATGGATTCTAGTAATGGTCACATGGCGGCGATGCTTGGAGTAAAGGTAGTAACCCTTTGGGGTGTGACGCATCCTTTTGCGGGATTTGCACCGTTTCATCAGTCGGCGGCCAATAACTTACTAGCAGATCCGGAAAAATACCCCAAAATACCAACCTCAATTTACGGAAACACTTATCCAGAAGGGTATGAATTTGCAATGCAGACTATTTCAGTTGAAAACATTGTAAAAACGGTTCAAGACAATCTTTAAATATCGTCAAAATCAACTTTGATGGTCGTTGAGGTTGGCTCTGCCTGACAGCTTAAAATCAAACCTTCTGCAACTTCATTATCTGTTAAAATATTGTTTTGTCGCATCCTAGCAGACCCTTCAGTCACGCGACAGATACAGCTACTACATACACCCCCTTGACACGAATAAGGAACATCGAGATCATTGGCAAGTGCGGCTTCTAAAATCGTTTGTTTTTGAGGCATTTTTAAAGTTGTTTCTTCTTCATCCACAAGAATCGTAATGTTTGATTCCCCGTTGTTAGTGCTAGCTGTTCCTGTAGGTTTTGTTTCGGAAGCAGTAAATAATTCAAATAGAATTTGAGAAGCTTCAACCCCTTTTTCTGTTAGAATACTATTTACAATATTGATCATTCCTTCAGGTCCACACAAATAAAACTTCTGAGAGCCGTTAATACTTACTGTGTTTTTAAGAATATAGTTAACATTTCCAGAGTCAATACGCCCAAACAATGCATCCTCTTCATTGGTTTCGCTGTATACAAATTGCACCTTAAAACGATTTCTATGAAGTGTTTGCAGCTTTAAAATCTCGTCATGAAAAATAGTCTCTTTAGGGCTTTTATTTCCATAAATCAACACAAAGGTCTTGTCGGTTTCTGTTTCTAAAACGGTTCTAGCAATACTCATTATTGGTGTAATTCCACTCCCTGCGGCAAAAGCAACAATAGTATTTGCAGTATTGGTTTCTGAGTCATAAACAAAACGCCCGTTAGGAGTCCCTACTTCTAGAGTATCTCCAGTTTTTAACTGTGTATTGGCATAAGATGAAAACACACCTCCTTCAATTTCCTTAACCGTCACTGTTAGCGATTCACTTTGAGGGCTTGAACTTAAAGAATAGTCCCTTCGAACTTCTTTAGCATCAATCACTGTTTTTAAGGTAATGTATTGACCAGACGTAAAAGTAAAGTCAGTTTTTAAGTCCGTTGGAACCTCAAAAGTGATGCTCACCGCTTTATCGGTTTGTCTTAAAATGGATTTGATTTTTAAAGAATGAAATTGAGCCATGAAAATATTTTTAGCAAAAATAAGAAAGATTTAAGATAATCATCTGTTAAGACTTCCCCAAAATTAGGCGGTTATCGCTATAATTTTAGGCAAATCACTATATTTTGTTAGTTTTGTACAAAAAGATAATTATTTTTACAACCTTGCATACGATAATGCGCTATCTTTTAGTTATGAATAAACAAAGACATCTCTGTTGAAAAACATTTTTAATTATATAGTTGTTGGAGCTTTAATAGTCTTCACCGTTACAAGTTGTTCTAGGAAAAAAGATAAATTCCTGAACCGTTCTTGGCATTCTGTAAACACAAAGTACAATGTTCTCTATAACGGAAATGTTGCGTTAGAATCTGGAAAAACAGCGGTCATTTCGGCTTACAAAGACAACTATTGGGAGATCCTCCCCGTTGAACGTTTACAAATTACCGATGACATTGTTGTAAGCACTAAATCAAAAAACCCAAGCATTGAACTCGCTGAAGTAAAAGCTGTAAAAGCAATTCAGAAGCGCGGGATGAACATAAAGGGAAAAGAAAAAAACCCGCAAATTGATGAAGCGTATATTTTATTAGGGAAAGCCCGTTATTTTGACAATCGGTTTATTCCTGCATTAGAAGCTTTCAATTATATTTTATTCAAATACCCCGCAAGCAGTAATATTAATTTAGCAAAAATTTGGCGTGCTAAAACCAATCTTCGCCTCCAAAACGAAGATATAGCGATTAAAAACCTGAAGCAACTGATTGAATCAGAAGAGCTGTCTAAATACGATATAGTTGAAGCATCATCGACTTTAGCGCAGGCTTATATTACCACTAAAGCCTTGGACAGCGCCATTACCCAGTTACAAGTGGCTTCTAAGCTTACCAGAAACAATGAACAACGCGGACGCTTGTATTTTATTGAAGGTCAACTCTATTCGGCTCTGGGTGTAAAAGACAGTGCCAACCTTGCTTTTGATAAAGTCATTGCCCTTAATAGAAGAACACCGAGAGCCTATATGATTAGCGCCCATTTAGAAAAAATCAAAAACTTTGACCTTGAAAATGGTGACAAATTCGAACTTCAAGAACTGTTAGAAGACTTAGAAACCAATAGAGAGAACAGACCTTTTCTAGATAAAATATACCATCAAATTGCGAAATATCAACTACAAAAAGACTCAGATTCAACAGCCATATCTTATTTTAATAAATCATTACGAATCAACTCGGAAGACGATTATTTGAAAGCTATAAATTATCAAACCTTGGGAGATTTAAACTTTGATTATTCGGAGTACAGTCTGGCGGGATCTTATTATGACAGTACTTTATTAAACCTAAAAGAAAACAGTAAGCCATTTCGAGTCATCAAACGCAAACGAGATAATTTAGAGGATGTTATTTATTACGAATCCATTGCTCAAGACAACGACAGTATTTTAAGTATTGTGGCCATGTCAGGCTCAGATAAAGAAGCGTACTTTCAACGGTATATCGAAACCTTAAAACTAGAAGAAGAAGCATCGAAAAAAGCCGAAGCAGCTACTGGAAATGCTTTTGGAGCCTCTCCAAATACAGTCACTAAAAAGGGGAAATCGTTCTATTTTTACAACCCAACAACAGTAGCATTTGGAAAAAATGAATTTATTAGGATATGGGGCGAGCGCGCTTTAGAAACCAATTGGCGTTGGTCTAGTAAATCTGCACAATCTGATTCAGAAGCAACGGATGAAACAGCAGAAACTGCCGAAAAAGAAGAAACAAAACGCTATTCAGTTGATTATTATTTAGCGCAACTACCAACGGAAGAAAAAGTATTAGACAGCATTTCCAAAGAACGCAATTTCGCGTATTACCAATTGGGACTTATATATAAAGATAAGTTTAAGGAGTATAAACGCGCTCAAGATAAGCTTGAACAATTACTAAAACAAAACCCTGAAGAACGTCTTGTTTTGCCCGCAAAGTACAATCTATACAAATTATATGCGTTGTTAGAACTCAAGCACTTACAAGCCCTTACTAAAAGTGATATTATTGAGAACCATCCCGATTCTCGATATGCTGAGATTTTATTAAACCCAGAATCAGCCTTGTTAAATAACGAAAACAGCCCCGAAACCCGTTATAATAATTTATATGCACAGTTTGAATTGGGCGAATACCAACAGGTTATTGACGGTTGTGATATTCAAATTATTCGATTGGATGGCGATGAAATTGTACCCAAGCTAGAGCTTTTAAAAGTGACTTCCAAAGCACGGTTATTTGGCTTTGAGGCTTATAAAGAAGGCTTGAACTTTGTAGCCTTAAATTACCCAAGCAGCATGGAAGGTAAAAAAGCAGCGCGCATGTATGAAACAGTGATTCCAGCACTAGAAAGTATGGCATTTGTTCAGGACTCAACCCAAACAAATTTCAAAACTATTTTTAAATTTGAAGCGTCAGAAACCGATAAAATAAAGGCCTTTGACGAATCTTTAAGTGCTGCTGTTGAAGATGTTGACTATTTTAAATTGAGTATTTCAAAAGACCGTTACGATACAAACACTATATTTGTAGTGGTTCATGGGCTAAAAAGTGTTCAAGGCGCCTTTGGATTTGTAGAAATATTAAAAAGTAAAAACGACCTTAAAATAACGAAACCCTTTTTTGGAATTTCCTCCAAAAATTATCAAACGGTTCAAATACATAAAAATTTAGAAGCCTACTTAAAAACAATTAACTAAAATTATTCAACCTATGTCTACAGAAAATAAAAAATCAAATTCGAATTCATTTTCTCAACAAAATACGATTACTCAAGGAACGAACTTTAATGGCGACTTAATCAGCGAAGGCGACTTTCGAATCGAAGGCATTGTCAATGGATCTTTGACTACTTCAGGGAAAGTTGTCATTGGAAAAACAGGCGTTATTGATGGTATTTTAACTTGTGACAATGCGGATATTGAAGGGAAGTTCAAAGGAACCTTAAATGTCTCAGACACCCTTAACTTGCGTTCATCTGCTCATATAGATGGGGAAGTACAAACAGGAAAATTATCTGTAGAGCCAGGCACAACCTTTAATGCAAGTTGTGTTATGAAAGGTTCTGTAAAAGAATTGAAAAACGAAACAAAAGAAGGCTCACCTCAAAACAATTCAAAAACTGGGCAATCCACTTAAACAATTCGGAATTCTATCGGCGATAGGCATTCAGATGGGGGTTATTATATACCTGTTTGTTCGCTTGGGGAAGTGGTTGGATCAAAACTACAATCCTGACCAAAAATTATTTCTCATCCTTTGTACGCTTTTTGGGGTTGCTATTTCACTTTATCTAGTCCTAAAGCAGCTCAATAGAATTAAATATTAACTACCTTTCCAATTATCTATGTTAAAGCACCCAATGATTTCATTTTCGTGTCGTTTAATTTTAGTGGTCTCCTTAGCATTTGCCGTCCATTTATTTCTGCTTCAAAAAGCAAACCTTCCACTGTTTGATAATAAAATTATAGCATCCTATTCTATAAACACTCTTTTGACCATTGGGATTGTGTTTCTGCTGTTTAAACTAAAGGATAAATATACCAGCCAGATAGGGTTTTTATTTCTTGGCAGTAGTTTTGTTAAGTTTTTGGCATTTTTCATTGTTTTTCATGGCGCATACAAATCAGACGGAAACATTGAAACCCTCGAGTTTTTAGCATTTTTCATACCCTACAGTCTTTGTTTAATTTTGGAGACCATTTACCTAAGTAAATGGCTGAATGAAATGTAGATTCAAGGTCTAATTTTTCAACACATTTTTAAGATTAAAATAAAGACTAAAAATTGTTTTTTGTTTTTGATTTAATACATAACTTTGCATCGATTTTTAAGTGATCATTAAACAGTGCTATGCGAAGTAAATTAACAACCAGATTAATTACAATACTATTTTTTCTAATGCCGTTTTTATCTGTGGCAGAAGGTAAGAAAGAAGCGGGAACGGATATCAAATCCGAAATCAAAGCGTACATTCAACACCACTTAGAAGACACCTACGACTTCGGTTTTTATTCATACACAACCGATGAAGGCGTGCATGAATATATTGGCTTTCCATTACCAGTAATTCTATGGGACAATGGACTGCAGGTTTTTTTATCCTCAAAATTGCACCATGGAGAGTCTGTAGCACATGTAGGAGATGCCTATTACAAATTAGATCATGGCAAAATATATAGAACAGATGCGGAAGGATCCATCACTTACGATGAAGATCACCACGCCACAAACGTAAAGCCACTAGATTTTTCGATTACAAAAAACGTGTTTACCATTATGATGGTTTCATTGTTACTATTTATTGTTTTTTCAAGAATGGCCAAAACATATAAAACGTCTTCAATTCCTTCAGGAATTGGGAGAATTCTTGAGCCAATCGTATTGTATGTAAGAGATGACATCGCGATTCCTAACATCGGAAAGAAACACTACAAGCGTTACATGAGTTATTTGCTCACCGTCTTTTTCTTTATCTGGATCATCAATTTATTAGGACTTACACCTTTAGGAATCAATGTCACAAACAACATTGCAGTGACGCTTTGCTTGGCAATGCTAACCTATTTGATAACTACATTTACGGCTAAAAAAGACTACTGGATGCACATCTTTTGGATGCCAGGTGTCCCTAAGTTAATGCGTTTGGTTTTAGCGCCTATTGAGTTGCTAGGAACACTCATTAAACCGTTTTCATTAATGATACGTCTCTATGCAAACATCACTGCAGGACACATTGTATTAATGAGTTTAATAGGCTTGATGTTTATTTTTAAAAGCTGGTTGGGGAGTTCGTTATCCTTTGTGTTAGCGTTTGGATTAGGAATATTAGAATTATTAGTAGCAGCCTTACAGGCTTATATATTTACCATGTTGTCAGCCCTTTATTTTGGGTCGGCTGTAGAAGAGCATGATCACGATCATGCACATTAACAAATTGAATGTTTAATTTTTAATTATATATATTATGGAAATTCCAAGTATTGTCGGAGCAGGTTTAATCGTTATTGGAGCAGGAATGGGAATTGGTAGAATTGGCGGATCAGCCATGGATGCAATTGCACGTCAGCCAGAAGCATCTGGTAAAATCCAAACAGCGATGTTAATCGCAGCTGCACTTATTGAAGGTATTGGTTTTGCTGCATTATTTGCAGGATAACAAACACCAAAAAAACAACTACAACGGTTGGTTGTAGTTGTTTTTATTAAAAAAATTAAGCAAAAGTAATTAACGATAAATGTTATTATGGAAAAATTAATTGAACAATTTTCATTTGGCCTATTCTTTTGGCAACTGCTCCTTTTTGTAGGATTAGTTTTGCTACTTAAAAAGTTTGCATGGAAACCAATTCTTGACGCTGTAGAGTCTAGAGAGTCAGATATTAAGGATGCAATTTCTGCGGCAGCAGATGCTAAAAAAGATATGGAAAATCTGCAAGCAGACAACCAAAAACTTTTAAAAGAAGCCCGTGCAGAGCGCGAAGCAATGTTAAAAGAAGCCCGTGAGTTAAAAAATACAATGATTGAATCTGCTAAAACAGAAGCAAATGAAGAGGCTAGCAAATTAGTCGCTCATGCGCAGGCAGCTATCGAATCTGAAAAGAAAGCCGCCATAGCCGATTTAAAATCTGTGGTTGCCGAACTTTCAATTTCTATTGCAGAAACAGTGGTTCGTGCAGAGCTTTCAGACAAAGCAAAACAAGAAAAATTAGTGGAATCAATGTTGAAAGACGCTACCCTAAACTAATTAGTCATGGCAGGAACAAGAGCAGCAATAAGATATGCAAAAGCCGTATTAAGCTTAGCAACAGATAACAAACAAGCAGCAGCTGTGCAGGCAGATATGACCCTGATCGGCCAGGCAATTGCAGACAATGCTTCTTTGGAAGCAGCGCTCAAAAGCCCTGTGGTAAAACTATCTGAAAAAGCAGACGTATTGAAAGCTATATTTCCTTCTGTAAGTTCAGAAAGTAAATCCCTATTCAATATTCTTGTGACTAATAAAAGAGTCGATATCCTAGGTCAAGTAGCCACCCAATACGGGATTCTATACGATCTAGCAAACAATAAAGAAAACGCCTTTGTAACCACAGCTATTCCGATGACTTCTGAATTAGAAGCCAAAGTAATGGCAAAGATTAAAACCTTAACAACAAAGGAAGTGACCCTTAGCAATTCTGTTGATGAAAACATCCTTGGAGGTTTTATTTTACGAGTTGGAGATCAACAATATGATGCGAGTGTTTCGAATCAATTAAATACGTTAAAACGTAAATTTACAATTAACTAAAACTATACTGAGATTCAATCAGAGGTATAAAATAAATTAAGATGGCAGAAGTAAAAGCAGCTGAAA
>Ga0115564_10002213_pt1 | contig 17107 bp, 13 predicted proteins | sample COGITO_mtgs_1105_7_FD_88680 | JGI IMG/M metagenome (GOLD analysis project Ga0115564, IMG submission 88680) | Pelagic marine microbial communities from North Sea - COGITO_mtgs_110523 | ecosystem: Environmental > Aquatic > Marine > Epipelagic | place: Germany:Helgoland, sampling site Kabeltonne...
CACATGACAATCATCGAACCAGCTGGATCGTTAATGGGGTCATCCCACCTTATCGCACCAACAATAAGGCAGCCGCAAAACCCAGGTCTGTTGCAGAACAGTCCTTGCCTGTTCCCATAAGATTGCTGTAGGAGGCGTAATCTCCTTTGTAAATCTTGTCGCCTTTAACTGTTGCAACCAGATTGCTGTAAGAAGCGTAATCCCCCTTGTACACCTTATCTGACTTCAATGTTGCAACGAGATTACTATAGGAAGCATAATCTCCCTTGTACACTTTATCGCTTTTGCGTGTTCCCATAAGATTGCTGTAAGACGCATAGTCTCCTTTGTAAGCCTTATCGCCTTTTATGGTTGCAACGAGGTTGCTGTAAGAGGCATAGTCCCCTTTGTAGACCTTACAATCACCGGCGTGTGCGAATTGGGTCATGACGGTAAGTAACATCCACATACGAATCTCCTGTTTCTACACCCACTATATCACACTTAACGGTCTCTACTATTTAGAAGTTGTCCAATCTGTCCAATTTGGATCCGTTCCAGCGCGATGGTCTTTGATAGACAACAACGTACCCAATCGTTTTCGTCCAATCGTTCGAGAATTGTGGTACAACTGCTGCAAAGGACTGTGTCTGTGCTCTTTACCAACAGGACAAGCCAGTCTACTGTGGCACTTGCCGATACATTGCTCACTTGTTTCATGAAAAGAGGCACACGTTTGGACTGCCCAGCCATCTTTGGTCACGGCACCTGCAGGACAAGATGCAATACAGGGCTTTTCTATACAGGTTGTACAAGGATTGGACACCATGAGCGTTGTATCTGGCGGCTCTATACCATCTATGGTTTCTGTGATTTCTACGGCTTCGGTGGTCAACAACACCATTCTCATACTGACCCACAGCCCATACCTTGGATGAATCAACAATCCCAATGGACTTTCATGACCCAATCCAGCATCTTTGCCCAGCACTCTAAAGTCCAAAAACACTTTGGCCGTTTCAGAACACTGAATCCATCGTCTAGAAGATGGAGGTGTTGGATCTACCAATTGAATGCACCTGGATACAAAATCATCTATTGGATGCTCATGATTCGAAAGATGATTCGGGTACTTGCGTATATCTTCCATAAAACAGTCCCAAAACAGCGTACCACCATTGGCAAAGACTACAGCACTGCGACATCCCGTTAAGTATTGTTGATACGGAGTACCATCTGTTACACCAACGACGTTAAATCCCAAGTCGTTCAGTTCATGAAGGGTATTCTTTGTACAATCCGGCTCTGACATAGACCTCACTGCATCACTCTTTGACAAGTATCGTCGCCTCTGACCACGGTTTCGAGGTACCGTCGAGAAGTTCTTGAATCTTTGTCGAATTATCATTCAACAGTCGCTGACGGGCAAATGCCAAGACATATTGATTGAGGATCTTCCATGCCAATTCTGTTTCCATCGTCGCACATCCACCCACAGTAAAACTTTGATGACAAGCATTTTCGAGGGACAACCATCTGAAGTCAATCCCGGTTACGTCATCAAAATGAGCCTGATTGCCCTCTTGGCCATCTTCCGTCCCAGAGATGAACAATACGGGAGCATGCACATTCTGGTATCCAGTCTCGCCAAAGAATGTTTTGCGATCTGTGCCCGCCATCGGTATTGCAACCTTAATTCTGGAATCATGCAGTTCATTGGACGACAACAATTCGTATTCTGCATCTGTACAAAGTGTTTCAGGATCTTCGAGACCCACGCCTTCCAAGCACACAGCATCGACACTATCGTATGTGGCCCCTGCGCCAGACCACGTTGAATAAGAGGCACCGAAAGAATGACCACTCAGCACAACTGACTCAGTGTTGATGGTATGCTCCCACATCAGATTGTCCAAGACCGTTAAACTTTCCGTTAAGTCTTTTGGACGGTGAATGAAATGACGGATCGCCAATGGAGAAGCGTGATCCACAAGGGTATTGTCAATGTGATTGGGTGCCACTACCACCCAACCATGTGAGGCAAAATGCGACATTAAAAATGCAGAGTTCGCACCCCATCCTTGGTAACCATGACTTGAGATGTGTACAGGATATCCTCCTGCGTATATTGGGGCTGCTGGAGTTGCTTCTGAATATACTGTCTCATCCAGTCCCATGAAATACATCGCGGGTGAACCCGATGTCGCTTCAGTTGGATACCAGATTTCGATGGGAATTGTTCGGTCAGGCTGATCGGGTATGGGGGTATACGTATGCATGACTTGAATGTGACCAACCTTAAATGGACCTGATTCAGCTGGCGCCCAATTTTGCCAATCTACTGCCGGTACATCACCAGATGTATCCACCATCACTTTCTCTGAAGTACACGCAACAATAAGCATCAACCACATACAACCTCCCCATTTCTCGCCACAGTATGACAGATCCGTACGCTCAGAAGCAAGTTCTAGATTTATGCAACGTGGGTTACACTAAATGGAACCTTCAAATTCGGTAGGTTTAGGCGACCACTTCCACTTCATCTCTACTGACAGCCTTCATCAAAGCCGTGTATTGCTCATATTGTTCTGGCATATCCACATAGGCTGTACGCAACTGAGACAACAAATCCTTTGCACGTCTAAAGGCACCAATTAACATTCCAGATATATCTGTTGGACAAGAGAACATATTTTGAATCTCTACCAACGACTTACCCTCTGCCCATGCTTGACCAATGTGAAGCATCTGTGGTTCCCACACCAATTGCTGTTGCGTCAACCGAGCCGACTCTCGAACGATATCCGAAATGAATACCAATCGTACATCCCGCATCATATCTCGCATAGCCTTCGTCGGTTTGCGGAACACATACACATTGCGTGGCAATTCCACCACAAGTCCACAAAAGAGTCCAAACAACTCTGCATCGCCAAGTCCCTCGAGGAGACCAAGCATAAAGAGTTCCGTAACAAATATCTCTTGAATCTGGAAACACATCACGATTTTAGCACCAGCATAAAATGTTCCGTCCTCTCCAATGTAGCGATACCGTTTTAAGAAATTTACACGGGTTTCAAACTCAGCCCACGTTTGATTTTCCATATTTTGAGCACGATGAACACGTCGATTGATTTCTTTTCGAGTCTTCTTTTGTGCTTTGTTGTGTGAATGCAATTCTACCAGGTGCTCCAACTGTTCTTGCAACTTCTCTGCCTCTTCGCGTTCTCGTTGGGCTTTCAACTGTCTACGCCACGACAAGAAAGACATCTCAACCAACTCTCGGATTCGCTCTTGTGGATTGCGGTGTAACAGATTGACAACAGAATTGAATGACAATGAAAACCTAGAATCCACTGGCTCATAACTGGCTGACAAATATCCTTTGATTTGGTCGTGAAAGTCCATATACTCATCATCATTGATGCGCATGACAACCAATCCTGTTTTGTCCAAACCACGACGTCCAGCACGACCTGCCATCTGCATAAACTCTCGTGTCGGAAGTGGAATCATTCCAGAACCGTTGTATCGCTCAAGGGAATCAAACACTGTTGCCTTTGCCGGCATGTTGATTCCAAGTGCAAATGTACCGGTACAATAGAGTGCTTTGATCAACCGTTGTTCATACAAGGTTTCTACCAAATGCTTAATCAGTACATGAACACCAGCATGGTGAAATGCAACACCATATCGCAACAGTTCCAATACAGGCTCTTGGAGCGCTTCTTCACCACCCGGCAACTGGAGGAAGTGCTGAATAACGTCCTGCATCTTCTCCAACTCTTCTTCACTCAGCAATGTTTCGTGCAACCAATGCTTTAACGCATGCGAAAGATTTTCAGTCTTGGCTCGAGAAAATGTGAAATACAAATACGGCCACTGTTTTTGAGACCGCATCATTTTAAACACATCAATGTGTGTCGTGGCATGACGATTGTGTGGACGTCTACCACCTCCCTGTTTGCCTTTACCTCTTCTAGCGCCTTTGTCTTTTTTACGTTTCTTGCGATCTTTCAACAATGCTTTTGCCTTGTCCACAGAAACAAGTCCTGTTTGTCGAGTCGCGACAGAATAGCGCAATGGAACCGCACGCGTACGCTCTTCCACAACCGGTACTGGACGTTTTCGAACGTGAGACAACCAATCGGAAAACTCTCGCAGATTCTGCAGTGTTGCCGACAATCCAACAATCTGTACGTGTTCCGGGAGATAAATGAGCATTTCTTCCCACGTCGTTCCTCGATCTGGATCGTCTAAGAAATGTATCTCATCAACAATGACAGCCATCAAGTCATCAATAGAGTCCTCGCACAACAACATATTGCGCAAAATCTCTGTGGTCATCACCTTACAGGGAGCATCGCGTCGAATTACCAAGTCTCCTGTAATCAAACCGACATTTTTCTCACCGTACAATGCACAATAATCACGGTATTTTTGATTGGACAAAGCTTTAATGGGTGCGGTGTACACTACGCTTTTATTTTGCTTCATCGCTTCTTCTACAATCCAGTCCGCCACCAATGTCTTTCCGGTTCCTGTAGGGGCTGCCACCAAAACACTGTGACCAGCCTGCAAATACTCAATGGCTTGTCGTTGAAAGCCATCCAGTTCAAGGCCGCGGTATGTAAGTGTGCTCATAAATTGTTCCCATGTATTGGAATGTTCTTCTCTATTGTTCTTCGCTCTTATACTGGAGGTAGTGTAACCAATCTAAGTTCTGCGTAAAGGCAGTAAGGTCAAGTCCGATGATTATTTTGAAGAATCAAAATGGAACGATTGACTGATATCAAGACAAAACGTCTACCCAAAAGAGTTGTACCTGCAGTATTTCCACCAAGAACGGGTTGTTACCATGACCAGTCTTGATCTTCCCACACCGGAATGCTGTCCTTTTCCAGAATAGACGGATGAACATTTCGAATGAAAGCCAAATCTTCTTCAATTCGTACAGCCCATACGGGGTTTCGAACCCATCCAACCATAACAGCTGACGCAATCACCATAAAAATAGCACCAAGGAGCAACAACGGGATCGTCTGAGACAATGCGGTCAACACCAAGATTCCAGCCAGTGGAAGCAAACTGACTCCCAATATACTGAGCCATTTGCGCATTGCAATGTGCTTTTTACACAACGGTAACTCAACAACCATCGTCTTACGCATGACCACTGCCAACAATAAATAAAATGGCCACGAGAGCAATGCCACCGGAAGTAAAATGGGCGTGTGCCAAAAAAGCCATTTTTGAACCGTTTTACCTTCTGCAGGCGCGCCACAACACAAACAACAATCTGGTAAGACCGAATCAGGTTTGACTACCAAAGCCTGCCCAGACCTCCAAACTGTATGATGAAATTCTGTTGGATCTTCGACCAAACGAAGGTGTTGGGATTTTAAAGACATACACTCACCAAGTGAAATCAACTTATACTAAATAAATTCTAACCCAAAAAACACACTTGGTTGCATTTCTTCATCTACTTTTCCAACCGATGTTCTAAACTTGTAGGGTGAATTCTTGCGCGTATGCGTTAGAGTGCATGTTGAAAGTACTTTTATGATGATACAACCTTCCCAAGACCAATTGCAGCGACTTCACTGGATCGAACGATGGACATTCCATTTGTCTGATTGGTGTAACCAATGGATAAAAACACCATTCATGTACTGGAATGCGGCATTTATGTACGCATTGATTTGGTTTGGTTTATCTCGAAGACTTACGGTCAAAGGAATGGAGCACATAGAACACCTCACCCCCAAGGATTCTGTACTCATCGCTTCAAACCACCGAACATTTTTTGACTTTTTTGTCATCACTTGGATCAACTTTGATCGCACTACCCTTTCGCGACGCATTTTCTTTCCTGTGCGATCAAATTTCTTCTACGACAATTTCATAGGATGGTTCATCAATTTGTTTATGGGTGGGTGCGCTATGTTTCCACCAGTCTTTAGAGACGACTCCAAAAAAGAGTTCAACAAATACTCTGTACAACGTGTCATCCATGAATTGCAACAGGGAAATGCAACCATTGGCTTTCACCCTGAAGGACGACGAAACCCCAACCCTGACCCATACTCGTTTTTACCTGCCAAAGCAGGCATCGGACACATTGCATCAGAGTGTCCGAATGCCGCTGTGATTCCCGTGTTTATTATCGGCATGACCAATAATTATTTTCGAGAAGTCTATCGCAATTGGTTCCAGTCTTCCTCGTACCAGATCACGGTATACTATGGAGCACCTTTACATTGGGATTCGGAGACACCGGCACACGAAATTGCAACGGATACTCTGTCTCAAATTGAAGGACTGGCCACCACACACAAACAAGAACTTCTGTCCCAAACGTAAACTGATATGGCAAATTTCAAAACACATCGTCAAGGTGCTGTCATGGCTGGCGTCATTTCTTCTATTGCCGCTTATTCCCTAGGCATGGTGAGCCTTCCCGAAAGTATACTTGTCTTGGCGGCTGGTTTTTGTGGTGGTCTGGCACCAGATTTGGATCACGATGCCAGCATTCCACTACGGTTTGTCTTCCGAATGTTGTCTGTATTGGTACCAGTAATCATCATTCAAAAGCACCCAGAATTTCACAGATCTGTTGGAGAGAGTATTGGATATTTTGTCTTGATGGCCCTTGCCATTCTGTTTCCAATACGATGGCTCTTTGGAAAACTCACGATTCACCGAGGGATCTTTCATTCTGTACCAGCCATTTTCATTTATGGTGCAGTGTTATTTTTACTATCCGGAAGAAAACGACACGATTTACCGTTTCAACAATCTATGGCAATCGCATCGAGTTTAGGGTACTTCACCCACTTATTGTTGGATGAATACTCTTCTCTAAATTTTAATGGTCATCGATTTAAGCCCAAACGCTCACTGGGAACTGCACTGGATTTTTTCAAACCCAATAAGCGCGTAACCCTATTCGCCTATGTTCTGCTTACGGGTTTGGTTGTGGTAATAGCACCTCAATGGGTGGGTTCTTGATCATCTCAAGTCGATTTCGCTGCTCATCGGTTAACCCTTCTTGACCATCCAAAATCATTGCAAGGCCATCCGTAAAAGGAACGATCATCGTTTTCCAACGATCAACAGAACTCTTTGTCACATCTGTTACAGATGCATCCAACGCACTGAGTAAATCGGTGTAAGTCTCCAATAGTGCCAACTCCATGCGAATTCGAACTTGATGATTTTCCGGAAAAGCAAACAAACACGCCTGCGCAAAGAACTCCCACTCTTGCAGTCGTTGTGGAAATATAACAAACAATTGTCGAGCCTGATTCCCAACACCTTGTTCTGAAAGTTTGGCAATGTCATAGCGAAGGATCTTCAGTTCACGCTCCAATTGAGCCACATGAGAATCTAAAATGGTTGCCGTACTGTCATCCATGACTTCTTCTGTCGTAAAGTCCCACAAAGAAATATCTAGATCTATCAAATCTGCATCTCTACGTTCTTGACGCATTGCCTTCATTTTATCATATTGCAACGCACGCAAACGAAGTGTCGCTTCCTTCTTCCAGAAACGTCCATATTCAGTATCTTCCCAAGACTCAATTCCCTCGACCGTCTTTTTCAAGGCCTTGAAAACGATTTTCTGAGCCTCTGTCATTTTGGCTGGCAACTTGCTACCTGGATAATGAATGTACAAAATCTCTTGTTTGGCCAGCTGCTCCATGACACACAATTCCAATGGAGCCCGTCCCAACAAAGTATAGACCTTCAACGAATCTACACACTCCAAACGCACTGTATCTACAACCTGCTGACCATTGCTCAAACGCTGGATTTCCAACATCTGTTTTTCATAAACTGAAGACCACTGCGGCGTATCCACAAAAGGTGACAATGCAAAAACCTCTCGATATTCGATAAAGATGGGCAAGGGAGACTGCACCTGAGCAGGAATTGGCTGGGGATATCCCATCGGAAATCGCCACTGTAATTCTTGAAGAGCAAGCTCTGTAAAGTCACCTGAGACTCGAGAACGTTCATAATGAGAAATCAACCGCTCCAATTTGTCTTGACCTTCCGAAGTCAAATGACGCACTGTATCCCGAACTTGTTCACCAAATAAAATCTGTGCATTGTGTTCCAAATATTCTGGTGTTGGATACCGATTCCACATTTCTGCATACCTCAACTCCGTTGCACCAGCGATAAATATCCCCGCCGACACTTCATTGTAATTCCGTTCAGCAACTACGATATCATAGGCAGATCCTGTCAGTTGATGAAAGACTTCTTTTTTGTCTTCCGTCAAATACAACGTATTTCGTTCGTCATTCACCCCGTATTCATACTCAATAAATTGCTCATATATCTTCAAAAGATCTTTAATTTCTGCCAATGGCTCCCAGTATTGTTCCACACCATTGTAAATATCTTTTTTGACTTGCTCCTCTGTTTGCGACAACGAATCCTCTTGTGTTTCCACTTCCAACTTGGCACCTTTGAAGGTCACACCACCAGTTTGGCTCTTCCCATCGCCCAAATCAATGACGGCCTTGTCTTCTACTTTGTCGATGGATTGCATCGGCTTTGAGATCTCTGGAGGTTTACGTTGACATCCAATGAGTAACAATGCCATCACTCCCAAACAGTTTGTTCTCATGATTTTTCTCCTTCTGTCGTTTGTATAGTACTGACACATCGTTAACTGTATCGGTTCCCAGTTTGCCTATCTGAAGAATAGATATGGTCTTAGAGTTCAAAATGGGTATAAAATATCGAAACATCTCTAACTCATGTGGTTGACCATTCCAATACGAACACGTTATACGTGCTTAAACCAACATTCCATGAGGAAGTATGACTTCTTATCAACCTTCTCAACGCACCATCACTCACCTTCGATATTTGGAAGCCGAAAGCATCCACATCATGAGAGAAGTGGCTGCAGAGTTCGACAATCCTGTAATGCTTTACTCCATCGGAAAAGATTCCACAGTGATGGCACACTTGGCATTCAAGGCCTTTGCACCTGGAAAAGTCCCTTTTCCATTTTTGCATGTCGATACCACCTTTAAATTTCAAGAAATGTATGAATTTCGCTCAGATTTTGCCACGCAAAAGCAAGTGGACTTAATTGTTCATAAAAATCTTGAAGGTGTTGCCAACAACATGAACCCTTTTGATCACGGATCCAGTAAATATACCGACGTGATGAAAACACAAGGACTCAAACAAGCATTGAACAAAGGACAATACGATGCTGCGTTTGGTGGTGCTCGACGTGAAGAAGAAAAATCACGCGCCAAAGAACGCATCTACTCTTTCCGCGATGAGTTTCATCAATGGGATCCCAAAAATCAGAGACCTGAATTGTGGTCTTTGTACAATAGTAAGATCAATCAAGGGGAAAGCATTCGAGTATTTCCATTGTCAAACTGGACTGAATTGGACATTTGGCAATATTTACACTTGGAAAATATTCCTGTAGTACCGTTGTACTTTGCTAAAAAACGCCCTGTGGTCAACCGAAATGGAACGTTGATCATGGTTGATGACAATCGCTTTCCACATGACCCTTCTGAAGTAGAAATGCGTATGGTTCGATTCCGTACATTGGGTTGTTATCCACTTTCAGGAGCCATTGAGTCCACCGCTGAAAATGTTCCGGAAATCATCCAGGAAATGATGCTCACGCGAATGTCTGAACGTGAAAATCGCCTCATTGACTTTGATGAGGAAGGCTCTATGGAACGTAAAAAACGAGAAGGATACTTTTAATCGTCTCTTTTCTATTGTCATTCAACTCGATTGTTTCACTCCAACGACTGAACCCCAAGGAATACCATGTCCATTGATCACACCATTGATGAAGAAAGCTTGATCGCCGAAGACATTCACGCATTTTTAGAACGCAACCAACAAAAAGAACTCTTGCGCTTTGTAACGGTTGGCTCTGTTGATGACGGAAAATCAACACTAATTGGAAGATTGCTCCATGACACCAAAGGTGTCTATGACGACCAATTAAAAGATGCGACCTTGACCAGTAGTACTGGAGAAACCGCTATTGATTTTGCGCGGATTACCGACGGACTTCGTGCAGAACGCGAACAAGGTATTACCATTGATGTTGCGTATCGATACTTCTCGACACCCGCAAGAAAGTTCATTATCGCGGATACTCCTGGACACGTTCAGTACACTCGAAATATGGCTACTGGAGCATCTACTGCACACGTTGCATTAATTTTAATTGATGCTCGATTGGGTGTTTTATTGCAATCCAAACGGCATGCGACAATTGCATCGTTGTTGGGAATCCCCCACTTGCTGGTTTGTGTGAACAAAATGGACTTGGTGGAGTATGATGAAGCACGATACGAAGAAATCAAGGCAGAATTTACACAATTCACTTCTGATTTGGGCTTCCGCTCTGTAGATTTCCTCCCTGTCTCTGCACTGTTTGGTGTGAATATTGTAGAACCTGCCACGGCCAAAATGCCATGGTATACAGGGCCAACTGTCTTGCGACATTTAGAAACCGTTGAAATCGCCCAAGTATTCAATACCGAACAGTTTCGGTTTGCAACGCAATATGTACTCCGCCCAAATTTAGATTATCGCGGATATGCAGGACAAATCGGATCGGGTACCATCAAAAAAGGGGATCCAATTGTTGTATTGCCAAGTGGTGTCCAAAGCCATATCGAAGCCATCGATACCTTTGATGGAGAATTAGAAGAAGCCTATGCTCCAATGTCGATTACCCTTCGTTTAACAGATGAAGTAGATTGTTCTCGTGGAGATTGGATTGTACATCCAGACCACACACCTACCGTCAGTCGGAATGTTGAAGCCATTATGGTGTGGATGAGTGAAGAAGACTTAGATCCAAACAAAGACTATTGGATCAAACATGGAACACAATACGTACATGTGAACATTGATTCTATCCAATGGAAAATGGATCTCGAAACGCTTGAGAAAATCAAGAATGTTGGATCATTAAATCTCAACGATATCGCCTGTGTACGCTTGGTAACACACCGTCCAATTGCATTTGACTCATACAGACTAAACAGAGCGTCTGGAGCCTTCATTCTCATCGACTTCATGAGTAACAATACCGTCGGGGCTGGAATGATTGAAGGAGAATTCCAACAGGAATCTTCGAATCTTACGACATTGGTAGAGCAAACAACTCGAAAGTCTTTAATGGATCAACAGGGACACTTCTATTGGATTAGCGGTGCAGACAGTGCCAATGGTTCAATCCGAGCATTTGAGTTGGAGCAACAATTTGTCCAACATGGATTCAAGGCTGTTGTCATTGACACGAATGATGCGCGCTACCCCAAAGTTCATACCGCCAGTGAAGCTTTACGGATTGCCAAAAGGATGCTGGACTTGGAAATGGTGGTACTATTCCATTCAGAGGCATCAGACGTACGGTACGCCATTGAGCAGTTTGCAGAACAAACCTCTGTTGGGTGTACACTTATCACAGATGATACATCAAATACTGTAGATGGTTTTGAGATTGTATCCGTCGCGAACAGTAGCTCCATTGTAGATGCCTACAATGAGACTCTGTAAGCGACTCTGAATAAAACTCTGAACAAAACCATGGGAACCATTTACAAACCAACCAAATATAAAACGATTGTAAATGGTCATGACAACGATTCATGAGACTATACTGTATAGTCTCTTGGTAAACCAATAATCGTACATTGAGCCTCTAAATTGTATAGTTTGTGAATGCTTAGGTTCATCTTTTCTGCTGTCAGACCAAGCATCGATGCCAATTGGTCTGGAATATCCATCAAATCGTGACCGTGTTGAAGTGACAACACCATACGGGCTTTCCAATATTCATTCTTTTTGATGTTCTTTTCATAGGCGCGAAGCATTTTACCCTTTTCGAGTTCAACCTCTTCGTGTGACGCACCCTCTTCGACAAATTGATGAACAATGGTCAACGCCTTGGTTTCAAGTTCCTTCACTCTTTCTGGACTACATCCAAAAATCACGTCAAAATGAACCTGTTTGGTGTGTCTGTTGTGCTTCCATCCAACGTACACATGATAGGTTCCGGCTTCTTGTTCACGAAGAGACTTTCGAAGACGTTCTTGCAAAATGAGAGAAGCAATCTTTGCCTCGTATCGTTCTTCTCGATCACACTCTTGCGTAGATACAAAATGGAGTTCCACCTCTGCTTTTGGTTCATCAAACACCCGAAACTCATGGCGACCTGTCTCTTCTATCAATCGAATACCACGATCATTAAAAACAGACGCCTGCTCCACTGGTGGTAATGCACCCAGAGTTTGAGCCAACACATCTCGAATTGTAGACCATTCAAAGTTTCCGATCAGCACGAAGTCCATCGCAGCTGCGGTCTGTATCATTTGTTCATAAGCCAATCGCATAGGGACCAACTGCACAGATGCAATGTCCTCTGATTCCATACGACGACATCGTACGTGGGATTGATTCAACACCGCCGAGCGCTTCTTAGAATACACCGTTTCTGGATCATCATCATTGCTCAAACTGGTGGCCAATACCTTTGCCAATTTGTCAATGGTATCTTCGTTAAAGGTAGAATATTGAGTTTGTAACCAACAATGTTGCAGGGTAGGTAACAATCCTTCTTCGGTGGCTCTTCCTGCCAATTGAACACCCTTTTCTGACAATTTCCAGCGAAATATTCCAGGAACTGCATCCATCAATCGACTTAAGTCATCCAACGAATGAGGACCAACCCCCGCCAATTTCATAGCGGAAGACAAGCATTTTGCAGAGTACAGCGATGCATCTTCGATCAAAGAATACCCACCTTCCTTCAAACCAGTCCATTGGATCATATCTTCATCAAAATCAGTCTGCTTAAGCCAGATTCGGACACCGTTTGAAAAGACCCATTCACGAATCTCCAACTCTTCATGAATCCGTTCTGTGATGACTTCACCACTGGGTAAAGGTTCGCTTAACAAGGAGGCCGAAGACACTTTTTCCACATATCGATCAACCGAGGCTTCTTCTGCGTGATCTAGCCACTCCAATACCTGACTCTTGGTAAACCCAACTTCTGGAGACAAAAAGTGAACCAACAACCCATCACCTTGTAACCAATCCTTCAAAGCCTCATTAACAGATTTCAAGGAGATCTGTGGCATCCAACGCTCTGTTAGTTCCAACAGTTTCTCTGGGGGCCACAAAGACTCCCCATCTAAAACAGTGGACATAATATCCGATAAATACTGATTGGAACGTGCACTCGGGAGGTTGCTTGTATAGGCTTTCATCATAGCCAAACGACGTTCTTTTGATCTGGTCAACTCTCCTTCTGTGATACCAAACTGTCGTAGTTGTTTGCATTGTGATACGATTTCCTGAATCGAATCCTTCCATGATGTAGCATCCAAAGCCACATGCAACGATTCTTGCTCGCACTGTTTTGTCAGTGTGTTTCGAGAAATCGATGCCTGTTGAACCTGAGATTCAGTTCGTCGATGTAAAAATCGAAATCGTTCATTGATGGCACCGATCATTAATTCATGCTTGAGAATATTCCATGCCCAACCACCTTCTGTACGGTATTGAATCGTTGGTTTCTTTTGAGAGAGGACCAACATCGGAAATGGAATGGTATCATCTTGAATCACATCCACCATGCGTTCAGTTGGAATGGGTACTTCAAACGATTCATTTGGACGTTCTGTAGCCGGATTCCAGTCGCCAAGATATTCTTGGATTTTACATTCTATGTCGGCAACATTTACATCTCCAACGACCACCAATGAGCACAACCTCGGCCTATACCAATCCCGATAAAATCGTTTTAAGGCATCGTGTTCAAATGTCTGCAATGATTCCTCTGTTCCAATAGGCAACCTATCTACATGTTTTGCACCCCAATAGAGTGTGGGAAGCATTTGTTCCATGGTTCTCATGCGACCAGACCTTCTACCCCTCCATTCTTCCAATCCAACACGACGTTCCTTTTCAATTTGATCAACTGGAAGTGACAACCCACTTCCCCAATCTTGAAGCACACGAAACGTTTGTTCTAAAATAGAGGGGTCGTCCGTTGGAATCTCAAGTTTGTACACCGTTTTGTCAAAACCTGTACTGGCATTGATGTGCGCACCAAATTTCATGCCGATAGACTGAAAATACGCATCTAAGGCTTGTGGAGCAAAATGGGTTGATCCATTGAAAGCCATGTGTTCTAAAATGTGTGCCAATCCACGTTGGTCTTCGTCTTCATGAAGAGAACCTACATGGAGTACAAATCGAAAAAACGCCCTGTTTTCAGGATTGTCGTGTGGCCGTATATAATACGTCAATCCATTCTCTAGAGTTCCAATTGTGACGGTAGAATCTGCCTCTACAACATGTGCCGCGTTGGTCTGTACATCTGAGGAAAAGTGGTTGAGAATAGACGTTGATAAATTACCCATTAAAGGCTCCACAGTAAAAAACAATACAAGGTCACAACGGACCTTGTATCATACGAATGATGACCGGCAAACCGGACATACAATTTACAACAGTGTACAATACACTGCATACTTCGCAATACGCATCAGTACGTTGCTACACCATTGGTTGGCAACAGCACTCCCGTTATCGGCAAAGACGTTTGCCATGTTAACTGAATGGTGTTTGTGGCAGTACTTGGATCAAACACCAGGTTTCCATTCGCAATATTCCCATAAAAGGTTTCATTCGAAGAATTGACGTGGGTTACCAGACCTCCAAACGTAGAGGTTGTTCCAGAGTTTTGGAAAGCAAAACCGTCAAGTGATAGATCTATCGTTCCCAGGGTTGTACTGGTACAAGACCCTGTCCCACTAATATCAGCGTGGTTGTAGCCATCTGTGGTGGCTGTCACACTCAACGTACCAATACAATCATCTGTAGAGGCATTGGCATCACTCAGAGTAACATCCATTGTATAGGTTCCATCAAAAGAATAGACCTGACAAGCCGCTTCAACATAGCATTCTGAGTCCGTACAATCGGTATTGCCATCCCCGTCGTTGTCTACACCGTCAAAGCAATCTGTCTCTGCACATTTTGTTGAGGCAGTACAGTCTGAATCTACACAATCCATCAAACCATCGTGATCGTCATCCGTAGAATCTGCACAGTTCTTTTCCAAACACAAGAATGCACAGTCTGAGTCAGCACAATCTATATCTCCATCACCATCTTGATCCAACCCATCATCACAGCTTGACTCGTAGCAAGTTGGATAAAATGCACAGTCAGAATCATCACAATTGTTAAATCCATCTGCATCATTGTCCAAAATATCATCGCAGTTTTCATTTCCAGAACCGGATTGACCACCACCACCAGAGGCACAACTTGCATCAAAAGAACACACTGTTTCTGCACAATCTATCTGACCATTTCCGTCATTGTCCAATCCATCTGAACAATCACACTCAAACGCAGTTCCAATAGAGCAACACAAATTGTTCGCACAATCAGAATCAGCACAATCGACCAAACCATCTTGATCATTGTCTAAGCCATCTGTACAAGCCAACTCACCACTGCTACCACCAGAACCCAAACACGTCGGATCAAACTGACAGTCCGTATCTGCACAGTCTACATCACCATCTCCATCATCATCGATCCCATTGGTACAATCTGCCTCTCCAGTCTGACAGCTTGGGTCAATCGCACAAGTTGGATCTGCACAATCTACACCATTGCTACCATTGTTGTCAAAACCATCGGTACAATCACACTCAAAGAACGATGTTGGAATCCCTGAACAACAATTCGACGATGCACAATCGGAGTCAGCACAATCCACATCTCCATCACCATCGTTGTCTCCGCCGTCTGAGCAGATTTCAGTCCCTACAATCAAGCAATTGGGGTCTGCAGAACAGTCGGAGTCAGCACAATCGATTAGACCATCGCCATCATCATCCTGTAAATTGACACAATCTACTTCTGTGGCACCACCGCCCGTACATGCAGGATCGAACAGGGCACAAAATTGATCTGCACAGTCGATTACGTTGTCTGCATTGTTGTCAAAACCATCGGTACAATCACACTCAGAAAAATCCACCAATGGATTGCTGGCATCACAACATGGATTTCCCGCACAATCACTGTCAGCGCAATCAATGTCTCCATCACCATCATTGTCACCATCATCATCGCAGATCTCTGCACCCATGATCAAGCACGCAGCATCAGAAGAGCAGTCTGAATCATCACAATCTATTGCCCCATCAGAGTCATCATCAACACCATTGGTACAATCTTGCTCGGCTGTAGAACCTCCTGTACATGCAGGATCCAGAAAGGTGCACAGTTGATCGGCACAATCTGTCTGCCCATTCCCATCATTGTCGATACCATCCGTACAATCACATTCAATAAAATTCCCCACTGTACAACACGTATTCTGAGCACAATCAGAATCATCACAATCAATGGCACCGTCACCATCATTGTCTGCACCATCCGCACAATTTTCAGCACCGGTTGCAATACAATCTGTCGAAGAGGCACAATCCGTATCGTCACAGTCGATATCTCCATCCTCATCGTCATCTATACCATCTGTACAGTCTTGCTCTACTTGTCCTTCACACTCTGTTGCATTCACACAATCAGAATCATCGCAATCAATGGCACCGTCACCATCGTTGTCTGCACCATCTCCACAGTCTGCTTCAAAACAAGAGGCATCCTCTGCACAATCGGAATCATCACAATCAATGTCTCCATCACCATCATCATCTGTAAGATTTGTACAATCGGTTTCCGGCTCAACTACACAATCCTCTGAAGATTCGCAATCGGAATCGTCACAGTCAACATCGCCATCCCCATCATTGTCAATACTATCGGTACAATCTTCTGTGAGTTCACACGATTCTTCTTCCAAACAATCGGAGTCATCACAGTCAATGTCACCATCTCCATCATTGTCCACAGAATCCGTACAAATCTCTGTAGCCGGCTCAACACTCGTATCTTCGATTACAGGTTCTTCTTTATCTCCACAGGCCAACAAACTCATCCACAGTGTCAACATCTCTCACTCCTTGCACAGGTATTTCTGACAATAATATCAATCAGATTTTAACTGACC
>Ga0115564_10002218_pt1 | contig 17091 bp, 12 predicted proteins | sample COGITO_mtgs_1105_7_FD_88680 | JGI IMG/M metagenome (GOLD analysis project Ga0115564, IMG submission 88680) | Pelagic marine microbial communities from North Sea - COGITO_mtgs_110523 | ecosystem: Environmental > Aquatic > Marine > Epipelagic | place: Germany:Helgoland, sampling site Kabeltonne...
GCATCGGCACTGAAATCTACAGACGACGTGATTGTTCAAAACCAGGGAGTGGACGAGGAACGCGAAGTCTTCGTGAAAAAAATTAGACTGGAAACGCGGTTCTATGAGGCATTTAGAAATACAGTAAAGGTCTTGTTAAACGATACGGACAATACGTCTCATCGCGATGTTATCGAAGCCAGCGTAGGAAACATCGGAATGATGTATTCGCAAAAATTGGAGGCGGTGGATACCCAGTTGCGGGAGTTGGTGGGCAACATGGCTATATTTGTGAAGGACTACAACTACAACTTGATTAACGAGATCCACACATGTATCACCAAAACGGACGACAATAAATGCAAGGCTGAATCTCCGATATGCTCTGTCGTCTCCGACGGAAAATGTCAAATTGTTTTGCCCAAGACGAATTTGCTGAACGGAATCGACAACGAAAAGAACTATTTCCTGCGCATGGCAGACGAACTTATTCGGTACAAACGCATTCAGCAGTTTATGTTTCGACCGCAGGTGTATTTATCGTTTGGAAAGGTGGACTATTCCATCAACGACGACGAAATGGTTGTATTACAATCCACGCTAACAGATGATTTTTTCGAAAACCTATACGAAACACACCCCAATCCATTTGTGATGTCTAATACATATGATATCGCACACCCGAGTGTTGCTGAGGTATACAGCAACGAGGTAACAGTATAATGTTGTACATATTAAGTAACGAACATAGTTATTATTAGATTGCAGAAAAATATGAACAATAACATAATAATAACATACATATAGCGTGTATATGAAAAAAGAGATTCAGTACTATCTGATACACGGTCCAGATGGTTCCAGAAAACAGCGCATGATCGACGAGTTTGCCAAGTGGGGATTGGACAACAATGAGGTAAAATGGATACTTACCCCGAACAAAGCTGACATAGACGACGAATTCCGAAAGAATGTGCTTTGTCAAGAGGAATCAAGCGACGGTGTGAATGTTATTCCGGCGGGGTGTGGCAATGTCACAAACGGTCAAGTCTCCTGTACATACAAGCATTATTTATGCATAAAGGACATTGTTGAAAATGGACACGAGTATGGTATCATAATGGAAGACAATATTTTTTTCACGAAAGATATTCCAACAGCTGTTGAAAATTATATGAATCAGTTGCGAAAGTATTACCCTGATTGGGACGTGGTGTTCGATTCAAAATGGCGTTCTTATCTGAATATAGACGAGGGCGGTACTATGGATCATATACATGTATATCCAAAATACAATGAAATAACCGCGCGATCGTTCGGGTCGTCCAGACTTGCGGGGTTTTATATCATTACGAACAAGTGCGCAACCGAATTGTACAAACATTATATACCCTTCAATCACTCGCCAGATTGGTGGATGAATATATTATTTCGAAAACTGGATACAGACGTCTACTGGACAGAGCCGGCGTTCACTAACGAGTACCCGCATGTATCAACCGTCTACAACTAAATATAAAACAGGTTGAAGTTATTATCTATCTATAGATAAATAATGACCAAGAAGAGCGAGTGTACAGGGAGAAAGTTGGAGAATTTCGGGAGAAAACACTTGACCTATATTAACCAGATATTCGGCGATACGGGGGTGAGAGAAATCATATCCGAAGTATACCCAAACAGCTGTTACGAGTTTCGCGTGGAGAAGGCAGGTGTCGGATTCGAACAAGATACCGACCACCATATATTGTACGACAAAAACAAGAAAAAGGTAGTGTGTAGCACAAAACTGAAGTGTAACGGACAAATATGTCAAGACATACGCAGAGACGTGAACGATACGTTATGCCAATCCTACTCGTTGCTTGTCTACTTTAACAAAAAAATGCCAAAGACCCGAAAAGACAGACAAATGGCTATGGTGGAGATGTACCGCGAGATCTTGGACAACCGAACATTCACCAAAAAACTGGACGAGGAAATCATTTCCAACAAGGACAACAAGGGGTTGTGGACAGACTTTACAAAAGGCAGAGATGAGGAGGAATCGCTCGTGATGGACAAGCAAACCATACTGCGTAACCTGCGGGATGTCTTGAATAGATGGGAAGAATATGGTTACATGTATTTCATAGGAAAAGGCAATTGCCAATAACCATCGTAGCAACTTGTACGTGCAGCGGTTTCCTCACAATACACTCCCCACTCCTCGCGCATTTTTTGTTTGAACGCGACGAAATCTTTGTCCGAGTCGGGCTCGTATTGTTCGATTTTTCCATCACCCCCAACATAATCAAAATAGTCGTAATGTTTATTATCGGCTTTGCTGTACATGTAACACTGAATAGTGATACATGTTTGGTCGTTATCATCCAGATTTTTCAGTTTGTGAGTTTGATTTAGTCCGCCACCTAACCACGTAACGTCGTCTTTTTTGAAATCGGCTACACCAAACGGAGGTACTTCATCAGGCTCGTCCGATAAAAACGGATACAAACTCACGTTAATATTACCGTGTAGAACGCGTATAATCGCATCAGCATCTGCGTGATTATGGATAGGCGAATAGTGACCCACTGGCCATATTTCTAACACGTATGGTATACCGGGAGAGTCGCCGTCGTTATCACCCAACGTAATACGCAGATAGGTTTCCTTGATATTCGGGACATCCGGGTTAAACTCGTCCTTCTTGGACTGAAGTGTTTCGTAGCACCAACACCCAGGCGTGGCGATACTATGTTCAATTGCCTTTGTGAAATCGGGGAAAGACTCGTCGTCTAACACGAATTTTTTACCCGACACACACCCATATAGCATACGCGACACAGAAGCGAGATTCGCTGATGGAAGATATTTCGCTTCTGCGATGTCGTCCATTGACAACTCGTGTGTTCCCTTAATCATGAGAGGAACGTATACGTCGATCGGATTTTTCAGTAAATGGTGAGGGGTGATACCAGGGTCCTCTATGGACAGTTTCGAAATACTCTCCATAAAAAGCTTGTTTGTATGCCAGGAAGATGGGTCTGTCCATGGAAACTGGTAATGATACTTATGCGTGTCTATCCGCGCCTCGCCCACTCCAACAAAGATCCGCTGGTTCTGCGAGTCAAGACTTATCCAGTAATATATTCCATCTACATGTTCTATCCCGCTCGTATTGTCCTTATCTATATACGTCTCGCCCGAACTCATACGTTTAATTATCACCGACTGTTCGGTCAACAGAACCTGTAGTCCGTCGTTCGTATCCGAACAACATAAGTCAAAACACGCTCTGGGTTGTCCAGGTTGAACATAAAACGCAAATATACACTGTCCCTTTACGGTAAGAGGTATATTTGTCCTATCATAACCCGTGCTGTCGGATGAAAATACCCGATTCTCGCCAGTGTTCATACATGAAAGTATACCAGACATACACTATCTTCAGAATAAATAGATCCATACGGTCTATTTATTTTAATTATTCTCACTGTTCACTCATCCGCTCTTCTTGTGAACAACGTACATATAGCTTGTGTTCTGATAATAATACCCGCCAGAGGTTTTCACCATAAACGTTTCAAATCCTGGCATCGTCTTCATAATAAAATCGATGGATTTCCAGTTATCACCGACTCCAGCCCCAATATCCTCCACGACGAACCATCCATCGGTATTCAAATTGTCCAGCGCAAACAGGAGGGTGTTGAAATTAGCACCGATAGAATGTAGCCCGTCATCAATAATCAAATCATATTTGTGTGACCCGCCCAAGTCTGTTTGCATGGATGTAAAAGACTCGGGGTTCATTTGGTCCACAAATGCTGTTTTGATTCGGTCCGACTGAAACAAGATGTCTTTGTCTATATCCGCGCCGTAAATAGTGGAATTTGGCAAGTAATCTCGAAACGCGAAAATGGACGCACCAGGACGACCATCCTGACCCATACTCGAGACAAGACTGGGATTGTTTGTACCAAGTCCAACTTCGAGAACGTTTAATGGATTGTTTCTTCCAAGTATGTCAAAAATATGAGAATAAAGGATGTTGTAATTGTGGGTGGTGGATTTGTCGGACATGTGTTGTTCAAGCAGCCTGCCCAAATCGTCCTGCGATGGATTTTGAAATGTAGTAACATCCACAATAGGGAACTCGGACCCAGCACGTCCAAGAAGCTGGTTCAGTCGCGGAATAAATTGAGCCGCTCCATCTACCCACAACTGTGAATACTCTGAATCATTCATTGAGGCCGCCCCAAAGACAGGTTGTAGAGGCATGATATTACCAGACATATGTGACATATGATTATGAATAATACACAATATATGATTTTAAGTTATTATTGAGACTAACATAAATTGTTCCACCTTGTCCACCTTTGGAAAAGGTGGAACCAAACCCACACGGGAGGGGTTCGGGGACTGGTCCCTGATTGGAGCCAAACCCACACGGGAGGGGTTCGGGGACTGGTCCTCGAGCTCTATGCTGATTGGGAAGAAGGATTTCTCGACAGTGCGCTTACATCCTTCAGTTGCTTACACGACTCGCAATACACAACCAAATCCTCCAGTCCTTTTTCAAACGGTATGGTAATAGTCCATCCTAAATCCTTGAGTTTCTGGTTGCTGATGTAGTAGCGCTGGTCGTTGAATGGACGGTCTTCAATATACGTGATCCAGTTATCATACTCCACAGTTTTCTGGATTCTGGAAATAAGCCGTTTCGTCACATCAAGGACTGTGTATTCCATCCCTTCATCGCACCCTATGTTGTATATCTCGCCAACCACACCTTTCTTCAGGATACACTCAAACGCGCGTGCCGTATCTTCGGCATGTAAAAACGCACGAACCACGCTACCATCGCCCTGTATAGTCACCTGTCTGTCGTCCTGTAAAAGACTGATAAACCGGGGGATCAGCTTTTCAGGAAACTGGTTGGGACCATACACATTGTTTCCTCGCGAAATGATAATTGGCATGTTGTAGGAATGGTTGTATGACTGAGCGATAAGCTCAGCCCCCGCCTTCGTCGCTGCGTACGGATTCGTGGGACACAGAATCGAGTGTTCTGTTTTGTGTTTTTCGTCTACCGAGTTCATGGATTCACCGTATACTTCGTCTGTGGAAACATGAACGAATTTTTCTATTTTTCCGTACTTCCTACAACATTCCAGTAGAACATGTGTTCCTAATATATTGTCTCTCGTAAACTGGAGAGAATCATCAAAAGAGTTCTGAACATGAGACTGGGCCGCAAAATGGATCACTTGGTCTACCTCATACACTTGTAAAATATGATTAACCAAGTCCTCCGAACATATGTTTCCTTTAACCAACGTATAGTCGGCGTGGCCACGAATCTCCGTGTCCACATTCTCCTCGCTTGCGCAGTAATACATATTGTCCAGATTTACAATCGAATACTCGTTTTTTGAAAAAATATAGTTGATAAAATTGGACCCGATAAATCCGCATCCACCTGTTACCAACAGTCGTTTTTTCATAGATACATAGAATGGAGATTTTACCATTCTCATATAAACGTAATACAAATATATAATACATAATACCTATCATACACACCCTACATAACCAGAGAATGATGTCCGACACTACTCGCTATATTCGTCCTCTGTAGACGAAGTATCCATGTACACAGTTGTCGCAAACGGTCGCAGTCTACGGTTCTGATACGAACCAATCGTTCTGCGATTTTCTCCGAATTCTTCGTCGATGCGTCTTGCTGCGTGTAATGAATGATACGAAAACATGTTGCCAGATATACGATGTTGTCTTATGGGTATGTGATTGGTATTAAACAACAGCCCCCCTGTCATCGACACCATTTCAGCAGTACCGAATTTTGGATTGAAAACAAAAAATTCGTGAAGTCTTTTTCTCAATACCTTCTCGTAATGTATATTTAAATCGCGGGTTCGTGAGTATTTGCTTTTGTAGTAGACTGTGAGATACGGTTTCATAATATCAAACAACTGTTTTTCTGGAAATTCGGGATGTATGTTTACTTCAGGATTGATAGCCGTATAATCGTACATCATAGAACATAACCCGTCAAGCAAACATACGTATGGGTTGGTGTTGACATAATTTACAAGCGCAAAGTCTTGAATATAATTATCATATAACATTGCAAACATGTCTAAGTGGAACTCGCATTTGAAAAAACCATCTATCAACATGGGGACATGATAGAGACGCAACTTCAAGAAAAAATACATTGTGTACAAGATGGAAACTGGGAATGCTATGTTGGTGTATGGGTCTTTTACCGCAGTCGGTGTGGCAATCATGTAGCTCATGTTTGCCAATGCGCTCTGAAACATGTTCACAATATCCGTTAGCGAGTAGAGACACCTGTGATTGTTTACAAGTAGAGTAAGAACATTCTTCGAGGAACTGTCCAGTTCATTCAGACACAGATCCAGACACGGTTCCTTCTTCGCTCGTCGCAGCTTATACATGAACGCCAGTTTGCAGAAACCACGATATATCTGTTGAAACTTACAGAACATCGCTAAGAAGTCTCTTCTATATTCGTCTGTCGTGAATGGATTTTCTAACGCGTACATCAACATATCGTATTTTGTGGTCATGTTTACCGATGGATTATAAATGTGGTGATAAAACATGGAATACTGATTGTGCGGAACCGTCACTCCATATTGATTCAAATAGCTGTGTATGCGGGTTATCTTTCCGAACGTCATTGTGCTATTATCGAGTGGCCACTCGATGGTCACATCATCTATCTTTTTTAGATGCGACAAAAATTCATTTTGTATAATAAACGAGAAGGCAGTTGCCATTTATTATATTTATCTTCTTTTTTTTAAGCATATTTTTGCGTTATGGATTACACTATGCCAATAGGCGTGTTGTCGCATGCGTGGGTTGGTTATTAAAACCCTGGGTCATACTTGTTATCCTTTCCGGTATCCACGCTCTGAATACTCACTACGTTGTTCTGAATAGCAAGCTGGCTGTCGCTACATTCCGTCTCCATGCTTTCCACGCCCCCGAACATGTCTTCGATTTCGGTGTCGTCGCTTTTGGGCGATACATACTCGCTGCTCTCATCATATTTCATCATCGTGTCAATGTCCAACACGACCTGGAAACTGTTTGTTCCAAAATATCCTTCTTGTCCACACATGATATTTGCCGAAACGCCGCGGAATGTGTCCAGTTCTCCATGTCTCGCCGCACGCAAGAACATCTCGGGGGTCTCTTCGAAAGATGCCTTTGCGATAGGACCAATGTTATCGTTGTTGATACCGTGACGGAAGATAGATATCAGTTTGCTTGTGAACGACATTCTATCACACAATACACTGAAATGGTGGTAGTTAATATACGTACCATCAAACTCGATAACCTCGCTCAATTCATTAAATATTGCCTGTCTTGCTGCTTCGATGCCTAAGACTCGATATACCTCCATGATATCATTGCTGAATGTGCGCGAAGAGTCAATGTAGTCCAGAGCCAAGACCTCCATGAGGTTTGTCCCCACTGTATCCAGCACCCAGATATCCTGCTTCTTGTATACATCGCCTTGTTCGTATATGTTATCTACAATCTTACGCACAGTCACCTTCTTTATTTTTTTTACTCCGCGCAGCACGGTGTTGTTAAGCAACTGTTCCTGGAAGTTCTTCAATACATAGATTTGGTCTGACTGGTCCAGTGGTGACATATTTCCCTTAGCAGCATTCTTTGACGGTTTCAGCACGCTGTTCATACGAATTCTAAAGACCAGCTTGTCTGAATTATAGTCACTGAATACACAGGTTATGTCGTCTCCATAACAACTGTTCAGCGTATAATGAATATCGTCCATGGTGATGTTCTTTTCAACCATGATGGTCTCGTCCATCTCCATACGAATGATCCATTTCTGCTTCTCTGGAATATCTGTGGCACCACCATCCTCTTCCATGCATTCTGATATCATAGTCTCAAACGCCCGATATTGTTGAATTGTGTCCTGGTCGCTTGAAATAATTGTGTTCAGATCATCGGGGTCAAAGCAGATGTTCACGGATTTCACCACCTCATCCATCTTTGTATGCTCCAGCATATACATAAACACCTGTGCTTTTTCGCGGTCCGTCTCGTCCTCGGGTTTCAGATATACTGTAAGCGATGGGTTCTTAGGGTCCCCTGTTAGAGACAAGATTTCCTCAATGCGAGGGACACCGCGGGTAACATTGGACTTGGACGCCACGCCCGCGAAATGGAAGGTGTTCAGTGTCATCTGTGTGCTGGTTTCACCAATCGATTGTCCGGCAGTCATACCTACCATTTCTCCAGGTGAGACAATCGCACGCTTATACGTCATTACGATTGTATCCAATAAGACGACCATGGCTGATTGGTTAAATCTCTTCACAAGGAGGAGGTCTTTTGGCGACAAGTAGTAGTAATACAGAACCTTGAACAACTCCGTAGGTTTTGTGTAATACATCGTCTCCAGTTTCTCATAGGTGGCCTCAATCATATTGTATGCTTCCAGAGGAGTGATGTCGACCATGGAGCTGGAATTGATGGCCTGTTGACCTTGGATGTTGTTGATGATATAGGAAAACGCCACAGGCAAATTCACAACGTTGTCTCCCTTGTTTTTGAACACATTCTTGATGATTCCATCCCGCTTTTCAAGCATCAGGTCGGTGTATTGTTTGTTCTTCTCCTGCAACTTTGCCTTTTGCTTCTTGTATCGCTTACCAGCCTTTTCTTCGAAGATCTTTCCGATTTCCTTGTTCACACCAGTATCGTCTGGCAAGGTGTAGTGCGAATAAATCTCTTGAATAGTCATACTCACAATGGGCAGGACCTGGTTCTCCACCTTGATAGTATCAATCGAGTCTTCGCCGTAACTGAACTGGACAATCTTGTTTTTGTTTGTGCGGATGGTCATATCATAACCCACCATCAAATCCTCCAATCCCTTTACCAGTCTTCTCTGAATATACCCAGTGGTGGAGGTCTTGACAGCAGTATCGATTAGACCAACACGACCACCCATGGCATGGAAGAATAGCTCTTGCGGAGATAACCCATTGATATACGAACTCTCGACGAATCCTCGGGACGCCGGCGTGTCATCGTATTTTGTGTAGTGGGGCAATGTTCGCTGGTCAAACCCATAAGGAATACGCTTACCGTCTACATTCTGTTGTCCCAGACACGAAATCATCTGCGAGATGTTGAGGTCGCTGCCTTTGGACCCAGCCTTCACCATGACAACAAATCTGTTGTTCTTGTCCAAACTCGCCAATCCGATCTTACCCGCATCGGATGACGCCTTGTTCAGAATATTATTGACCTGCGTCTCAAATTCCTGGACGTTGGTCCGACCCGTATTGTTCTTGAATACGCCCAGCTGGGTCTGGTCGATGAGGTTCTTGACCTCTGTCTTCTTCTTTGTGATTGCGTCCACAATCATGTCTTTTGTCTTGGTGTCTGATTTCAGGTCGCTGATACCAACACTGAACGAACTTGACATCATATAGTCGGTGACGACGTTCTGTAAATCATCGATAAACTGCGACGCATTCATGTTGCCGAACTCGTTACAAGTGCGCTGAATGAGACCCTTTGTGCCACCACCCAACACACTCTTGTCCAGTTGACCGCGAATGTATTTGCCGTTGCGGATTTCCAATACATTGTTCGATTTGGAAAAGTCCTCGCGCTCGTCGTCGAATGCCTTGTTTTTGTATTTCATCGACAACGGGGCCATGATTTGGGATAATACGTCGAAACTGCTGATGACACCGCCCTTATTATTCAGGTCGTCGGTGTTCACGCGATTGCTCAACATGAGCAGATTCATCGCTTCGCGTGGCCCAAAGTTGATGTTCTCGCGAGTCATGCGATAGGAACCAAGCATCGAATCTTGGTAGATGCCAATAATCGGTGCGTTGTTGGCGGGACTGATTAAGTTATAAGGAACCGCTGCCAAATTACGAAGCTCCGAATCACTTTCGGCATCTTGTGGCATGTGTAAATTCATTTCATCGCCATCGAAATCCGCATTGTAAGGCTTTGTGTCGGCAACATTCATCCTAAACGTGTCGCCTCGGGACATAATACGGGCAATGTGACACATCATGCTCATTCTGTGGAGTGTAGGCTGTCTGTTGAAAAGCACTGGGTCGCCGTCCATCATGTGGCGGTGGACCACATCTCCATCCTCCAGGCTGATGGACTTGCGGTCCATGTATCGCAGCGTGATCGACTCGCCATTCTTCTTCTCCAGAATCTTAGCGCCTGGGTGAATGTCGGGACCGTTCAGCACCAGCTTTAGGAGGAATGCCTTGTTGCGTTCGTTCACCACAACGGGTTTGGTGATATTCTTGGCGATTTTCATGGGAATACCCAGCTCACGGATGCCCAGGTTGGGGTCGGCTGTGATAACCGAACGGGCGCTGAAGTCCACTCTCTTGGCCATGAGATTTCCTCTCATGCGTCCACCCTTGCCGTTCAAACGGTCCTTGATGGACTTGAGCGGACGCCCCGAGCGCTGGGCGACGGAGGCGACGCCCGGAATTTTGTTGTCCACCTGCGTGGCGACGTAGTATTGGAGGACGGTGGTCCAGTCGTCAATGACGTTGGCGGGGGCGTTGTTTTGTATTTTTTCTTGAAGCGTGTTGTTTGTTTTGATAATATTCACAAGAATGTGGCTGAGATCGTCCTCGCTGCGTTGCTGGGCATCGTGTTTCACGGAAGGACGCACGGCGGGAGGGGGCACAGCCATGACTTGACATACCATCCAGTCGGGACGCGACCAGAGCGGACTGAATCCCATGAAGGTAACGTCTTCGTCAGAGATACGCTTGAAGTTGCTGAGGACCATCTCGGGGAGCAGTTTGATGATGATGTTTTGTTCACCTTCCGTCTTGTTCTCCCACTCGGCCATGATGGTGGCGAGCCCCTCCTTGCGAATCTTGTTGGGTTGAAGGCAGCCGCACCCGTCCTCGATGTCTTCTCCACACCGCCCAACCTTGCTGGCGAGGGAGAATACATATTTCCAGCGGGCGTCGCCAACGAGTTTGAGGGCCTGTTTGTATTTTTCTTTGCTTATCAACAGTTTGCTACACTTGAAACAGACACATCGCAGAATCTTCAGAATGCTGTTGAGATACTGGATGTAGAAGACAGGACGTGCCAACTCGATGTGGCCGAAGTAGCCTGGAGTCTGCATATAGTCGAGACCATCGGTGGGACAAATGAGCCCGGGTTCAAGAACACCCATGCGCGGGTCAAAGAGGCCGCCGATGACGGGTTTGTTATTAATATACGTGTCCCTGCTGGTTATTTCCGCAACCGAGCCCTGCCTAATCTCCTCGGGAGACAGAATACTGAACTGAATCCCGATGATCTTAGAGCAAGTTGGGTTCATGTCGTTTGTTTTCACTGACATTCCTTTTAGTAATACTATATATTTAGATAGTTTTCTCCTTCATTTATTTTTTTAATTGGGAATTCAAAATAATGTATGCATAATACAAAGCAATGGGCCTCTTAAAAACAACCGCGTTTTTCTCGCTCGCCGCACAAATAGTCACTGGAATTGTGGACGTGTATGTTCTCATGTTACCGAGATCTATTGAATACATGCTCCTCAAGGAACTGCTCACGCTGGAGCTGATGGTTCAGATTATAGAAGGAATTTTCTACGTATGGCTTGCACTCTACATCTCTACCGCAACGAAAATCACACAGAAGAGATACTGGGACTGGGTCATCACGACACCTGTCATGTTGATTACTCTGTCGTCGTACTTCATCTACTTGCGCATCACCAAAGAACAGGGGTCGGAAGCGATTCCATCCCTCCTAGACATTGTTCAAACTAATTACGTCAATTTCACCAAGATTATCATACTCAATGCGCTCATGTTGGCGTTTGGATACCTGGGAGAAATTGGCGTGATGAAGGTCATGCCTTCCGTGTTTGCCGGGTTCGTGCCGTTCTTCGCCATGTTTTATCTGATTTACGACCAGTATGCGAAATATGCGCCAGACGGCATGACGCTGTTCTACTATTTCGCAGGCGTCTGGGGACTGTATGGAGTTGCGGCAATGATGTCGTACAAGTGGAAGAACGTGAGCTACAACATTCTCGACCTGTTCGCGAAGAATTTCTTCGGACTCTTCTTGGCCTATCTGATTGTGAGAGCACGGTAAAGGATGTGTCTTCGACATTCACGTGTCAAATACTAATTTAATTTAACATGCTGTTATGAGAAGCATCTTAAAAAAAATGATTTAGAATGAGCGGAGATTATATAGGTATAAGTATATAACACAATAAGCAACATGAAAATCCAAGAGATCAACGACAAGACCAAGAAGACCGTTTCCAAGAAGCGTCCCCGCGAGGAAACCGACGACGCCCGTGCTTCGTCCAAGAAGCGCAGCGAGAGTTCCGACAACGATGATTCGTCCAGCGACGAGGAGGGAATGGAACTTGAGATGGACGACCACGAGTATCGCAAGCTCCTGAACCATATGTTTCCCTCCAAGCATATGGCCAACAAGGTGGCGAGCGGCGAAAAACTCAAAGAGGCGTTTAAGCGTTTGCGGTCGAACAAAGAGAGCGATGAAGATGACAGCGACGAATCCGACGAAGACGACGAAGATACCAAACCGGTGAAAAAGAGCAACAAAGGCACCAACAATGACAAAAACAAGAAAAAAAATAAAAAGGTGAAGGAGGCTAAGGAGGATAAGGAGACCAAGTCCAAAGACGCAAAACCGCCAAAGTCTCCTAAAAACTCCAAGAAAAATGTCACTCCTGACAACAAAAAGACTGCTAAAAGTAAAGCAAAAAAGACTGTGGTAGAGAGTGAGAGCGAGTCCGAGGAGAGTGGCGACGACGACGACGACGAGTTCCCAGACAAGTCCAGCAAGTTCAACATCATCTTTACCATTGGTGGTGCGGACGACGACGAAGAGGAGTGGGAGTATGACGAAGATGACGAGGATGATGACGAAGACTGGGAGACGGAGGACGAAGACGAGGACGTGTCTTCCAGCGACGAAGATGATGAGGAGGACCTCGGGGAGAGCGAGGAGGAGGATGAGGAGGAAGACGAAGAGAGCGAAGAGGAGAACGTCGTGGTCACACGCAGTCGTGACAAGAAGTCGGCATCTAAGAGTAAGGGTAAGAATTCCAAGGTGCTTGAGGAGGGAGAAGTAGATGAAGAGGAGGAAGATGAAGAGGAGGAAGAAGAGGAGGAGGAAGAAGAGAAGGAGACCAAGAACGAGAAGAAGAAGCCAAAAAAGGTCTCCAGCAACAGCGATTTCCTCAAGCAGCTGAAGGATTTGTATAAGCAGAACAAGGACAACGCTGACGCCAAGGAGTGCGTGGAGGCATGCGAAGAGACCATCAAGAAACACGAAAAGAAACAGAAAAAGAAGGAGAAGAAGCACCAGGAGAAGAATGGGCGTATTTTCAAGAAACTGGTCAAGGACAAGAACACCAACAACGACTTTGAGTTCTTCGAAAAGTTGGACCTGGAGGCACAGAAGAAAATCATCAAGGAGCTTCGCGACATCAATACTGTTATTCGCGTAGAGAAACCGTATCGTCTCACGCTGCTTGAGGCGGACATGCCTACCATGTTCAAGGGAGCGGCCATGAAGAAGATCAATTCGTTGCGTTACATGGAGCCGGGTTCGGGCGATTACTACAAAATCAAGAACTGGGTGGACACGTTCATGCGCATTCCGTTTGGCAAGTATAACCATCTTCCTATCAGCATCGACGACGGTGTAGATGTGTGTCACAATTTCATGGAGAACGCGAAGAATACCCTTGACGAAGCCGTCTACGGTCTCAACGACGCCAAGATGCAAATCATGCAGATGATGGGTCAACTGCTCACCAATCCGTCCAGTATCGGCACCGCCATTGCGATCCAGGGACCCATGGGAACAGGAAAGACTACGTTGGTCAAGGAGGGAATCAGCAAGATTCTGAACCGCCCGTTTGCCTTCATTGCTCTGGGTGGCGCCACGGACAGCAGTTTCCTTGAGGGTCATTCCTACACCTACGAGGGAAGCACGTGGGGCAAGATTGTCCAGATTCTGGTAGACAGCAAGTGTATGAACCCGGTGATTTACTTCGACGAGCTGGACAAGATCAGCGACACGCCCAAGGGCGAGGAAATCGCCGGCATTCTCACCCATCTCACAGACACTTCCCAGAACACCCAGTTCCACGACAAGTATTTCGCCGAGGTCGATTTTGACCTGAGCAAGTGTCTGTTCATCTTCAGTTACAACGACGAGAGCAAGATCAATCCTATCCTTCGTGACAGAATGTATCGCATCCACACCAAGGGATACGACAAGAAGCAGAAGACCATCATTGCGAATGACTACCTGTTGCCGACGATTCGCAGCCAGGTCAAGTTCTCTACCGAAGACATTGTTATTCCGGAAGAGACACTTCATCATATGATGGAGTCGTTCTGTAACAAGGAAGACGGTGTGCGAAACATGAAGCGGTGTCTGGAAATCATCTACACGAAACTGAACTTGTATCGACTGATGAAGCCCGACACCAATCTGTTCGAAGAGAGCATGACACTGAAGGTGGAGTTCCCGTTCACAGTGACAGTGGATGTGGTCAACAAGCTTATCAAGAAGGAGGGGGAGACGAACATGTCCTATATGGCTCTGTATGTGTAGAAGAGGTTGGTGCTACTGGAGTCAAATACATATCATAAAAATAAAAAAATAAAAAAATACAAAAATACAAAAATACATTTGTATTTTTTATGAGTTCTTCCAGTATTGTCTTGTCTTGTCTTGTCTTGTATAATACCGTTAAATCCTGAGTATTTTTCGTCTACAAATAACATAACTATAGCAATGACGACATGTATTGAAATAGACGACTTGGATTTTCAGTATGAAAAGGTGGAAATATTCAAGAACCTGACAACGCGTCTTGAAATGAACCAGCGATATATCTTGGCTGGTCTCAATGGATGTGGAAAGTCAACGTTGTTGAAGATCATCGGAGGAAAGGTGTTATGCGACGCCAACAAGGTTCATGTCCTGGGGAAAGATCCGTTTCGCGACACCACACTGAACAACGACGTTGTCTTTATCAACAACAGCTGGGGGACGCAGACCATGGCTTATTCTGGATATAACATGCCGCTACAGTCCAGTCTCCAGGTCAAGGAAATGATGAAAGCCCTGAAAGAACAGAATCCCGAGCGAGACGCGGAACTGCTTGACATTCTGGACATCAATCCCGAGTGGCGACTCAATGCGGTGAGCGAGGGGCAGCGAAAACGCGTTCAGTTGTATTTGAATCTATTAAGACCGTTTAAAGTATGTCTTCTTGATGAAATTACCGTGAATTTGGATTTACTGGTGAAGGATAAGTTCTTGAACTATTTGAAAAAGGAGACCGAGATCCGGGACTGCTGTATTGTCTACGTAACCCACATTTTTGATGGACTGGAGGAGTGGGCGACTCGACTTGTGTATCTTCACAACAACAAGGAAATCGAGACGTTCGAGATTGCTGAGATTCCGAGCATTTACAAGTTTCTCTTGGAGAAATTCAAGGAGGAGTACGACGGTTCGGTGGAAGAAATAGAAGAGCACGGGCGTGAGGTGAGTAGGAAAAACGCTGGCGGATATAGCCACGGCGTGTTAGGTGGTATGATAGACCTGAAAGGAACAAAAGGAGCAAGGTAGGAGGCGTCAATCTTTCACCAATACACGTATACACCCGCGTATTTTTATGTGCGATGAATAATAGTATAGCGAGCATGTCGGAAGAAGAAAACGAAGAACAACAACAACAACACTGTCTTGTTAGTTTAGGCTACAACTGCGACCCGCGGATCCACATGGCCCACAACCTCAACATAACAAGAGACGCGGGTTACCGCTCATGCCCCTTCGACTTGTGTATTACCCCGTTCCAAGGACTGTGCGAATGCATCGAGACCGACTTTGCCTACTTCTTCCACGAACTGATGCTGACTCCCGGCCCCAACGCCGATGGAGACCGATCGCAGTGCGGGAACGGCGGACTGAATATCATCAATCGATACGGCATGATTTTCAACCACGAAAGTCCGACGCATTCACACATGTTCTGTGGCGGAAAAAACGACGACCTCTTCTACATCAGGAACAACTTCGAGGAGTTCAAAAAGAGGTACCAACAGCGGATCGACAACTACCAACGCTACCTTCGAACATGTAGACGAATCACCTTCCTCTACAAACCGCCACCGACCGGCATGTGGGACATGGATGTGCTGGAACCCCTACTCAGAGAGAAATATCGGGATCAAGACACGCAGATAGAGTTTGCGCGCATCGACTAAGTCGTCAGCAATTTGATAGCTTCTGATAACTTCTGATGAATAATATGATAACATGAACAAGTTAAATGTATCTGTTGATGTTATGTTATCGCAACACTACCAAACAATGTCCGATGTCCAGACGCCATTGGATGTGTTGAAAAACATGCATACATTGACAATCAAATACCACCACCGGTTACTGGAGATGATCGAGTCGCTGGACAAGACCGAATATACCGCATTGTGTAGAGAGTTTGGATACGACATGACCGAAACATTCAACGTTCAGCAGATTCAGTATCGGATTCGACACTCGACAGACCGCCTCTACCACATTGAATGTGTGAAAACAGCCACCACAGCTGAATCCGAACCATGTGACCACGAAATCGTTGAGGATTATATCGACACCGATCCGGAGAAATCTCAACGGGTGGCTTATTGTAAGCTATGTGAAAAGACATTTCCCTGAATGAATGTCGTGTCACGTGGAGAATTCAAAAGACGATAGACTCTCTATATTCGCCAGTTCTTTCGCGGCGTGAATGGATGAACGCGCCTTCTTTGGCGTGGGGGGTGGGGAAATGGTTAGGAAACTGTTGGTGACAATTCCGTCGATACGGTAGTTCATCATATGGTTCAGACTGAACGCGTCTTCGCACGTATACGAAAACACCAGCATTCCCTTGTTGTGTAGATATTCGATCGCGGCGGCGTCCAGGGCTGTCCAGTGGATACACACATA
>Ga0115564_10002229_pt1 | contig 17047 bp, 16 predicted proteins | sample COGITO_mtgs_1105_7_FD_88680 | JGI IMG/M metagenome (GOLD analysis project Ga0115564, IMG submission 88680) | Pelagic marine microbial communities from North Sea - COGITO_mtgs_110523 | ecosystem: Environmental > Aquatic > Marine > Epipelagic | place: Germany:Helgoland, sampling site Kabeltonne...
TGTTCCGTGTGGTGTAGCACCATGCGATTCAGTTCTTTAACATCCCACGCAATGAGTATGGCAAATGTGCTAGTCCCTATGGCCAGATCCGGCCTTGCAAGCCGCCTGCGCGGGCATGCACGATTTTTCCTGAATTCGTTCTTCGAACGCAAAAATCGTGCATGCCCGCGCAGGCGGCCTGCAAGGCCGGATCTGGCCACGGGCCTAGCGCCTTACACAATGCCCCAAGACCCGTACGGAAATACCGGCCCTCATATACAAATAGTGTATGAGGGCCTTTTGTTTTAGGAGTGTATTGAAATGAGACAGTTTGTGGTCAGTTGTTCGGAGCACCTTCTGAAATCCAAGAACGCAAGAGGGCTTCTTGATAGTCAGATACTCCTTGCCCGGGAGCCATAATATCTCCATCAATATTGGTTCCTGTGACCAACTTATGGAAGAAATAAGATGCTTCAACATCATTGGGGACAATCAAAATTTCATCAGGCATGGCATAACTGGGTTGATTAACCAGTCTGTCATAATCATCTTCCCCATTCAGTACGATACCACCGGCACCCACCGCATGACAAGAACCAAAGGCACAAGATACTTTAATGAGTTCTTCTTCAATTTGAGTAAAGGTTGCAGGTTCGTCCAATACAATTTCTGCACCGGTATCTTCTTTGTCACCACAGGCAAGCATCCACATTGATATTGACATCCAAAGCATTTGAACTCTCCAAACATAGGGGGTATATGTTTTATAATATCACATCAACAGGACAAAAACCATGCCTATCATTGAGAAAGAAGGGTACCCATTCGTTTTTGAAACTCGTGCGTGCAATACATGTCCAGGGAAATGTTGCACAGGACGTTCAGGGTACATTTGGGCGACGGTAGAGGAGATTGAAGCAATGGCTGAGTCGTTGGGGGTATCTTTTGCGGTGTTTGCTACTCGGTATACCTATCGAGAAAATGGACGTTTTTCTCTCAAAGAAGTGCAAAGAGCACAGGGTGACCATGCTTGTATTTTCTTTGACAAAGGGTGTAAAATATACGATCATCGCCCTCAGCAGTGTCGGACTTTTCCATTTTGGGAACGTCTGAAAACAGAACCACGTCAGCACGTAGAAGAGTGTCCGGGTGTGCACTATCGGTTGAAGAACTAATGCATCAGGGTTGGACGTAATAGCCTGAGAACAGGTACTGACTACAGTTGCTCAGTGTTACAGTCGAACCAGCTGGGATGTTTAACGAACCTTGTCCTTGAGTAAATGCACTATTGACATTGTAATTGTATCGAAAGTGGAAGATGTTGTAGTCACTGGTACTGTTCACAGCGTTTCCATTGACTTGAACTTGACAATTTGTGTTGTTGCTCAAGCCGGTTGTTAAGATGAAATCGTAGTTTGAGTTGAGCGAGAGTGTTGTGTTTCCGTTACTTCCATAAAAACTGTCCACAGGGTTATTTCCCATTGAGACAGAAGGACCTTGTGGAAGTGCCATTGCAGTGGCAATAGATTGAATGCAATAGCCAAGTCCGAATAAGAAGATTCCAATACTGACGATGTTGTTCATGGTGTACTCCGTGTGGTTTCAAACCACAATAAGGGCGGGTGTGTTTCTAAGGATTCTGTACAAACGGTATCCCAGTTCATGGTGATTTGTCGTTCTCTTTGAGTCACTGGAAGGGTCTGAATGTGTATGGGGGTGCCGTATACAATCTTTTGCTGTTGCAGACTGATTACATTGGGGTGTGCTTGGGAAAGCATCTTGTGTGATATCTCACGTTCAATTGTCCAAGATGGTCCAAAAATTAAGGAGATATACGGTAGTAATAAGGTGAGGCCACACAGAATGAACACGGTGTACTTTTTGGATGTGGGCAACAATCTTACAGTGGCAACACCCAATAATCCACTCAATATAGGAAGACTTTGTATATAAAAGCGAACATGTTCTTCGACAGCGTGTCCAATTTCTAGAAAGGATACAAAGAATGGGATCAAGACAGCAATCAACAAAGGGTGTTTTCGGCATATGGCAATTCCGGAGAGTCCAATCAAGACCACACACGTCCACCAGTATCCACTAGGGTCACCGCTTGGAAGCCCTTGCGTTTGTTGCGCAAGAATGAATTGAATGTTCTCCAAGCCACTATGCCACTCCCATCCCCATCGAAATTCAGTTGGTAAAGGATTGTCGGAGAGTCCATCTATGCCCAGTGCTTGTTGCAATGGTCGAATGTCGAGTTGTCGAATAAGGGAAGTGGAATACGGTCCATAGGCAAATCGACCTAAGTACCACGAAGTGTACAGTGTTCCGATAAACCCAAGTGAAAATAGACTGCTTGTCTTCCATGATTTATGAATCCAGCAGCGCCATCCCAATGTACTCAATGTGAGTACTGTAAACCAACCTGCCCAAATAAGCCCTCTGGCATCTGTCAGTGCACAAAGGCCAAGACTTGTACCAACAAGCAATCCTTTGACCATGGGGGGTAACTTGATGTCCTTTGATAGTCCAAACCAAACGCCTGCTGTTCCAACAGTCAACCACAATACAATCTCAGGGTAGAAGGTTAGAAACCGACCCATTCCTATCCATGGTGAACAAGCCAGCAACCATGCCATTGTACACCAACCTGCCAATGGGGATACACGTTCCATCCACTGTGTAAGTACAACTCCAGTACCAATCACTCCAATGATTGATGCGATCGATAGTCCTTTTAAAACACCATAGTGAGAGGCCAACCAGCCAGGAATCCATCCTGCTAAACGACTTCGTTTTGGAGGGAAGTGGTTGGTCCAATCATTCCATTGTGAAACACCGATACAGTAGTCTACAAAATCCGTTTCAAAATAGGGAAGTGCAAAGGAATAGTCATAGAGGAATTTCCAGCCAACCCAAGTAGCAAGGGTACAACACAACAATAAGAGTATTCGATTCATTTCAATAGGGGTCTTGGGTTGCCATTGCGGTGGATTTCCATTAGATCTGTACTCAGTTCTCATTGAGGTGATCAGTGAGGATGGAGTGTGTACGGTATCGTTTTGTACACTTGTATTGTGCTGACTATCATAGATCCAATATCCAATCATAGATCCAACATCGGAGCCTTTAATGACGCAGACCATCGTGTATACCAAAACAGACGAATCCCCAATGATGTCGACATTCTCTTTGTTTCCGATATTCAAGTCTTTTTTATCAAAGGCCGGTGTTGAGGTCAAGTTGTCTGATATATCGTTGGCTGGACGGATTTTGGCACGATTTCCAGAGTATGTGTCTGAAGAACAACGCGTTGAAGATGCCCTTGCAAATCTGGGTGATTTGGTTCAACAACCGCATGCCAATGTTATGAAATTACCCAATATTTCAGCTTCAATTCCTCAGATTCACGCGTGTATTGCTGAGTTGCAATCCAAAGGGTATGCCGTTCCAAATTATCCTGAAGAACCTCGCAATCCTGAAGAACAAGAGATAAAGGCTCGTTACGATAGGATCAAAGGATCTGCAGTAAATCCAGTTTTACGAGAAGGGAACTCGGATCGTCGTGCTCCAAAAGCCGTAAAGAAATATGCTCAAGCGAATCCACATGAAATGGGTGCGTGGGCAAAAGATTCAAAATCTCATGTTGCCCACATGACAGAAGGAGATTTCTTTGGTTCTGAAAAGGCCGTGACGATGACGCGCGGAGATGTTTTGAGAATCGAGCATGTAGATGAGCAGGGAAATCAAACAATATTAAAAGATGAAGTACCTGTGTTGGCTGGAGAAATTTTTGATACGTCAACGATGTCGTTGTCTGCATTGAAATCATTCTTGAAAGAGTCTATCTCAGATGCAAAAGAACAGGATGTGTTGTTTTCGGTTCATTTAAAAGCAACCATGATGAAAGTGTCCGATCCGATTATTTTTGGCGCTGTCGTAGAGGCTTATTACGCTACTGTGTTTGAAAAGTATGCAGATGTTTTTGAATCGTTAAACATCAATCCCAACAATGGAATGCGTACAGTGGAGCGTAAGATTGAGGCCTTGAGTCCTGAATTACAGGCATCAATTCATGCAGATATTCAGGCGGTATATGAAAACCAACCGTTGGCTTGTCCAAATGTAGATATTAATGTCACAAACTTACATGTACCTTCAGATGTGATTATTGATGCATCGATGGCTGCAAAATTACGATATTCTGGTCAGATGCTTTGTTCTGACGGTACGTACAAAGATACCAAGTTTACGATTCCAGATCGGTCTTATGCTGGTATTTATCAAGAGGTGATTGATTTTTGTAAAGAGCATGGTGCATTTGACATAACAACGATGGGATCGGTTTCTAACGTTGGATTGATGGCTCAAAAAGCTCAAGAATATGGGTCACACGACAAGACATTTCAAGTTGAAACAGCCGGAGCCGTTAATGTTGTTGATGCGCATGGAAATGTATTGACCTCCCATCCCGTACAAAAGGGAGACATTTGGAGAATGTGTTTGGTCAAAGATGCTCCCATTGTAGATTGGGTAGGATTGGCAGTACGACGAGCGCGAGCAACAGGAAATCCTGTGGTTTTCTGGCTCAATCCCAAACGTGCCTCCGATGTGGAAATGATGCGCAAAGTAGAAGCGTATTTACCAAATCACAAGACGGAAGGGTTGGCAATATACATGCTATCGCCTGAAGCAGCAATGAACTTTACCTTGGAGCGATGTAGAGATGGATTGGATACCATTTCAGCAACTGGAAATGTGTTGCGAGATTATCTAACGGATTTATTTCCCATCTTTGAATTGGGGACCAGTGCAAAGATGTTGTCAGTGGTGCCATTGATGAATGGTGGTGGATTGTTTGAAACAGGTGCTGGTGGAACCGCACCGGTATTGGTACAACAAATCCTAAGAGAAAACCATCTCAGTTGGGATTCTTTGGGAGAGTTTTTGGCGATGGAAGCAGCTCTGGAACATTTGTCGACTTCCATGAACAATGCACAAGCCATGGTATTGTCAGAGTGCTTGGGTAGTGCCATTGAAGATGTTTTGATGAAAGGAAAATCTCCGACTCCTGCTTTGCATACGATAGACAATCGGGGATCTCATTTTTATCTGGCACTGTATTGGGCCCAAAAATTAGCGGCTCAAAAATCCGATGTGGAGTTGGCAACTATTTTTACACCACTGGCAGAGCAATTGACAAGGTCAGAGGCAGGCATCATATCCGACTTAGATGCTGTACAAGGGGCCTCGGTGGATTTGAAAGGGTACTTTTATCCAGCGGATCAGGTGCTAACAAGCATTATGCGTCCTTCGGTGACTTTCAATAATATTTTAGAAGATTTTGCGGGTTAATTTTTACACAAGGAAAGATCATGTTGCAAATAGAAAAGTCCATTGCACTTCGTGCTGTTATTTCAGCGACACGACTTTGTCAGTCTGTTCAAACTGCGTTGGTAGAAGAGGGTGTAAAAGGTTCTGGCACACAAGTAAAGCAAGATAAATCTCCTGTGACATTGGCAGACTTCGGAGCACAGGCTTTGATTTCTCACGTATTGAATCAGGCCTACCCTTCATTTTTGATGGTGGGTGAAGAAAATGCAGACGAGTTGCGTGAAGACGATACACTTCGTGGCCGAATGATGGATGAGATATCTCGAGTAGAACCGATGCTCACAGAGTCTGAGGCATTGCAACTCATCGATCGTGGTTCCTACGAAGGTGGTCCGACAGGTTTGCATTGGGTTTTAGATCCTATTGATGGTACCAAAGGATTTTTACGAGGAGATCAATACGCAATTGCCCTTGGTTTAATCGAAGAAGGAGAAGTCATTTTGGGTGTTCTTGGGTGTCCAAATCTCCCAAGGCCAGATGGTGAAAGAGGAAGCATCTTTGTGGCGGTCAAAGGACAAGGTGTAGAAATGTACGATACAGATGGAAACCCTCTGGGGCAAGCCGCTGTGCATACCGTGTCGACTTTGGCAGAGTCCAATTTTTGTGAGTCTGTTGAGAAAGGACACTCCTCTCACTCTCATTCTAGTCAGATTGCTTCGTTACTGGGGATTACCCAGGAGCCGTATCGTATTGACAGTCAGTGTAAATATGCTGCTGTAGCACGAGGAGATGCCACCATTTATCTCCGATTGCCCACCATAAAAGGGTACCAAGAAAAGATTTGGGATCATGCGGCAGGTGTTGCAGTGATTGAAGAGGCCGGTGGTGTGGTTACAGATGTCTATGGAAAGAAATTGGACTTTTCCAAAGGGCGTACGCTCTCGGAAAACAAAGGTGTCATTGTTTCCAACGGTCAGTTCCACAAGGATATTCTGGTGGCTGTACGAGAGGTTTTGGGTCTCTAAGGACGTTTTTAGAGTGTTATGTACCTAAAAGTCGACCGTAGCATTTGTAATTCTGACGAAATCTAAAAGACGGAAAGGAAGTGGTTTCAACAACGGTGTGTTTGTTTTAGTAAAGACTGTACATCAGCAATTTTCAGTTTCGAGATAACGTGTTGTTTGATTTGAGTGAGCAGTTGTAAGAAATATTGTACAAAACACCACATTGATTTGGGAAGTAGTACAATGTATTTGTATGTGGCGAATCCATATCCATGAGATGTGCCCCAGAATAGAAGGAGTTTCCTGTGAAATCGTTTCAAGATGTCATTGATTTTTGGTTTATAGAGCACGGACCCAAAGATTGGTTTGCGTTCAATGCGGAATTTGACGCCGTAATTGTATCTCAGTTTGGCGAAATACATTCACAAGCCATGGCTGGTGAATTGTTCGAATGGCGGAAGCAACCAATGGGTCGACTGGCTGAGATCATCATTCTTGATCAGTTCACCAGACAGATATATCGAAAAACCGCTAAGGCATTTTCAGCAGATGCCATGGCTTTGGTGTTGGCTCAGGAACTGGTGTTGGGACATCATGACAAAGATCTTACTTTGGCGGAGAAGGGGTTTGCGTACATGCCATTTATGCATTCAGAATCGATTGTGATGCACGATTATGCGCTTCCGTTATTTAAGGGTATTTCAGAAGAGACCTTTCAGTTTGCAGAACAACACCGTCGATTGATCTCTGAATTTGGAAGGTATCCTTATCGCAATGCGACCCTCGGTCGAAGCAATACATCTGCAGAAGACGTGTATCTTGCTGAAAAGAATTCATCTTTTGGTCAATAAGGTCTTTCGAGATCTTGAAGTGGAGTCAAAGAGGCCTTTTCTGAGAGAAGCATCCTTGTCTCTGTATATGATAGAGCGAGATACTATGGTGAATTTGAATCCAATAGATGTTGGAGCATCATCGCCTCTTATAAAAGACGTGTGGAACGATTTATATGAAAGCGTTGTACGGATTTAAGATTTTACGATAAAATGAAGTATTCATACGATTGAGCTTTTTGCTCTTTAGATATACGTCGGTAATATTATGAGACTTATTTTTTGTACAATGCTCTATGTTCTCTTGGGAACATATTCTGTGGAAGCGGATCCAATTGATACCTCATTGGGAACAGAGCCTCATGTTACCTATACCGGAAGTTTTTTGGATCTGGGTGTTTCCAACGTCACACTTGTTACCGTTCCTGCTGGACAAGATTTACTCATTAGCACCGCTATCTGCAATGGAAATTGTATTCTGTCTATCGATGGGAATACGGTGGTGTCTGAAGTGATGCATGCAACCGATCACAATTATTCAGCGGGTACGTTTGTTTCCGGTAGTGGGAACTTGGTTGTACCTTCTGGAAGTAGCTTGGCGATATCCATTTCAAGCATCTCCAACATTGCCTATTTTGTCAATGGACGATTTGTACACCAAAACCATCCGCGTAGAGCATTTTATGGAACTGTGAACTCTTCTGGGGCTACGTTGCTCACGAATTCCAATACAGAAATGTTTGTCATCACAACCTTGATAACTTCGAGTGCCTCTGTTGATTTGTATCAGGACACGACCAAATTGTATGATTCTCGTAGCTATGGTGCCTACTACGGTATGTGCAATAGTTTATGCAAAGGAAAAGTGAAGATTCCAATCGCAGCAGGAACCAGCCTTAGACTGCAGAGTACCAATGGTGCTTCCTATGAGTATTATTTGGAAGGATATTATACGCAGCCTTAAAAATACACCCTCCCTATGCCCCAAGTGTTTCTGTATCAAACGTGTATTGTGAAAGACAATGTGGGTGGTCTGAAGGGGCTTCTGGTCGTCGAAACCACACAATCATGTGTAGAGTCTGAAGGGCTATCGCGAAGTGCTTCCCATTTGATTAGAACACAGTGTGTTAAGTGGGGCAGTTCTTGTCCATCTATTCATCTAAAATGGGTCGGAACTCTATTTGTTCAGATGCTGTAAGTGTATTTCTTCTGATCGCAATACGTTTATTTTTTGCAACGGGAGAGTCAAATCGAAACTTAAAGGAATCAAGTTCGATACTGTAGAACCTCTTCTATGATAGACTGTGAATTATCTTAGAACACAATAACTTGGGCACACATATGTTTTATGGAATACTATTAAATTTGAGTTTTTTCGCTTGTGAAGACAGCAAATTAGACAGCGAAGATAACGAGGGCATCATCGATATAGACACAGGCAATGATGGTATCAATGACGAAACGGATACCGATGAGGATACCGATGAGGATACAGACCCGTCCAATTCCGATTCAGACGGTGATGGTATTGATGATGAAACGGAAATAGAAAATGGAACCGATCCCTCGAATGCTGATACAGATGATGATGGTGTTGAGGATGGTACAGAAATTGAAAATGGAACAGACCCCACCAACGCCGATACAGACGGTGATGGTATTGAGGATGGAACGGAAGTAGAAAATGGAACCGATCCCACCAATGCGGATACAGATGGAGATGGATTGGATGACGGGATGGAAGACAGTATCGGTACCGACCCGACCAACGCCGACACCGATGGAGATGGTATTGATGATGGGGTAGAAGCGAATAGAGATACTGATCCCACCAATCCTGACTCAGATGGGGATGGTATTGGTGATGGAACGGAAGTCGGAAATGGGACAGACCCCGCCAACGCCGACACCGATGGTGATGGTATTGATGATGCAACAGAAACAGATGGTGATACAGACCCGACCAACGCGGATTCAGATGGTGATGGTGTTGATGATGGAACGGAAATTGGAAATGGAACCGATCCCACCAATGCGGATACAGATGGAGATGGATTGGATGACGGGACGGAAGACAGTATCGGTACCGACCCTACCAACGCGGACTCAGATGGAGATGGTATTGATGATGGAACGGAAGTCGGAAATGGAACAGACCCCAGCACCCCTTTTGTTGCAGAAGAAGGCGTATGGGAATTGTCTGGGTTAACGGTTACCGATGTAACAGCTTGCAATTACACTGTGATACAAAGTTTGGGTGCAGATATTTCCATATTTGTTCCGGAAACCTACGAAGTACAATCGTCCACCACAACGGGATTTGATTTGGTGATGGGGACAACCAATATCACCTGCAGTGTTCTCAATTATGAGTTCTCCTGTCCAACCATCTTTGATGTTGCAGACTTAAATCCTAGTTACGATGCAATAATATCGATGAACTTTGATTTCTCAGGTACCATACTTTCAGAAATGGATATGGACATTGATCTGAATGTTGAACTGGCAAGCTGTTCGGGAACAGCATGCGTGACGTTTTCCCTTTTGATTCCGATGCCCTGTACAATTCCAACAGAATCTACGGGCACTTTCGTTCCCTAAGGCGAAATGATGGAGAGTCATACACCATAGACTTTTCAATGGTTTATATGGATAAGGAGATATTTCGCTACATCATTTATCCATCGAAATAGGCTTTCACTATTGAAAGGTTTTTTTTCTGATATAAATTATCGTGAACAGCAACAATGGAATTTTCATGACTTCTTATGGATCCCCAACAGATACATTCCCACTTGTATTCGAATCTGGCGTCGTTAATATTTGTGAAGACGGAACAGTGGAAGTACATCTTTCCCATAGCAAAGATGATCCACATCCTATGAAGACCCATCCGGATGGTGAAGATACAACCATTCCAAAGAGAGAGTCAGAGGTCAATTTAGTTGGGGAAGATAGAGAAACGGTAAAGGTTCAAGGCGGTATTTCAGAAACCGATACGTTGCCTACGGGATTTGTTTTTCGCATTAAGGGATGGAGACTCATTCAGTTGGAAATGTCTGGGGACTTGACGATTGTAATGGCGGAAATGGAGGATGTACCAGATTGGTTCCAGCCTGGTAAGATTCATCGTTTTGATGGCCCTGAAGGGGGTGTCAGTTTGTATACTGAGTCACAACCTTTTGTGTCGAAGAATACTCGGACTCGTCCAACATTACCAAAATCAGAACCTGTCTCTAAGCCCAAAGAAGCGGCTCCAAAAAACACCAGTAGCAATAACAACAATACAGGAACTCAGTCAAAGTCAGGGTGTGGACTGATGGCAATACTCTTTACCATCGTTGGAGTAGGACTGTCATCGATGTCATTTTGGGTGTAGGTAAACTGTAATGGATGGTATCTCTATTGTTGTTTGTGCGACGATTTTTCTTGGTGCATTTGTATGGGCTCTTCGAAGTCCTTCAAATTGGCAACGATTGGTGTTTCAAGCAGCAAAAGATCAGCAGATAGAACCTCTTGTCGACGAATTGTCAAAGCGTCCACCGTTGGTTCAACCTCGATTTTATGACGAGGCGATGGAGCATTTGTACAGTCACAATCCTGAGGTGGCCATTCGTTTGACGATGGTTTTTGTTCCGAAGTTTCCAGAACACAAGTTCAGTCAGAAATGGCTGAAAATTGTGAAAGAGTTGGAACCTCAATCGCCATTGTTAACCAGTGAATTTATAGAACAATACACTCGAAGCAATTGTACAACAGGAGTTGGTTGAGGATTGTAGGTTCATCAGTTGATGAAATTAGGATGAGCGTATTTTTGGGTTAACTTCAAACAACAATCTTAAAATCTGAATTAGCAGAGTGTAATCATGAGTTCTCAGTTTGTTCCTCTTAAAAGAAAAACCAAAGTCGTTTTTGTGCAATTGGGTTCTCCTGAAGAACCAACACCCAAGGCATTGCGTAAGTATCTTCGTGAATTTCTAGGTGACCCAAGGGTGATTGATATCAATCCATGGGTCTGGAAGATGATATTGTATGGATTCGTGTTGCCATTTCGTCCAAAGAAATCAGCGGCCTTGTACGAACGCATTTGGGATGGTAAGAGTTTTCCGTTGATTACAAATACGGAAGATTTTACAGAGCAAGTACGCACTGAACTGAGTACACTTGACCCTGACGGATATGTTGAGGTCAATCATGCATTTTTACTTTCGCCGCCATTCATTCATGAGGTGTATGACAGTTGGGAAGAAGATTTAAAGAATGGAACCGGTGCGACCAAACTGATGGTCATTCCAATGTTTCCTCAGTATTCAGAGAGCACCATAGCCTCTGGTATTGATGCGTTGGCAAAAGAATTGGGGAAGCGAGTCAAAATCCCGACATTTGAAGTCATCACCAATTTTCATAGGACACATGCCTTTATTGACAATTCAGTGATTCAGATAGAGAAACGAATTCAAGGTTTGCGCAAAGAGGGGATAGAGCCAGATCGATTGTTGATTACCTTCCACGGTATGCAGAAAAGAAGAATCGTTCACAAAGGGGATGACTATTATCGGCACTGCTACGAAACCTTCAAACTGATTGTGGATCGGTTGACAGAAATAGAAGCAGATCGCGTCATCATGACCTTTCAAAGTCGATTTGGACGTGAAGAGTGGATTACTCCATACACTGAGCAAGTGGTTGAAGAACTCATCAGTAACGGTCACAAAGAGTTGGTGTTGTATGCACCCAGTTTCGTGGTGGATTGTTTGGAAACCACCGATGAGTTGGGTCACGAGTTGCGTAAGGAGGCTCAAGAATGGGGTGGGAATATCTATCCTGTTGAGTGTCTCAACACAGATGAACAATGGTGTAAGGATTTTGCTTTGTACACCTATACACAAGCCGAATGTTCAGCCCAAGCCAAAGAAGATATTGAATATCAACTGACTGCCGAAGATTACGACACGATGCCTCCTCTAGAGATGGAAGATGACAACATGTCTCATTTGGAACCCAAGCTACGCTAGATGTTACCTACAGCGTAGACCCACCTGAGATTTACCTAAGTAGACCGATAGACTGAGGTTTATCGACTTTTGGTAATACTGGAGTACAACATCTGATATTGTGTGATGTTTTTCAGTCATACCTTCAACATCTCGTTAAAAAAGTGAATCTTTCCCACGTCACGTTACAGGTACTCAGATCTATTTTACAGAGCGGTGCTGCTCAACGTAGATTTTGACTCTTCAGTGCTTTGCTCTCAAACATACTTGAGGTAAGGGCTGAGATGAAACGGAATCCAATGACGATATGGATTGGTGTAACGGAGAAATCGCAATGGAACTTTCAGCGTGGATATCAATTGCCTCTATTTGTGCAGTGGGGGCGATGTCTCCAGGCCCCAGTTTGGCGGTGGTCATTCGGAACACGATTGCTGGTGGTCGTTTGCAGGGAGTGCTGACAGGTATTGGACATGCTTTGGGTGTTGGAATCTATGCGTTGGTTGCTGTATTTGGCATGGCTGTATTGTTGCAACGGTTTCCCAGTGCGATGCGTGGAATAGAGGTGCTTGGTGGACTGTACCTTCTTTGGATGGGGATTCAGGTATTTCGACATGCCGGTGAAGGGAGTATGAATCCAGATAAAGACAGTGGACACCAAGGTTTTGTAGATGGGTTGGCCATCTCTGGTTTGAATCCCAAGATCGCAGTGTTCTTTTTGGCGTTGTTGGGACCGTTTATTCCTCCAGAAGCAAGTCACCTTGAGCGTGTTGGTGTTGCGGGAATGGCATTGATCATCGATGGGTGTTGGTATGTGTTTGTTGCAATAATGCTTGTGCAAACAGGAGCGGCTGATTGGCTTTCTAAGCAGGGCAAGTGGGTCGATCGGTTGTTGTCAGTATTGTTGATTGGTGTGGGAGTGTGGTTGCTGGTGTGAATCGTTTGGGCGTAGTCAGTGGTCAGTTCGACAATTCCCCTTGATTTTCAGTGTAGAAAAAGACAGTATGGCAATAGAGATATCAGTGTACTGGTCTTTTGAGCAACATGAACGGGGTACATCCATGACAGATACCATTACATCAGCTAAAAAACCAATGTTCTTGAGAATCGGGCTTGTACTTCTTGTGTGTTCAACACTGTTTCAAGTCTATTTTTTTACCATTATCAATGGTATTCTGAATAAAGAATTCAATACGATGGGGGTATTGGAAGGCATTATCGAATGGATATACCTCGTGGGTCCGTCTTTCTTTCTTGCGGTTGTATTTTATGGACTCAGCATTCTCTGTTGCCTTATCAGCCACTTTCTTAAGGAAACGGTTGGTACAATCAAGTGGTATGTATGGGGGTATTGTGTTGTGGACCCCATTGTCTTTATGCTAATTACTCAGTTGTACTATGGATGAACTTGGATGAACTTGGATGAACCTGAGAAGTAGGGGATGTTTACATCCCATATTGTGACCAACGACATGTTGTTTCTTTACGTGTCCGGCTTCTATGGTGTACCCAGTTCCTCGAGTTTTATTCTTTGAGTATCAAAATATCTAAAATGCCTCTTTGACGAAAACTGTCAAAAAATAGGAAGAATAGGTCATTGTGGTGAGCTACCTTCATTTCCCATACTAAGTTGGGATCCAATGCAGGATGTCCTTCGGGAATGCCATCAGGGAGCTGTGCTGTTTTGTTGTATTCACGCAGCTCTATCAACTCGAGATTGGAATAATAAGCTGGATGCTTGGCTTTGATGTCTTCATATGAGTGTTTTACGGCGGTTGGTGAATTGTCATGTTCGAAAGCATGACTTGCATCAATCGCAACATGGAATGTTTCATCTACTTTGTATGCGTGAATCCCACCACCACTCATGTAATAATCATTCATTGTGATGATTTCAGTTTCCTTCAAGGGTCTAAAGATAGACTGCTCTGTTAAGTGAACATGGTTGAGTCCAGTCTTTTCCAATAGAGACCACTGTTCTTTGTCCCATCGTACAAATTGATAGGCTTTCTCATAGGACGTTTCCCAACTCAATACAAAGATGAAAGAACCATTGTGCAAGCCATACAGATTCCAAGAGATATCTTCTGGAAAAATATTTTCACAATCTACTTGAAAAGGTGATGGCTGTCGCTCTATTTGACCAGTCTCAATATTGAGTGTGGCGATGCCCCATGTTCCTGTTTCCTCGTCATAGTCAACGTCTTCGTATGCAAAAATTAGAGAGGACCCATCATAATAAGGATATTTTCTAAGGGGCTGATCAAAGGTTTGATGAAAGATAATATTCATTAGGAGTTCTCCTGATTGTGGTTTTGTTTGATATTTAATATGCTGAGATGTGTTTGTTGTAAAGAATGATCTGTTGTATTGGTTAGACAAATAGGACTTTCAGGAACAAAATCGTTTATTCAAATGAGTAGTCTCCATACAATATTCTTACCATGTGAGTCGGAGATGTTTTAACCCCATCTTACAACAAGGGGATACTGTCTATCTATTTAGGGTGAGTCTTCATCTACTCCGACCCTGTAGGAAAGTACTCTACCAGAGAATTTGTACTCACCAACCCAGAGTCTGTCTCCATTGAAATCCAAACGAAGTGGCCAAAACAACCCTTCTCTCGTTTTGTCTGGGTCTGTATCTTCAAGGTTGGATGCTCCGAGGATGGCATCTGGGTCATCACCGGCAAGTGCAGTTTCCAGTGACTTCCAAGCAAGTATCCGATGCTGGCTGAGATCTGAGATGAAGACTTGTTCATTTTTGATGATACCGTGTCCAATCATCTGTGGTCGATCAGAAAACTGAATTTCTTGCAATGCGATATCTGCAGATATTTTTGCAACCTTGACAAATCTGAAGGCATCCATACCGCTGATCGATAGATGGGTGCCATCTGAATAGAGTATTCCCTCAAAAGTTCCCAGATTTCTAGAAAACTCGGGGGACTCTCCTTCAGTTGGAATGTCATCCCAGACATGAAGAATTCCGTTGCCATCAAGCAGGTAGAAGTGTCGATAATCATAGGCAATACTTTGTAGATTGCCGGTATCGACAGATCCAACTTTATTGCGGAAGATTTTATCTGCAGGACTTCCATCACAGGGCGTTCCATTTTCCCAGACTTTCAGACCGTCCCATTTACCAGCAACGACAATGTTTCCATCGTGTTCAGCAATCGCAATGATTTCATCTTGGATATCGATCACAGTATCTGGATCTTGACCACTGTACTGAGGAGACTTATCCCAGCAAAGCAGTCGGGTGTTCATACCATCTCCGATAAGCAATCCTTCAGACTCGAGTGATAGAGGAATTCCGTTGCTGATGAAAAAATTGTCGATGAGGGTGTTGGTCTGTACATCAGGGGCGCCAAGGACAAAGTCCGGGGTGCTGTTTGGCCCCGTGGGTGGTTGATTGAACCCGATGATGCGATTGGTATTGTAGTCGGAGACGTAGATTGTATCCCCAGTGACGGCAATCGTCGAACCATCTCCACCACGCAGTTCCCAATCTTCTCCGTCGATGGTGTATGCGGGAGCCGTATTACCACTTTGTGGAATCTCGTCCCAAACATGAATCCCATTGCCAATCATCATTAAATCCCCATTGGAATTTACATCTCCTGCTTGCCATCCCATGGCATTGTTTTCAGTGAGAAAGCCATCTGGGTACTGATTGGATTCGGTCGGGAAAGTGCTCCACAGCCAATTGCCACTTTGGGAGGTCTGGCTCTCTGCGTTGTGGTCCCCAATGAGGAGGAAACGCTGTCCATCAGTGGTGATGCTGCGTGGGGTTCCCATTTGTTGATCCGCAGACAGAACGATATCCGCCGGTTGGTCAGGTGAAGTCGGGAATGTATTCCAGATCAATACCCAGCCGCCGAAACGGATGCCACCATTTGCAGAACCGCTTGAAGTACTGGCAACAATCAGTTTCTCTCCGTCTGTCCAGACACCCCACGGCCAGGCAAATCGATCTACCCTGGGTTCAGCGTCAGGAGAACTGCCCTGTTCTCCACCTGTTAGGATGAGATCTGGGGCAGATCCATTTGATTGAGGGAGGTCATTCCAGATCAGTATTCGGTGATTGTAGGTGTCGGCAATGACATACTTCCCACCAGCAGCAGCAACATCGACGGGCCACTTCAATTCGGTTTCGGATTCACCAGAATTGTTGGTGTTGAAACTCTTCTGCCCAAACACAATAGAAGGTTCGACATTCGAGGTCGGTAGTTCATCCCATAGAAGCACTCGATTGTTGTTGCCATCGGCCATCATGAAGACAGTTCCATCGGTGGCAATACCCTTTGGATGGTTGAACAGCAAGGAACCACCACTTTGATTGAAATCGAGTTCGCCAAGTACCATTTCAGCCTCTTGACCTGTGTTTAGAAACCCTTGATTGCAACCGATAAAGAGAGCACTGGAATAGAGAGTGATAGAAAAACGAATACACATTGCAATTTTGGGAAAGAGGATAGATAAATTCATAGATCTGAGGATGAATATTCTAATCCATAGCCCAAAACAAGTAGGGTCTGTACTTGTAAAGTATTCGATCTTCGTTTTTTAGATTCTTGTGTAGATACTGTTGCTGAAATAACTTCGTCCTGAAGAAGTGTTGGAACTGTTGTAATTTCTTCCAAATTCAAAATATTATGTTATGCTATGTTATATTTCGAGGGAGTAAATGGAAGTAATTATCACAGAATGGGCATTACAATCGTACTTGGATTTGAAGGCAAAAGGCATCTTCACAGAACACGATTATCGTGAGATTTTGCGACCAGATGCCGAATTGTTGAAAACAGATGATCCATTCGATGCCAATCATCCACGATTTTCCAATGCTAAATATTGGGGTCCAGCGACAAACAAAGGTCAAATCATCAAATATGGCTACAAAA
>Ga0115564_10002244_pt1 | contig 16982 bp, 10 predicted proteins | sample COGITO_mtgs_1105_7_FD_88680 | JGI IMG/M metagenome (GOLD analysis project Ga0115564, IMG submission 88680) | Pelagic marine microbial communities from North Sea - COGITO_mtgs_110523 | ecosystem: Environmental > Aquatic > Marine > Epipelagic | place: Germany:Helgoland, sampling site Kabeltonne...
ATGGTTCGAATCGATTCGAGGTTCATTTCATCGCTTGGAAGATTTTTCCCATCTAAACGAATTGCAAAAACTCCTCTGTTACCCACGATAGGCTTCGAAACTGAACCTGATTCCATGGCACCTAAGGCACCTAGAAGGGTGATTTCGCGACCAAGGCCGCTCGGAAGATTGTTGTCATCAAAGCGAGCACTGCTGATTCGTTGAATATCCATTTGGACGTTAGATGCCGCTTCTTCCAAAGTTGAATATGTGCCGAAGCTTTCCGTCAATTCCGCGGCTTTCTTCTCTCGAATAATTTCGGGCTTCATGAAGATCTTGGCCGATTCCATTGAAATGGTTCCCTTCTCTCGGATGTTTGTTAATACGCAAACAACTATCTTATTATCCAGTTCAAAAGGAGTTGACACTTTGCCTATTTCAGTTTCGTCATTGTAGGCCCAGCGAATAATTTCTTTAGAATTGGGACCGATCTGCGCGATCATCTCTTCTCCTAATCTTAATCCATCGGCAGGTAATGCTTGCGATGTCTCGGATGATTCAAATTTTTCTTGAGTGTTGTTTTCTACAGAGAATACACTCGCCTTCTTGTAAACTCCATCAGAGGTGTACTTGGATGGTTCGATTGGAAGGTCAACCGAAGAAAGCAAGTAACTCTTCTTGTATTCCGTTTGATCCGTAACATATATCAAGTGAACGCCAAACTGGGTTTCGGCAAATACCATGTCGCCAGTTTTAGCTGCGAAGCTTGCCTCTTCAAATTCAGGCACCATGCGGCCTCGTGTAAACCAATCGAGCTCGCCACCATTTTCTCCTGAACCGAGGTCATCCGAATACTCTTTTGCTAGTTCAGCGAAGTTCTTCTTAGATAGTGCCACATTTCGTATTGAATCCAGCTTTAAGCGGGCTGCGTTTATCTTATTTGTGTCTCCATCGTCAACACGAAGCAGTATGTGACTTGCTTGAATTGAGTCAGGACTTAATCGAACCGAGCTCAATTTTGAGATCAGCATATTCTGGCCAAAACGATAGGGACCAAATACAGAACCAATAGAGGCGTTCATCACAGTGTCTCTAATTGGCGCGGGGATGTCTTTATCTGTGAAATATCGAACCATCGATTCAAGCGAAGATTCACCGTTTTCTAGGATGAATGCGGTATCATTCGAATCTGCCAAAAATGGGGCTACCATGCCAGTAAGCTCTGAAGTGATTTCCGAAATATCCTCAGCAGATGGTTCTAGACTAAACTCAACATATTTAATGTCTCGTGTTTCGTCCTCACCTTGGAAGGATGCTTCATGATTGTGGGCATTATAGTATGTCTGATAATCTGACTCACTGATTTCATACTTATCATCTGCAATGGACATGAACTCCTTTATGACATAGCTAAATGCCATTTCAGTGTTCTTTTCATTGAACAAATGTTCCGCTTCTTTGGTTGTTACGTATAACCCTTTTCCGACAAGCGTAGCATATTTTCTGTTTGCAACATCTTCTTTAATCGCTGCCTCAATTGGCAACCAGTCCTTGGCGTTTTCGCTGTTGATTAAGTTCTGGATTGCTGTTAAAACCTTCGGTGAGTCCAATCCACCAGTAACAGGATCTCTGAACTGCTCAATTACTTGACCCGTTTGCGGATCAGAAAAGTATTGATAGAGTATGCTGCCTTGTTGTGTGTTTTGAACCTGATCCAATAATTCGTCTGGACTAACCGATATTCCTAACTGAGCAAATTCTTTTTTAAGCGTTCGTTCATTCACCATTTGTTGCCAAACGCGCTCTCTGACTTGCTGCTTTTGCTGTTCAGTCGATCCTTCCGGGCCGAATTGTTTGTCAATAGCTTCCTGAACTTTGATCTCGTAATCGCGCTGATTAATATCCTGTCCGGCAATGGTGCCGACACTGACGTCTTGATTGGTGAAGAGGTTCGATCCTCCGCTAAATAAATCGCCGAGAAGGAATAATACTAGGGACATACCTATTATAACGATTAATAGGCCTGAACGCTTTCGAATGGAACCAATTGCTGCCATGGGTTTCTAGCTTTTAAAAATTGTCCGCGAAAATACACGTCTCGATTGAATCTGAAGCGCTAATTCGCACTTTCTGAGGGACGTAAAATTACCTCCTCAATTTTATTGCCGCTTACCTTGCTGATTTCGACTTCAAAGTCTCCAACGATCAATGAATCACCTTGATCGGGAATGTCTTCATTTTCTTCTATGATAAGACCCGCTAATGTTTCGTATTCTTCAGAGACCGGTAGGTTCAGATTGTATGATTCGTTTATGTAATCAATCTCTAAACGTGCCGAGAAAGCAAAGCCGCCATCAGGTAATTTGCGTTCGATAGATTCTTCTAGATCGTGCTCGTCTTCAATTTCCCCAAATATTTCCTCCACTATATCCTCCAAGGTTAGCATTCCAGAAGTGCCACCATATTCGTCGACCACTAGGGCAACATTCTTTTTTTGATCGATTAAGGTTTTTAAAACTTTATCCGCTGTTGTGGTTTCTGGGATAATTGCCATCGGACGCAATATGTTTTTGATTGCAGATGGTCTTCCAAATAGTTCAAACGAGTGCACATACCCGATTACATTATCGATCGAATCTTTATAAATGAGAATTTTGGAATAACCAGTATCAATGAAAGTTCTGCTCAGTACCTCGATGCTGTCATTGAATTCAAGAGCCTGTATCTCGTTTCTGGGGACCATGCATTCTCGTGCCTTGATACTCGAAAAATCTAAGGCGTTTTGAAAGATCTGAAGTTCATTTTCAATTTCAGACACCTCACTTGAGGTAGCCGCTGCCTCCTTTATATAGTGGTCCAAATCGACCCGTCCTAACGCGTACTCGCTTTCCTCAAAAGGAGTGTTAAATAACTTCAGAACATATCCGATTAGCTCAAAAATTAACCAGACAAGAAAGAAGATGGGGCCGCAAATGATGAGCACGGGAACGATGAATAGATCAAGTTTCCGATTCGGGTTGATGCGAAAGAGAATTTTAGGAAGAAATTCAGCAAAAATCAGGATAACAACGGTGGAAATGATGGTCTGAATAAGTAGGACCAAAACCTTAGTTGCGCCTTCGTTTGGGATGAGAGAGAGCCACTTCAGAATTGGGTCTTCAAGAAGGTCGGCCATGAAAATTCCATACACTACCAAGGCTACGTTGTTGCCCAAAAGAAGCGCGCTGATGAATTTGCTCTGATTTTTATTGAAAAACGAATAGATCCGGGCTGGGTAAAGTCCGAGCTTTTTGTCAAGCTCAATTTTTAATCTATTGCTTGACACAAATGCGATTTCCATACCGCTAAAAAAGGCAGAAAGAATCAGCGTGAGTATGATGAAAAAGATGATCGTCAGTGAGGAGGGGGCGTCCATGGGTTTGAATTCAAAATTAAGCCAAGTGGCTTAATCTTCACCGGAACGTTTTTCAAAGCGTTTCCGAACAAAATACCTCATGTAGAATAAAATGCCGGCGATAAAGGGGAACAAATAGTACATCAGCGATTCTTCGATGCCGATTTCTCCAGTTTTATATACAGCGAAAATGAAGCTAGCAATGGCAATGAATAGCCAGAACTTTTCCATGATTTTGTGATAGTGGTTCATTGAGTGTGTTCAGTTTCTTGTTGAGGTTCTTCAGAATCAACCTTTATCCGACCTTTTATGTTTTGAATTTCGTATTCAGAAAAGTCCGATTTAGCTTCCAGACCATCCCCAAATAAAATTTCATTTGGAGTAATGATTTCTACAAACTCATCCGTGTAAATGCGCTTGGCCTCGTCATCCCATGTAAGCAATTCAGTCTTAAGCGTCTTTCCTTCGAAGTTTTTAAGAACCACACTATCTCTAGCTATCATGATTTTTCGATTCAGATAGTTCGTAGCGTTCTCGGCGTTTATTTGACTTTCAAAGGCGCCGGACTTACTGTAAGTTATGACTTCTACACCATTTGAAAACTCGTCTCTAGGGTCTTCCTCGCTTGGGTATCGATCAATTTTCCCAGCCTCAACAGTAAACTCGACCCTTGTTGAATCAGTGTAGGTTATCTTGCTTTGGATAATCGTTTGTACGGGCAACTCTACATGTGTAGTGACACGATTGACTTCGTCGATGTCGTTCTCACAAGAACCAAAAAACACCCCAATGACCGAAGTTACTAGGATGTTTAGTATGAGTTTCTGACCTAATTTAATCACGCGTTCTGACCGTAGTGGTTTCTCCAATCCAACATTCCAAAGTGTAGCTTTGACCGTTGGTCATCCCGACAAAGAAGCATTCTTCTTTTTTTGGAAATTGTGCCGAATAGGAGTTAATGTATTGTTTCGCTTTTTCCGCCACACTAGGGTCCACCGCTTTGGCCTTCTGAAATTTGTCTACTGCCGCCCAATATGCCGCCCGGGCTGTGCAATCATCTTTACCACAATCCCCTTTACCCTTCGCATACGCATTTCCAATTATGATATATGCATCTCCTGAGTTAGGGTTGATTCCAAGCATTTTTAAAGCGTAGGTTTTGGCAGATTGTGGTTGACCGGTGCTTAGGTAACCTGCCGCCATATATTGATATGACTCGAATAACATGTCTTTGTCTTCCGTGCCACCTACTACCTCCGTAAAGAACTTGTTCGCATCTCCATACTTTTTGCGTTTGTAATACGCTTTTCCGATGCTAAATGCAGCGTCAGCGCTTGGGTTTAGCTTATACTTAGCCACGGCTACTTGAAGGTAAAAATCATCCTCAGTACAATCCAATTTATCTAGCAATCCAGTTATTTGATCCAACAAAGCTTCATCATCTGGGTTTGCATCAAACTTTGGTTTGAAAATGCCAATTAATGTTTCACAATCGCCTGCTACTTTTCCGACCATGTTGTCAATATTCTTCTGCGCAGATAGATACGCGCTCCCATACTGACCATCTTTATTATTCCTGATAACGTCGCTAACTGGGCCATATAGATCCAGTACAAACGTGTTTTCAACTAGCTTTTTTCTATGCATGTCATAAGCGGTCTTGAAGTAATAGATTAGAGCGGTTGGCTCCATATCTAGTTTCAAAATGTCGTAGCTTTTTTTCAACTCTTCGTGGGCTTCTTGAGGTTTTGATGACCGGAACTTGGCCATATCCGTTCCCTTGCGACCATAAATTTTTCCCTTTCCCTCTGGAAAATGAAGTATGCGCTGGTCATAGATCCATTCCAGCGTATCTACCAACACACCCTTCTTCGCTTTGTCTTCTTCTGCAGCAATGAACGACTGGTACATTTTCGACCCGTTTACCCAAAGCGATTCGGAAAACTTCGGGCAAATCTTAATGGCTTGTCTCCATCCGTTAATGGCATCAGTATAGTTTTCTTGCTTAAAGAATTCAATATATAAGGAGGCGGCGGTGATGCAGGCAATGCTGTCCTCATCACTCGACGTGTAAGTCCTGATTTGCTGTGATTTTGCCACGGCAAAAAACGCCATTGTCATTGTAAGTACTAATCCTAATCGTTTCATCTTTCTGTCTTTAATCAGTCGTATTTTCTTTTTGCAAACCATTGATCATATCGATGTGGAGTGATTGTAAATCCAGCATGAACATTGAAATAGGTTTCTGTGAGGCTTATCCCCGGTGTATCTCTTCTGGCAACTTCCGCGCCAATATTTAACATGGACGTTGATGATGATGCTTTTGATAGTGGAAAGCCGAACCCAAATGTAGCTCCGTATCTCAACGGCTGAGATCCTGAAATGTTTAGCATCGTCTGTTCGAAGATAAAGCCAGTCCGGTATCGAATGTTCTTTACATATGAACCCTTACCCCTGGCAAAAGGATCGGGAATGAACTGAGCTCCGATTCCAAAACGTCGCGAATCGAAGAGCCCAGCATTCGTTCCATTTATTACCAGGTTTGACCAAGCGGTTTGAGCATAGTCCACAGATACAGTCCATGTTCTACTTAGGTTCATGCTGAGGCCTAACCCGAATGTCATTGGAGAGTTTGTGGCAACATTACCAGATGATTCAGTTAGGGTGTCAATTACGCTTGGGCGCGTGAATGAATCGCTAAACGTGTATTGAACAGATTGCGTGAAGGCATTCAGTTTGGATGCTGGTTTCACATAGGCGCCAAATGAAAAAAGTACGATGGACTTGGTAACCTTTTTGGCGCTGTCGGGACCATACGTAACGCGTTTTATGGTATCCACATGCGTAAATCGAAGACCAGAGTTAAAGTCGACGTCACTGATTTCTAGATTATCCAATCGGTACAAATTCGTCGCAGCGGAGGCCGGGTCGAGTTGAGTGACTCTATTCTTCGAAATCTGACCAAAGACGTAATTTACATTGGCCCCAAGGCTTAAATAGTTCGTTCTTTTTTTATCCGTGAGCAAATCAAAACCAATACCTGCATGAAGAGAGTTTATTCCGCCATCGCCGAAGAACCGATACTCAACTGCGCCAAGGTCTGGAATTTCTTCTGTCTCGAATAAATCGTAACCCATGCTCGTGAGCGGCGCTAGTCCAAAACTCAAACCCATGCGTCGTTTAAATTTCCTCGTATCGTTTATTACTGGAAACGCGAAGGAGAAGTTCTTAATTGAAAATGAGTTACTCGCTTGGGTTGTCGTTCCAGAGCTCAAAGTGAGTAGTTCGTTTTTGACATCAAAATTGAAGGTCGGCCGTGTAATATCTGTGTAACTCGATGGGTTGATTGGATTAATCATTGTTGGATCAAGCAAAGCGGCATGTGTGTGGCCCATGGACGACATCGCCGTTGTGCTGCTTTTTGAAGGCTCCCCAAGTCCATAGATGGAAAATGGGGAAAACGTATTTCGTTGTCCCAGCAGGCTTAATGCAGAAACGGAAAAGATCAGAAGTAGTAAATGCTTCATTTGGTGGGCTTATTAAAAAGCAAAACCGAATTCATTCCCTGGAGGACCAAATTCGGGGCCGCAAAAATGGCATTTTCCAGCGCTTGTTCAAAAAAGGATGTGTCTCCACCTGTTAAGATTACTTTAAGGTCTCCAAATCGCCTTCGAAAATGAGTGATGAAACCGTCCATTTCGTATATCGCACCCTCTTTTGAGCCCATTTGCATAGAAGAGGTAGTAGAGGTGCCAATAGTTACAGGCGTCTCAATTATTTCAAGATCTGGAAGCTTATCCGTAAATGCATTCAGCGCTTTTAATCGCATTTTGATTCCTGGCGAAATCGCGCCTCCTATATAATTCGAATTCGCATCGCATATGTCATATGTGATGCATGTTCCTGCATCAATCGATAATGTGGAATATCCTGGAAACATTTGCTGTGCTCCAATTGCTGCGAAAATTCGATCGAGACCCAATGTTTCAGGAGTCTCATATTTCAGAGAAAGCGGTGTTTTCATCGTGTGGTTAGCTACAATAACGCCCTTCTTGGATAAAAGTGCTTTGTACGGTTCCTGATTTAGATTACGAACAGACGAGATCAGAATTCGGTCAAAATCGAGCTCGTTTGTGAGTGCTTCGATTCTGACTCTGTGTTGCTCTTCAACTATGATGAATGTTTCCAAGAGCTTCTCGCCATGAAATAGGCCAACCTTGGTTCGAGTGTTTCCAATGTCGATACAAAGGTTCTTCATTGTTAGCTAAAAATACATTTTACCATTTCTATTAATTTTTACATTTGCCGCCCTGTTCGATGAACAGGATGGTAATGCAACATTACCAATTATGGCGGTGCCATAGCTCAGTTGGTAGAGCAACGGACTGAAAATCCGTGTGTCGCTGGTTCGAATCCAGCTGGCACCACTAAAAGGCGATCCTCGGGTCGCCTTTTTTTATGCTGTTATTTCTCATTACTACTCCAAGGTAGCAACCGTACATTTGCAGTATGAAAAAGTCGCCACCAACGCTTCTGCTACTTTATGTCCTGTTGGCCTATGTTCTGGTTCAATTTAGTTGGTGGGCATTTCTGATTTATGACCTAAATGTTGAGTTGATATACGCGACCTCGAATCAACCTACATTGGAATTGCAAGATGAACTGCGCAAAAAGCTATACATGATACTTGGGGAAGGAACGGTGTTCATTTCACTACTCTTCTTGGGAGCGATTTTCATACGTAGGTATGCCGTTCGAGAACAGCGTTTGGCCCAACAAGAGCGAAACTTTCTACTTGCTACCACGCATGAGTTGAATTCGCCTTTGGCAGCGGCCAAATTGAATTTTCAAACTTTGAATAGGAAAAATTTAAGTGAGGAGAACACTGCGAAAATGATTGACTCAGGTTTAGAAAATATGGGTCGATTGGAGAAATTGGTTTCAAACATATTAACCGCCTCTCGCATCGATTCTGGTAAATACCAACTCAAACAAGCAGCCCAGCAGTTATTACCCATAGTAAGTCTAGTGTTCGATCGAAATCGGCTCATGCTTGAAAAAGAGGGAATTCAGATGACGATAGACATCGATGCGGAAATAAAGGTTTTTGTGGATGAAAATGCACTAGAACAGGTCTTGGAAAACATAATTCAGAATGCACTTAAGTATGCCCCAAATTCTGCATTTAGCATTGAAGCAAGGGAGAAAGATCGATTCGTGAGCCTTGTCCTTAAGGACGATGGTCCAGGGTTGAAAGCCGAGGATCTGAGAAAGATTTTCAATAAGTTTTATCGCGTAGAAAATGAAGAAACGCGATCGAAAAAAGGCACTGGACTTGGGCTGTTTTTAGTGAAGGAGATCATTGAAGCGCATGATGGTAACATCTCTGCGTATTCTAAGCCAGGGAAAGGTCTCGAGTTTAAAATTGAATTACCAAAGACGAGATGAAAAAAGCAGCACTTATTATTTTAGATGGATGGGGGCTTGGAGATGGTGGTAAGTCCGATGGAATATCAACTGCAAAGACCCCCAATTTTGATAATTATATTGGTTCCTACTCAAATTCGACATTGAAAACGTTTGGTGAGAACGTCGGTTTACCAAAGGGTCAAATGGGGAATAGCGAAGTGGGTCATTTGAATATTGGTGCTGGGCGAATCGTTTACCAAGATTTAGCACGAATAAATAAAGAAATTGAGTTAGATGCGTTGAGGGAGAACCGTGTGTTGCTTGAGGCAATTAAATATGCCGAAGTAAATGGCGTTAAGCTGCATCTAATGGGTTTGCTGAGCAGGGGTGGGGTTCACTCCTCTCACGATCATTTGAACGCCTTGGTTGATATTGTAGAAGGTTCTAAGTGCGAACAGGTATTTGTACACGCATTTACGGATGGCCGTGATACTTCCCCTACTTCTGGTGCAGACAGCTTAGAGGAGCTTCAATTGTTTTTGAAAGAAAAAAAGACGAGGCTAGCATCGGTCATAGGGAGATACTTTGCCATGGATCGAGATCATCGATGGGAACGGATTAAAAAGGCATATGATGCGCTTGTAAGTGGGATCGGAGCCGAGAGCGATGATTTTGCCGTTGCAGCCAGAGCACAATATGAAGCAGGGGCGTACGACGAATTCTTAGAACCCATGATCATGTCGTCGAAGTCAGGGCTGGTGGAAGACGGTGACGTGGTTCTATGCTTCAATTTTAGAACGGATAGGTGCCGGCAAATATCCCATGCCTTAACCCAAAAAGATTTGCCTGAGTTTGGGATGAAGACGCTGAATCTAAATTACAATACCATGACTCGATATGATGAATCCTTCGTCGGAGTTAATGTGCTGTATGAAAAAGCTAATTTGTTGAACACGTTAGGCGAAGTGATTGCCTCGAATGGAGGTTCGCAGCTTCGGATTGCTGAGACAGAAAAGTATCCGCATGTCACCTTTTTCTTCTCGGGTGGGCGCGAAAAACCGTACGAAAGGGAATCAAGGATTGTAGTTCAATCGCCGAAGGTTGCGACGTATGATCTGCAGCCTGAGATGAGCGCACCAGAGGTTAGGGACGCCTGCGTGCGTTTCTTGAAAGATGAAATGCCAGATTTTGTGTGCCTAAATTTTGCCAATCCGGATATGGTAGGTCACACTGGGGTTTTTGATGCTATAGTTGAAGCCGTAGAGACTATTGATCGTTTGATGAAGGATGTGGTGGATGCTGCAACGGAAGCGGGTTATAGCACAATCATTATTGCCGACCATGGAAATGCAGATCAGTGCATGATGCCCGATGGTAGTCCTCATACTGCACACACCACGAACCCGGTGCCATGCATTCTAATCGGAGATAGTCGGCAAATTCGGGATGGTATTTTGGCTGACGTGGCACCCACAATACTCGAACTGATGGACGTAGTGCAGCCCAAAGAAATGACCGGTCGATCATTACTACAATAAAAAAGGCCCCCATAAAAATGGGAGCCTTTCCTTGAACTAAATAAAGACTTATTGAACTACGATGCGCTCAACCGAAGTGCTGGTTTCACCAACTACCTTCACAAGGTAAACACCGCTTGGAATTTCTGACAAATTCATGTCGATTGAAGTGCCGTCAGTTACTGCAACAGCTGTGCTATAGATCAAATCACCCTTAAGTGATCGCACATAAACATTTGCGTTTTGATTTCTAGTGGCATCAAATACGATGTTGAACTGACCATTGTTTGGATTAGGAGTAACCTTCATTCCAAAATCATTGTTAGCTAGATCTCCAACAGCAAGGTTGCAGCTGATATCTGCGTTTGCAATATTGAAATCATATGTTTCAGTACAGAAATTAGCATCAGTAACGGTAATGCTGTATGCGCCTTCCGCGTCAACAATAATTTCATCAACGTCAGATTCTCCAGTGCTCCAATCAAATACGAAGTCATTTGAACCTGTTGATGTTACGTTTGGACTTAACGTCGCCTCATAGTTTCCAGCATCACAATCCGCATCAATAGAAATAACGATGGTGGTGTTCGCACATAGGCTTGAACTCCACATTTCAACGTTAATCATTGGGTTGGTAGTTGAAGTATATCCAACGATTGTTTGAGCGTCAGTCGAAACCCAAATGTTTCCATATCCTGCGAACTCAGCACTAGTTGATGTTCGGATTGTTCCAGATGATACTTTGTATCCAGCTAAGAATTCAGTAACACCAGCTGGGATCCCAACAGGCTCATCAAATCGAACCATGATCGTGTTGTTTTGGTCTCCTTCTTCAACAACGTAGTAAGCAACTGCAACATTTCCATTGGCATCTGTCATAGGAGAGGCAAGATCTACTACCGCCACGCCATTAGCATCATATCCAGTAATGGCATAAATGCCAACTTCTGCAACAGATCCTGCAGCAGTTTGGAAATTTGTATTGGTGTTAGAATAGTAATGATTCATAGATACTCCACTGATGGTATCATCAGCGAATACGTCGAATCTAGAGTAGATACCGTATGTACCTGTTCCCCAGTATACACCACTTGAAATAACATCATCATTTCTAGAGTAAATACGCTCAGATACCGCGAAGGATTGTTCAACAACATTGTCCTCAGGAAAATCGTCTGTTGAGTCTGCGCCAACTGTAAATGTTACATCATACGAACCAACTTCATCAGCAGAATAAAGGTCTACAACATTTGTAGAATCAAAAGAAAGACCTGCGTATGTAAACGAGGTGTTGGAAGAGTTGAAAGAAGCTGGTCCAGCAACGTCAACGGTTAAGTTTGCGTTTGTTTGAGCAGTAGTTCCTCTGTTTGCAGTTGCAGCTCCAAAAACTACTTCATCAGCACTGGATTGTCTCACCGGAATTTGCTGATAGTAATTGTTGAATTGATAATCACTTACGAATGGACCAACGCCATTGTAGAATACGTCATCAATCGCAAGGTCATGATCTGGAGGAGTAGCCAATACGATGTCGTCAATCATCCAGTAATACAAACCTGGGTTTGTGGCCTCACCATTTGAAGAATATAAAAATCGAATTTGAGCAGCGCTAGCACCACCGATTTCGTCTGTGACATTGATCTTAATCAATTCAGCATTCGGGCTGTCTTCATTTACGGTATATGTGTCTTCGCCATTCCAAACTGTGTCAGAAGTAGAGAAGCCATCCGTTGTAACGATAACATAAAAGAATGATTGAAAATTACGCAGGTAAGACTCAAATGTTAGAAGTGCAGCTGGATATGTGCTTAAGTCAAGAATTGGACTTGTTAATGCAGCTTGATGATTTGCAGCGCTTTGCTGGCCGCTTGTTCCGTTAGTACCGCCATCCCACCAGTCGGAATCCATAATGGCATATCCGTTTAGTCGAGATGTTGATTGCATTGAGAAATTTGCTCCACTACCAGCCCATTGACCTCTCGATCCTGTGTTAATATCTGGAGTTGTACTTGGACCTCTGTATTCCCATTCTTCATTGCCGTTGGCCAAAGATGAATTGGTCCATGTTCCGTTGCTGGTAACATATCCAGCTGAAAAATCTAGGGATTCGATAACCTCACCTAACCCATCGCTCATTACACGATCTGTGTAGTTCGATTTGTTTTCTGGAGTGTGAACGCTAGTAGCAACGGTCTTTTCCGCATGCAATTCAAGCATTCCAATATCGGCCTTCTTCATGTTAGGATTTGCGTGTTGCGCACAGGCAGCACCCGAAACCAACAAAGAAGACAATAGTAAAAGTCTGTATTTCATAATCTGTCGTTTAGTTTGAATAAATCTTTAGTTCTTTTTATATCAAAAGGACGTCAAATTTAATACAGAAGTTTGTCAAGTGATGGCTTTAACTCAGATAATTTCAATAAGAATTAGGAAGATTGGACACTTAAAGGTCTATTAGGTAGCGGATAAAATTGGACAATGCGCCCAGCCTAAAACGCAACTAATTTGATCTGTTCGGTCTGTCCATTCACCAATTGCAGGCTAAGAATATATATCCCAGGTTCTTGCACTGAATGTGTAGAGTATGCCCCTGGAATCCAAATATCCACCAACTTACCGTCTATGGTTAAAACTTCTATGCTGAGCATGTCAATAGTAGATTGAATCGACACTCTACGGCCAACTTCTATAGGATTGGGATACGCCAGGATATTGGATTTCACAACAGGGGTTTCAACCACTAATGGGTCGTCGCTCAGGTATTTCTCATAACTTAATGAGCACCCCAATTGGTCTTTGATTGTCAGCGAATAGTAACCGGTGTCAATTCCAATTAAGTCTTCGGTGCGAGCGCCATTATTCCATTTGTAGAAGTAGGGTGGTGTTCCACCATATGTGCTTAAATTGATTTCTCCATCGAGGCTAGAAACGCCATTTGTATCTGTTTTAATGGAGTCAATTAGAAGAAAGAACTGGGGTTGTGAATACAATTCGGTTTCTTGAGAAATTACACATCCGTTATCATCGGTCACTGTTACGCTATAGTTGCCGTCACTTAAATTTTGAATTTCAGATGCTCCAGACTGACCAGTAGACCAGTCATATTCATAAGGTGGTTTTCCTCCCAATGGAAGGGCCATCACGGATCCATCAAAGACTCCGAAACATTGGAGGCCTATGTCCATTAGGTCCAGGTCAAAAGGCATGGATTCGTCCAGAATGTCAAATGCCCCAAACGTTTTGCAACCTAAGCTGTCAGATATGCTTATGGCATAGTTTCCAGCAGCGAGGTCATTTATCGATGAAGATGTTTCTCCGTTATTCCAGAGATAATTTAGCTGACTTGAGCCAGTAGCGGTAATGATTATTGAACCACCTTGGCTGCCAGGGCAAATATTATCGATAACATTTGACCCTGTTATCGTTGGCGCATTTGAGTCGCTCAAGATTGCCGTCACTGTAGACTTACAGCCAATTGAATCTGAAATAGTTAAGTAATATAATCCTGAACTTAACGAATCAATAACGTTAGTTGAATCGCCCGTATTCCAAAAGAAGGAAAAGGGACCTGTACCTATGGCGGTAGCAATTAACTCCCCATTGTTATTGCCGCAACCAGAACTTGATATTCCAATGGCGATATTTAAGGGTGCTGTTCCATCCACAACAAGGCTAGTGTCTTGCGTGCAGCCCAATTCATTCGTGATTTGGATTAAATAAACCCCAGCACCTAAACCTGTTTTTTCGTTTGAAGCTGGTGTACCGTTCCACGCTATTTGATAAGGAGGGTGCGCACCTGTAATATTAAGTTGGACTTCACCAGTTCCAGCAGAGCAGGTGTCAAGTTCGATTTGTGGATTAAGTTTTAACGTGTCCGAGGCTGCAATATTGAAGACTCTGTTGTAAATACAGCCTGCGCCATCTGTTGCGAAAATCTCATAGGGTCCGGGTTCAAGACCGCCAATTGAATCGACATTTCCTGCACCATTGGACCATGAATATGTAGCTAGAAGGTTCATGTCGTGCCCTTCAATCACTATGACTCCGTCCTCAGAACCAGTACAGGTTTCGTCCTGAATTGAAGCTTGCAAATGGCCAGGACAGTTTTCGTCCACCTCAGGGAGAACAATTTTTATATAGGGCAGGTAGGAAAGATTGGCCCAATTTCCCCCGCTTGGCTGGTAGTAAGAAACGCCTTCCGGAGAGAGCGCTGCGCTCGTTGAAGTGAGTACTAGTCTGTTGAGTTCCTGCTCTACAACGAATAGGTACTTGCCTGGTTCTAAAACCTTTCCTAGAGTGATGCGCTTAAAAGAACCCAAATCTGAAGATTGAACTTGAACCGGAGATGTGCTGAATATGGATGCGGTTAATGTGTTAAAATCAAAGATCTTTACTCGAAAACGAGCTCCAACATCCGTCGTAGGATGGATTCCGATCCATGCTGAAATGATGGAGTCTTCTCGATAAATTTCAAATACGGAGCCGGCCCTATCAAACGTGTCAAGCATCCAAATACCGGTCCCGTCAGATGGGTCTGAAAATCTTTGATAGACGCTATCCGAAACGCTGAATGAAGTGGTGAAGATGTTGTCACTTAAATCGTTGTCTATTGAATCAGTTAGAATCCATGCTTCTAACTCATAGGCTCCGCTATCATATGGTGTAAATGTCCTACGATCAGGAACCCCAATAGTCTTTGTTTCTAACGCGGATAGTAGCCAGCTTCCGGAGGTGTCAGAATATTTAAGGGGACCATTAATGTCTACTGCAAGTCGTGCGTTTTTATCGGTTAGGCTCTGGTTGCTCGTTAATGCGTCAAACTCCAAGTCAGCGTAAATGGCCTGTCCAATTGGGATTATTCCTGGAATGTATCCACTTCCTAATGGATGCGTACTTGATGTATAAAACGCTTCCATAGAAAGCCGAGCGTCAGGTTGAGTGCTAAGGAATATATCGTCTATTGCAAACCCGCTTGCATAATTTCCATTGTCATCATACTTAAATCTGAATTGGAAACCCTTAGTTAGATGTTCCGCGGGAATATCGATTGATTGGTTTCTCCATTCGGCGCTTGACGGGATTAATTCGAGGCTTGTCCAACTCCCTAATTCCTGCTTTACTTGAACGCTAACCGTCTGGCCTCCGCTCCCATTTTGGAATGAGGAAAATCCAAGCCGAACGTATGTCTGCTGGCTTAAATCGAACGTTTTGGATGTGAGTAGGTCGAAACTTTTGTCGCAGTTACATACATCGTCGTTTGTAAAAGCATAAAGACCGTGAAGTGGGACTGGCCAAAATCCATTCTCGTTTGTCTGACCACTCAGGTTGCCAGAAGTGCCCGAGAGAAACGCCTCAGTTCCTGAACTGTACGTTGTCCATCCGGACGGTAGCTGGGGTATTAAAACATTGTCAAAACCCTCGAAAAAGAACACGCCACTTGGAAGGGTTTCCAACGTTCTTGAAGCGGATTCCAATTTCTCGACTCCCGAAACTGATCCTGAAATGCGTTGTGCAATTGAGCCCAAGCCGATTAGGATGAAGGAGAGAAAAAGGAGTGATGCTTTCATAGGCAGGGATCAAAGGTAACGCACAACATTCAAGAAGATTATACGCTCGCTTTATTTCTAGACCGACTCAACTGATTCGTACTCCTCCATTGGAGGACATGAGCAAATTAAATTTCGATCTCCATGTGCGTCATCTATTCTGGAAACAGGGACCCAGTATTTGCTGTCTTTAACCCAGGGCAGAGGAAATGCCGCTTTTTCTCTGGAATATGCAAATGTCCAATCAGAAGAAATTAGCGCTTCTGCTGTATGAGGGGCGTTTCTTAAAACACTGACTTCAGCCAATGAATCACCAGATTCGATGGATTTGATCTCATTTCTAATTTCAATCATGGCGCTTGCGAAACGATCCAATTCCTTCATGGATTCACTTTCAGTTGGCTCCACCATCACAGTTCCCGCTACGGGGAAAGAGACAGTAGGCGCGTGATATCCGTAGTCAATTAATCGTTTCGCAATATCTGTCACCTCGATGTGAGCCGACTTTTTAAATGGACGGCAATCAAGGATCATTTCGTGGGCCACATGTCCCTTGCTTCCCTTATATAATACTTCAAACGACCCCTGAAGTTTTGCTTTGAGATAGTTGGCGTTTAGGATTGCAAACTTCGTTGAGTCAGTCATACCGGCGCCGCCGAGCATTTTCACGTAACCATAAGATATGAGGAGAATGAGCGAACTACCAAATGGCGCACCAGATACCGCGTGGATTCCATTTTCCCCGCCAGTTTTAACCAATGGATGTGCTGGTAAAAAAGGGGTTAAGTGTTTTGCCACTCCGATTGGGCCAACTCCAGGTCCGCCGCCGCCATGTGGAATGGCAAATGTTTTATGGAGGTTTAGGTGACAAACATCCGCCCCAATTGTGGCTGGGTTGGTTAAGCCAACTTGGGCATTCATATTGGCGCCGTCCATATAAACTTGTCCGCCATTTTCGTGGATAATCTTGGTGATTTCCATGATGCCTTCTTCAAAAACACCATGTGTTGAAGGATAGGTTACCATAAGTGCGCCTAGATCATTTTTATTTGCTTCGGCTTTCGTTCTTAAATCATCAATGTCGATGTTGCCGGCTTCGTCGCACTTTACCACCACGACTTTCATTCCTGCCACAAC
>Ga0115564_10002250_pt1 | contig 16965 bp, 9 predicted proteins | sample COGITO_mtgs_1105_7_FD_88680 | JGI IMG/M metagenome (GOLD analysis project Ga0115564, IMG submission 88680) | Pelagic marine microbial communities from North Sea - COGITO_mtgs_110523 | ecosystem: Environmental > Aquatic > Marine > Epipelagic | place: Germany:Helgoland, sampling site Kabeltonne...
CAGTAAGGTAAAATTAATTGGAGGGTGAAAAAAGGAAAAACCCCTATAGTAGGGGTTTTTGATGAAATTCTGTGATCGAGACAGGATTCGAACCTGTGACCGTCTGCTTAGAAGGCAGATGCTCTATCCAGCTGAGCTACTCGACCCATAGTGTCGGGGTGGCAGGATTCGAACCTGCGACCTCCTGCTCCCAAAGCAGGCGCGATGACCGGGCTACGCTACACCCCGAGAAAAGGTGAAATCATCACCTTTTTTGTGTTGCGGAGAGACAGGGACTCGAACCCTGGCGACGCTTACACGTCGACAGATTAGCAATCTGCTCCATTACCACTCTGGCACCTCTCCTAGACTAATTGTAATTAGGTTTGCAAATGTACTCCGAAGATGCTAATTATACAATGATTTCATGAAATTTTCTGCCTTTTTTACTCAGGGTATTCTACGCGTAGGTGATAGATATTGACCAACTTATTGATCAATACTTTTTTAACTGTTTCTATTTCAGCCAATGTAATGTTCGAATTCACAAATTGATCTTCCTCCATTTGCTGATTAATGATTTTAGAAACAAAACCCTCAAGTAGTTCTATAGAAGGCGATTTTAGGCTCTTAGAGGCCGCTTCGACTGCGTCGGACATCATGACTATCGCTGTTTCTTTTGAAAAGGGCTTGGGTCCTTTGTAGGAAAAATCGCTTGGATCAAAGTCGTTCGAAAGCTCCTGCTGCTTCTTGTAAAAATAATAGACCTTTGAAGTGCCATGATGCGTGCGAATAAAATCAATGACACGATCGGGTAAATTGTACTTTTTAGCCAACTCGATCCCGTCCAAAACGTGCTGAATAATCATTTTTGCACTGTCTTTTGGGGAAAGTTCGTCGTGAGGGGAAACAAGAGCTCGCTGATTTTCACTAAAAAAAATAGGGTTATTTATTTTTCCTATATCGTGGTAAAGGGCACCCACACGTGTAAGCAATACATTTGCCTCAATGGCTACCGCTGCAGCTTCTGCCAAGTTTGCTACCTGCAACGAATGATGAAATGTGCCTGGAGCCTTGTTTGATAGCTCTTTAAAAACCATGGAATTTGTGTCCGATAACTCCAGTAAAGAAACATCCGATACAGGTTTGAACACTTTTTCATAGAGGTAAATCAATGGCTGAACAAACAAAGTTAATAAACCATTGATGACAAAAAGGCCGAATACAAATACATCAAGGGATTGAATATTTCCTGCTCGGATAGTGAAAAAAGCTAGATAAACAACCAAATACACCAAGGTTATTTGAAAAATCGAAATAAATAAATTTGCGCGTTTATAGAGTTCAGAAACACTTAAAATGGTGACTATCCCCGCAGCTGTTTGAAGCACTACATATTCAAAACTATTGGGTACTATAAAACCAATGATGAGCACACACAATAGATGGACAAATAACCCCAAGCGAGCATCAAAAAATGTTTTAGTGATTAAAGGGAAAATACAAATCGGTAGGGCGTAAATGTAGTTTTGATTGAACTTAAGCACTAGTATGCTCATGCCTACCATCATCAATATATTGAAGAAAATAAAGGTCATTTTTGTGTTATTTTCAAAAATTGAAAAGCGGTATTTATACACAAATAAAAGCAACAGTAGGAGTAGCAAGGAAACAATTAAACTATAGCCAAAAACAATCCAAACAAAGTTTTTGGCTTGCAAGTCCTCCGATGAAAACTGTTGTTCCAAAGACCATAATATATTCCACTTTTCCTCATCGATCAATTCGTTGGTCGAAATGATCATTTCTCCTTGTGCAATAATATCACGTGTAGGGGATATGGTTAAGTATAAATCGTTTATGGATTGCTCAGTATACCTTTTGTTATAGGTTAAATTGGGCTCAAGAATCTCAAACAATAAATTGTAATACTGTTTACTGTAGCTACTGTATTCAGCGTCAATTGCTTTTTCCAAAAATTCATTCAAGGCAGTCAAATTAAGTAGAGCATCGAAGGGGAGATCTCGCTCAGAGCGATCCAACACCAAGGCAGCTCTCCTCCCACCTTCATGGAAATAATTGACAGGAAGCACCCCTTTGGCATAGATGTCTTCGAGCAGCAATTTACCATAATCGAAATAACGCTCATAGCGTTGGGAGTTTTTACGAAAGGGAAAATAATTTTCAAAATTCGCAGCATAGGCCAAAAGCACCTTTTCAGTTTGAGATAATTCAACATCAAAATATGTGATGGCCTCTAGTTTCAAGCGCTCCTTTTCTTGATTGATTTCATTTTCTGATTTAATAATGGCAAAATCAAAAGGAGCATATAAGGTTTCATATCCCCAACTCTGCCCTTTTGAATAGTCAAACGCAAACTGGCTTTTGATGGGAAAAAAATAAACAATCAACACACAACTTAATGCATAGAGAATTGCCTTGTAAATAAGGGATTGATAATTGTATAAAAACTCAAGTAGTCGCTTCATAAAATGAAAAAGAGTTGAACAAAATTTAAATTCCCCTCTAAGGTAAGAAATGTTCTTGTTGCAAAGGAAATTTCTATCCTCTTGTCTGCTAGTTGCTTGATTTTCGCTACTTTTGAAGAGTAGTTATTCTTAAAACAAAAAGCAAGTTGAAATACGGTATTTGTCATTTAGGTGTTATTCCACTTCGAAAAGAAAATGACCACAAAAGCGAATTAACCTCACAACTGCTCTACGGAGAATCGTTTAAAATAATCGACCAACGCAAAGACTGGTTTAAAATCCGATTGGATTGGGATAAATATGAAGGTTGGATCACCCAAAATCAGGCAGTAGTTATCGACGAAAAAGAATATAAATCCCTCCAAGATCAAGTCTTTATCGCTTCTACTCACTTGATTGATTTTGTACAGTTAGCAAATACACAAATATTTCCCATCCCTTTGGGCAGTGATTTACGTGCACTTTCACTATTGAATCACAGCATAGAGTACACTCCAACAAAGCTTACGTCGCAAAGAGAAGCCATTGTTCAAACTGCCTATCAATTTTTGCATGCACCCTATCTTTGGGGAGGAAAAACGCCCCTAGGAATTGACTGCTCGGGTTTAACGCAAATGGTGTACAAAATTCATGGTATCCCTCTGAAAAGAGATGCTTACCAGCAAGCACAACAAGGCACTAGTCTTAGCTTCGTTGAAGAGAGTCAGCCAGGCGATTTAGCCTTTTTTGATAATAATGAAGGAAATATTACCCATGTAGGGATTTTACTGCAAAATCATTTTATACTTCATGCACATGGAAAGGTTCGCATCGATCGAATTGACCAAACTGGTATCTTCAACGCTGAACAACAAAAACATTCGCATAAATTGCGATTGATTAAATCCATCTTATAAAAAAAGGCTGACTGAAAAATCTTTTTTTTAGACAGCCAAAAGTATATCACCATTGTCTTGGGACTATTGCTGCGCTTTTTCTTCCAGCTCCTTCATGGCCTTGAACCCATCATTGTCACCAATGGTACCATAGATGTTTTTCAAGGTTTTTATAGCGTCTAAGTTGGTGTCGTCTAGATCAATTAAACTTTTGAGGATTGGCACACATTCAATATAAATATCCTCTCTTTTTTTCTTCAATTTGTCATATTTGACATTGTCTGCACGTGAGTTGGTCAAAGAATTCATTTGTTCAACAATTGCAGCTTCATCCTTGAGAATTAATGCAACTAGATTTAGATATGCATTGGACATGCTTGGATCTAACTCTATCGCTTTTTCATAGAATTCTCTGGACTTGGTGCCATCTCCTAAATCGCCACTAACTACTCCAAGGTTGTAGTATAAAACTGCATTATTAGGGTCTTGCTCCAGTGCTTCAACGATCAACTCTTGATAACGTTCTTTCTCATCTAATTCAATATAGATATTGGCCTCAGTCAAGATTAATCCTACGTCGCCTGGGTTCGCTTCTCGCGCATCTTTTACAGCTGAAATTGCTTTCTCTTTTTGACCCAAATCATTGTAAATCAATGCGATATTCTTTACTATTTCGGGATATTTAGATGCAGTGTCTTCTTCACGATGATTTGTGTAATCTTTTGATTTAAGGAAAATCGTATATTCTGCATTAGATACTTCACTTTCTTCTCCCGTGGCAACTTCGGTAACAAAATACTTGGTAACGATACCGGTATAATTCATCTCCTTCAGCATCAAGTAATATTCTAATGCGAGAGGGTAGTCCTTTGCATTGACCGCATTTGTTGCTGCATAATACAAATAATCAATATTTGCCTGTTTGTCTATCGTATAGGCTAAAAATAAATTTTTAGCAGAAAGAACAAACTCCTGTTGCTCAGATTGTTTAATGGCTGCATTTACAATGTCTGAGGTCAAAAGCATTAATTCTGAAGCAACTAAGGTTTCATTATGAACTAAGGTTAAATTATCATAGGAGACTTGAAAGTCTTCCTCTAAACGTGCAATTTGCCCTTTTAGTAAGTAATACTGATCTTTAATTTTAACATCATCAGAACCTTCAATCAGGGCTTGATTAGTTTTTAATGAGGCAGAAGCTTCGCTGATCTTTGAGGCCTTGAATAATTTTTGCGCCTGCTTAAGTTCTTTTTTTTGTGCGATCCCAACAGAAAGCACTAATCCCAAGAAAAGGGTAAATAATTGTTTCATTGTTTGTGTATTATTATTGTAAATTGATTTATTCAATATTCGTGCCATCAGTGGAATTTTCTTCACCCTCAAGGCTTTGATCTTCAAAAGACTCCTCTTCTTTCATGACCTTTGCAACAGCAGCTATGGAGTCGCCTCCTTTCAAGTTTATCAACTTGACACCTTGGGTTGCACGACCCATAACTCTAAGAGAATCTACGCTCATTCGAATGGCAATTCCAGATTTATTAATGATCATTAGATCATTTTCATCGGAAACATTTTTGATTGAAACAAGTTCTCCTGTTTTCTCTGTGACAGAAATGGTCTTAACTCCTTTTCCTCCACGATTGGTCGCTCGATAGTCCTCTAAACTTGATCGCTTGCCATATCCATTGGCCGATACAACAAGGATATCGGTGTTTAGATCATTAACGGAAACCATTCCAACAACTGCGTCATCTGGTCCATTTAGCGTAATTCCTCTAACTCCAGAAGCATTTCTTCCCATAGGGCGTGTTTTACCTTCTTCGAAGCGGATGGCTTTTCCAGATTTAACCGCAATTAAAATTTCGCTTTCTCCGTTGGTTAATTTTGCTTCAAGCAATTCGTCGCCATCTTTGACGGTAATTGCATTAATACCATTTGCACGCGGACGAGAGTATTGCTCCAAGGAGGTTTTCTTAATTTGCCCTTGTTTGGTCGCCATTATTACACAATGACTGTTGATGTATTCTTCATCTTTTAAATCCTGCGTATTGATAAAGGCTTTCACCTTATCATCTTGTTCAATATTGATCAAGTTTTGAATTGCACGTCCTTTGGAGGTTTTAGATCCCTCTGGGATTTCATACACCCGCATCCAAAAACACTTTCCTTTTTGGGTAAAAAACAGCATGTATTGGTGGTTTGTTCCAACAAAAAGGTGTTCCAAGAAATCTTCATTTCGTGTAGTACTTGCTTTTTGCCCTACACCTCCGCGATTTTGCGTCTTGTATTCTGCAAGTGGCGTACGTTTTATGTAGCCCGCATGAGAAATAGTTACCACCACTTTTTCATCGGGGATCATGTCTTCTATACTGAAGTTTCCTCCTGCATATTCTATTTTAGAACGACGCTCATCTCCATATTTTGTTTTGATTTCTTCCAGCTCTTCCTTGATGATGGTCATTCGACGATCTTTTTTATCAAGAATATCTTTCAAATCAGCTATGGTTTTGAGAAGGTCATCATACTCTGCGCGAAGTTTATCCTGCTCTAAGCCTGTCAATTGGCGCAAGCGCATTTCTACAATAGCTTTTGCTTGAATTTCGGAAAGTTCAAAATTCTCAATCAGTTTGGCACGGGCCTCATCTGCATTGGACGAAGAACGAATCAAAGCAATTACTTTATCAATATTATCCGATGCAATAATTAAACCCTCGAGTATGTGAGCACGTTCTTGCGCTTTCTTTAATTCATATTCTGTTCTCCTTACCACTACTTCATGGCGGTGCTCCACAAAATGATGAATCAGCTCTTTAAGGTTAAGCAATTTTGGTCGTCCTTTGACCAAGGCAATATTATTTACACTAAATGAGGACTGTAAAGCAGTGTATTTATAAAGTTTGTTTAGGACAATATTAGGAATTGCATCACGCTTAAGGATATAAACAATTCGCATTCCGTTTCTATCAGACTCATCACGGATATTTGAAATACCCTCAATTTTTTTATCGTTAACAAGTTCAGCCGTTTTTCGAATCATTTCGGCTTTGTTGACCTGATAAGGAATCTCATCAACAATGATACATTCCCGTCCGTTGACTTCTTCAATATTGGTTTTGGCGCGCAGTACAATTCGACCACGCCCAGTATGAAAAGCATCGCGAACACCTTCGTAACCATAAATGGTTCCTCCAGTGGGGAAATCAGGCGCTTTAATCGACTGCATCAATTCATCAATAGTAATATCATTGTTGTCGATGTAATTGATAATCCCCTCAATCACCTCGGTGAGGTTGTGTGGAGGCATATTTGTGGCCATCCCAACGGCAATACCAGACGCACCGTTGATTAACAAGGTGGGGACTTTGGTGGGAAGAACGGTTGGTTCTTTAAGGGTATCGTCAAAATTCAATTGATGGTCGACAGTGTCTTTTTCTATATCAGCCAATAAATCTTCTGATATCTTCCGCATTCTGGCCTCTGTATAACGCATTGCTGCAGGGCTATCTCCATCTACTGAACCAAAGTTACCTTGACCATCAACCAAGAGATAACGCAAACTCCATTCTTGCGCCATACGTACCATGGTATCGTAGACAGAAGTATCTCCGTGAGGATGGTATTTACCCAACACCTCCCCTACAATACGGGCAGATTTCTTATATGCAGTTGTCGCACGAATTCCTAATTCGTGCATCCCATACAATACTCTCCGATGTACAGGTTTTAAACCATCCCGAACATCAGGTAAGGCACGTGACACAATGACAGACATCGAATAATCGATATATGCCGATTTCATCTCATCTTCAATGTTGATTGGGATTAACTTTTCTCCTTCAGCCATAATTTAAATTTGGTCTTAGTGTATTTCATGCTAAAATAATTATTTAAATGCCACCCACACTGATTTAATGGAGATTTTCTGATCAATTTATTAACATAATTTTGGTGAAAAAGTTTACTTAAATTTAGCATTCTTGTCTTTGATTTCTAAACTTTTTTTTGTCTATTAGCTAGGACTTTCAAATGGTTTGGAACGATGTTTGAACTGAAGAAAAGATATAAAACTCAAAAACATGGATGACAACTTTTCTCCACGCGTAAAAGATGTTATTTCTTTTAGCAAAGAAGAAGCCCTTCGTTTGGGGCATGATTATATAGGAACGGAGCATTTGATGCTCGGAATATTGCGCGATGGCGGAGGAAAAGCAATTTCAATACTCAACGCCATTGACGTTGACTTGGATAACCTCCGCAAAAAAGTTGAAATACTAAACCCAGCCTTGCTTGATAATACGCGCTTAGAAAACACCAAACGAAATTTACACCTCACGCGTCAAGCTGAACGTGCCTTGAAAACAACTTTTTTAGAGGCCAAACTGTTCCAAAGTGATCTTATTGACACCATTCATCTACTGCTGTGTATCCTTCGAAACGAAAACGATCCCACAACTAAATTGCTGGAAAAACTCAATGTCAATTACGACCTTGTCAAAGAAGAATTTAAATCAATGTTGACAAATGACAGTGATTACCTAGATATTTCTGGTTCATCCTTCCCAGAGGAAGGAGAAGACAATGCCGAAAATGACAAGCAAAATCCGTTTGTTCCTGCTGCAGAAACCGCCAAATCTAAAAAATCAAAAACGCCCGTATTGGACAATTTTGGGAAAGATATTACGGCTCTAGCAGCACTCGATAAACTGGACCCTGTTGTTGGACGTGAAAAAGAAATTGAACGTGTCTCGCAAATTCTAAGTCGCCGCAAAAAAAACAATCCACTCCTAATAGGTGAACCCGGGGTGGGGAAATCTGCCATAGCAGAAGGCCTTGCACTTCGAATTGTTGAAAAGAAAGTTTCACGTGTTTTATATGGCAAACGCGTTATTTCTCTTGACCTAGCCAGCCTAGTTGCTGGAACAAAATATAGAGGTCAATTCGAAGAACGCATGAAAGCGGTCATGAATGAATTGGAAAAAAACGAAGATATCATTCTTTTTATTGACGAAATTCACACTATCGTTGGAGCTGGTGGAGCAACTGGAAGCCTAGATGCCTCCAATATGTTTAAACCTGCCTTGGCAAGAGGAGAAATACAATGTATTGGTGCTACAACCCTTGATGAATATCGTCAAAACATTGAAAAGGATGGTGCATTGGAAAGAAGATTTCAAAAGGTGCTCATTGAGCAAACCTCGGAAGAAGAAACCATTGAAATTCTTCAAAACATCAAATCCAAATATGAAAACCATCACAATGTAACCTATACCGATGAGGCATTGACTGCCTGTGTAGAATTGACAAGCCGTTATGTTTCCGATCGATTTCTCCCGGACAAAGCTATTGATGCAATGGATGAGGCCGGTTCACGCGTTCACATCAAAAACATGAACGTACCCCAGGAGGTGATCGAATTGGAAGAAGAGTTAGACCGTGTACGCACAGACAAAAACAATGTTGTCAAAAAACAAAAATATGAGGAGGCTGCTAAATTGCGTGATGATGAAAAACGCGTAGAACGCAACCTAATCACTGCACAAGAAAAATGGGAAGAGGAATCTAAACTCAACCGAATCCAAGTCACCGAAACCCACATTGCCGACGTAGTTGCAATGATGACGGGAATCCCAGTCCAAAAAGTTGTTTCCTCCGAGAAAAATAAATTGTCTAATCTCACCGATATCATTGGTGAAAATCTCATTGGACAGCGGGATGCTGTTGAAAAGGTTGTAAAATCGATTCAACGAAATCGTGCTGGTCTAAAAGCGCCTGATAAACCCATTGGATCTTTTATTTTTCTAGGTCAAACTGGGGTTGGAAAAACGCAATTAGCGAAAATACTTGCGCGAGAGATGTTCGATTCTGAAGAGAATTTGATCCGAATTGACATGAGTGAATACATGGAGAAATTTGCTATTTCGCGTTTAATTGGTGCACCTCCAGGCTATGTTGGCTATGAAGAAGGAGGACAATTGAGTGAGAAAGTACGAAGAAAACCTTACTCCGTTATTCTACTTGATGAAGTAGAAAAAGCACATCCAGATGTTTTTAATATGCTCTTGCAAGTGTTGGACGATGGTTTTTTAACCGATAGTCTAGGTCGTAAAATAAACTTCCAAAACACCATCATCATCATGACATCCAACATTGGAGCGCGACAAATAAAAGATTTTGGTACTGGAGTTGGTTTTAGCACTTCCGCGCAAAAAGCACAATCACATGATCTCGAAAAAAGTGTAATAGAGAATGCCCTAAAGAAAACATTTGCACCAGAATTCTTGAATCGGATTGATGATATCGTGATCTTCAATGCGCTTGAAAAAGAGGATATCATGAAAATTGTTGATATCGAATTGGAAAAATTGAGTAAACGCATTACCAAACTTGGTTATACCGTTAAGCTCAGTAAAAAAGCAAAAGGTTTTCTAGGAGATAAAGGATTTGACAAAAAGTATGGAGCACGCCCATTGTCAAGAGCAATACAACGCTATTTAGAAGATCTGATCGCCGAAGAAATTGTTTCTAATCGAATTCAAGAAGGTGACACACTCAAAATAGACTGGGATGGAAAAGAAGAGAAACTCTCCCTTTCGCTTAAAACAGCCTAAAACAAGAACTCTCTAAACCTACTTTAGAGAGTTTTTTTTTAAAATACTTCATCAACTTAAGCTTTTAAGCTATTTTTGCTCAATATTTTAGGTAAACATGTTAATCGCAGTTCCACTGTCAATTTTTTACAACAGCTCAGCAAAAACCCCTTGGGGGGTAGAGCAATCATATTCGTAGAGTTCATTAACATTCATTATCAATCATTAATTTCCTAATCGGAAAAACTATCTTAAAACATGAAAGTTTTAAAATTTGGCGGAACATCCGTCGCAAGCCCTGAGAGCATATCCAATGTTTTATCCATTGTTCAAGAGCAAGAACAGTGCACTGTAGTGGTTTCTGCACTTGGTGGTATTACGGATCTATTAATTGATGCTATGGAAAAAGCAGCATCCCAAGATAGCTCCTATCCTAGCCTATTTAAACTTATTGAAGAACGCCATCTTGAGCTCATCAAGAGTTTTATCCCTATCAACAAGCAAAGTGGTTTAATCAGTTTTGTTAAGGTTGAGATCAATCGCTTAGAGACTCTCCTAGATGGAGTGGCTATGCTCCAAGAAATTACGCCTAAAACAACGGATAAGGTCAGTAGTTTTGGCGAGAGATTATCGGCTAAAATCATTGAGGCGATTTTTCTTGAAAACAAACTAGATACACGTTTGTTGGATGGACATGATTTGATCCAGACAGCACAACAAAATGGACGCCTGATCATTAACTGGGAGAAAACCAAAGAAAATGTGGCTCGCCTTTACAATAGTTCTTCGGCAAAAATAACCCTAGTCCCAGGATTTGTGGCCCGAAATGAAAAAGGGGAAAACACAACATTGGGAAGAGGCGGCTCAGATTTTACCGCTTCAATCTTAGCCAATATACTGAATGCTTCCTCTATCGAAATATGGACAGATGTGAGTGGCATGTATTCTGCACATCCCAAAATAGTGGCTCAAGCAAAGCCCATAGAAAGATTAAGTTACCTCGAAGCAATGGAACTTTCTCATTTTGGAGCAAAAGTAATATATCCTCCTACCCTACAACCTTTGGTAGAAAAAAACATCCCCGCTTGGATAAAAAATACCTTTGCCAAAGAAGACAAAGGAACACTAATAACATCCGGTAGCGAAGCACCCTCTTCAGAAGTAGTTAAAGGAATGAGCCACATAGACAACGTATCGCTGGTTACCCTAGAAGGAAGCGGTATGGTTGGAATCCCTGGCTTCTCAAAACGTTTATTTGAAGTATTATCCATTGAAAAAATCAATGTAATCATGATCGTTCAGGCTTCTTCTGAGCATTCTATCTGTATTGGCCTCCGAACAGAAGATGCTTTACAGGCCAAAGAGATTATAGACGAAGAGTTCGCTTTTGAAATTTCCCTAAAGAAGGTTGATCCTGCTAAAGTTGAAAACAATATGGTCAATGTGGCCATGGTTGGAGACAATATGCGGAATCATCAAGGAATTAGTGGCAAAATGTTTAGTACGTTGGGCGCTAACAATGTAAATATTCGAGCCATTGCGCAAGGTGCTTCCGAAAGGAATATATCCATCATTATTGCTCAAAAAGACATTCATAAAGCACTCAACTGTCTACATGAAGCCTTTTTTGAAGCCAACATCAAAGAACTCAACCTATTCATTATTGGTGTTGGGAATGTTGGAAGTAAATTGTTGGAGCAAATTGAACAACAAAAAAACTATCTACACAACATTCTACAACTCCGGATTCGTGTCATTGCATTGGCGAATTCTAGAAAAATGCTCTTAAGTGACGCTGGAATTGATTTAAACCAATGGCAAAAAGAACTTGACAACAGCTTAAGCAGCGATGTTGATGCCTTCTTTGCCCACGCTAAAACACTTAACTTGCGCAATAGTATTTTTATTGATAACACAGCCGATGCCTCGATTGCAACTGAATACAAACGTTATTTAGAAAACAATATTGGTGTGGTAACCTGTAACAAAATTGCTTGTGCAGATCAATTTGAAAATTACCTAAATTTAAAGAAGACAGCCGGTAAATACAGTAGCCCATTCCTGTTTGAAACCAATGTGGGGGCGGGACTACCAATTATTGATACCCTGAGCAATCTTATTGCCTCTGGAGATCGAATTCATAAGATTCAAGCAGTGCTATCGGGCAGTCTCAATTTTGTCTTTAACAACTTTTTGACCAAAGATTCCTTCAAAGAGACTGTCATTCAAGCGCAAGTAGAAGGCTATACTGAACCTGATCCCAAAATTGACTTGAGTGGTGTAGATGTAGCCCGCAAAATATTAATTCTAGCCCGAGAATGTGGGATAAAACTCGAATTGGAAGACATTGAGAACACGCCATTTCTTCCCAAGGAGTCTTTAGAAACCCCAGACAATGATAGTTTTTTTGCCTCTCTAGATGAGCATAAAGAACATTTCAATGCGCTACTTGCCAGTGCACAAGAGAAGAATGCACGCCTAAAGTATGTAGCTCAGCTAGAAAACAGAACGGCTAGTGTTGGCTTACAAGAAATTCCTGAAGGGCATGACTTTTACAACCTAGAAGGGAGTGATAACATCATCCTTTTTTATACCGATAGATACAGCAACCAACCCCTAATCATTAAAGGAGCTGGAGCAGGAGCTGCTGTTACAGCATCGGGTATTTTTGGAGACATCATTCGAATAGGAAAACGCTAATGAAAGAAATTAAACTCTTCGCACCAGCTACGGTAGCCAATGTGTCTTGTGGCTTTGACGTCCTAGGTTTTTGTTTAGATCCCATTGGAGATGAAATGATTATTCGAAAAACAGATCAACCCGGGGTAAGAATCACTAAAATTGTTGGGCAAGATCTTCCTTTGGTCACAAAAAAAAATGTTGCCGGTGTTGCTGCTGAAGCTCTCCTTGCTTCATTGGAAACTCCCTATGGATTTGAGATAGAAATTTACAAAAATATAAAAGCGGGAAGTGGAATTGGAAGCAGTGCTGCAAGCGCTGCAGGAGCTGTATTTGGAATAAACGAATTACTGGGCCGCCCATACAGTCGAAAAGAACTGATACAATTCGCCATGAAAGGAGAAGAACTGGCCAGTGGTGTTGGGCATGCAGACAATGTTTCTCCAGCTCTGTTGGGTGGTTTTACACTGGTACGTTGCAACAAACAGGTAGATGTTATTGCGCTGCCTTCTCCCTCAGAATTATACGCTACAATCATACACCCCATAATAGAACTTCGCACAGCCGATGCACGTTCGGTGCTGAAGAAAAAAATTCCACTAAGCAAAGCCATTGAACAATGGGGGAATCTTGCGGCTTTGGTAAGCGGTTTATATACCGACGATTATTCACTTATCTCTCGCTCCCTGGTTGATGTTGTCATTGAACCTGAACGATCGCCCTTGATCCCGTTTTTTAATGACTTAAAAGCAGCTGCAGTAAATGCAGGAGCCTTGGGAAGTGGTATTTCTGGATCTGGGCCATCGATTTATGCCTTGTCTAAGGGGGAAGAAACCGCACAAAAGGTACGTCAACAAATGGAAGAGGTTTTCCTGCCAATGAATATTGATTTCAATACCTATGTTTCCAAAATCAATGCTGAAGGGATAAAAATTATTGAATAACAATGCAGTATTACAGTCTAACTAATCCGCAAGAAAAAACGAATTTTGCTACAGCCGTTGTCAATGGTATTGCACCAGACAGAGGCTTGTATTTTCCAGAATCAATTCCAAAATTAGAGGCAGACTTTTTCGTTTCAATGGAAAGCATGGACATTCATGAAATGGCTGCTCTTGCCATGTATCCCTATGTAGAGGGAGATATCCCCAAAAATGTGCTCGATGAAATTATCCAAAACACCCTGGACTTCGATTTTCCAGTTGTTCCCATAACAGAGAACTTAGGAAGTTTGGAGCTTTTTCACGGACCAACCCTTGCTTTCAAGGATGTGGGTGCTCGCTTTATGGCACAATCCTTAGGTTATTTTAATTCGCGCCAAAGCAGTAAAAATGTAACTGTATTGGTTGCTACTTCTGGAGATACTGGTGGAGCGGTTGCCAATGGTTTTTTGGGGGTTGAAGGAATTGATGTTGTTATTTTATATCCCAAAGGAAAAGTGAGCAAAGTACAAGAATTACAACTCACCACTCTTGGACAAAATATTACTGCTCTTGAAATTGACGGAGTATTTGATGATTGTCAAGACATGGTCAAAACGGCATTTTTAGACTCGGACATCTCCTCAAAACGAAAGCTAACCTCGGCAAACTCCATTAACATTGCCCGCTGGTTACCACAAATGCTGTACTATTTTATCGCCTATCGTTCACTTGCTCATCTAAAAAAACCTTTGGTTTTTTCTGTTCCTAGTGGGAATTTTGGGAATATATGTGCGGGAATGATGGCACAACAAATGGGACTACCCATCGATCATTTTATCGCATGCACCAATGTGAATGATGCTGTACCGACCTTTCTGGAAACTGGTAATTATAAGGCGGTTACCACTACCCCAACCATTTCAAATGCCATGGATGTGGGTGATCCAAGTAATTTTGTGCGGATTCAAAAAATTTATGGAAATCAATTTGATCAGCTAAAAACTCACCTCTCTGGCTATCGCTTTACCGATTCTGCTACCCGTATTGCCATGAAAGAAATTCATGCAAGTGCGGGATATATTGCAGATCCACACGGTGCAGTGGGTTATCTTGGATTAAAAGATTATATGGTGAATCACTCCCATAAATATGGAGTTTTCCTAGAAACCGCTCATCCTGTAAAATTCCTCGATACTGTAGAAGAAACCTTAAACACTAAGGTTAAACTTCCTTCGCGCATTCAATCCCTCTTCAGCAAGGAGCAAAAAAGTATTGCAGTGGCTAATTATGCAGAGCTAAAGGAGTACTTATTGGCTTAATTGGATAAGGCTGGAAGATTGTAATTACTCAACGGACTGTCTTTTTGCATCATTGCCTCAATGGCTTCCCAATGTCTTGGGGCTCCAGCAGATAGATTGATTGGTCCATTTTCTGTAATTAAAATATCATCTTCAATTCGAATACCAATTCCCCACCATTTTGGATCACATGGACTGTCTTTAGGGATGTAAATACCTGGTTCAACTGTAATGATTGAGTTTACTGGAAGGGGGCCATAATTGCTTAAATCATGTACATCTAGTCCGATATGGTGTGCAGCACCATGCGGATAATATTTACGAAATTGGGCTTCTTCTTCAATAATTCCTAATTCCAAAAGACCTTTTGCTACAACCTCTTGCGTTATTTTGGTGATATCTCCTGTGCGTGCTCCAACAATCGATTTTTTTATTCCAGATTCTTGCGCATTATAAACAATTTCGTACAATTGACGCTGTGCTTCGGTAAATGTTCCTTTAACTGGAAGGGTTCGTGTTACATCAGCAGTATAGCCGTCGTACTCAGCGCCCAGATCCATCAACATCAAATCTGTTTCTGCAGCTTGGTCACTATTTTCGATATAATGTAAAACACAGGCATTGTTTCCCGTTCCCACAATGGAGGGATAGCCTTCATAGGCTGCCCCATATTTTTTAAATACGTATTCGTGAATTCCCTGTACTTCGCGTTCGGACATTCCCGGATGAAGGGCTTTCATTACTTCAACCTGACCAATGGCAGAAATTTCAATGGCACGTTTTAATTTCGTCAATTCAAAAGGCGTTTTAACTTCTCGTAAATCTCCCAAGATACGTTCTAACTTCTCAACATCGAAACGAAATTCTTTCAAAACGAAAGCAGTTTTCATTTTCAAATCTGCAGGAATTTCTATCGTTTCCAAAGCAACAAAATCTTTAATGATAGGATCATCAGCCAGGGTTGAGTCTCTTCTTATTTGCCAATTCGCATAAGCTTTTAAACGTTCAAATGTCTCGGGAGTTGCTGTGCGAATAGATTGTTGAATGCTGTATTTGGTGCGATTAAAATCAGCAGGAAAGTTAATCGCTTCTTTAAATGTTCTTTTTAGTTGATACAAATCATATGGATCGCCAGCCAAATCACGTTCGTCGTTTTTAAAGTCAAAAATCAAAACTTCATCAAAGTCACTGAAATCTGGTGGAGCTTGCACAAAGCTATCCCGCAATGCCACACGATCAAATCCCATGGCTTTGGCCCCCTCTAGACCGAGACGATACCCATTCCACTGCTCAGCTCTTGCATCGCGTTCTTGTATGTATATTTTTTCAGCATAAGTACCCTTTTCATCAGACTGTGGGGCAGAATAAACCAACAATACGGATTGTGGCTCTCTCCAACCTGTCAAGTAAAAGAAATTTGGATCTTGATGATAAACATAATCCACATCATTAGCTCTATTTCGCGTAGGGTTGGCGAAAATAACTGCGACACTGTTGGGGGGTAATTGTTTTCTAAGTTGGTCACGGCGTGACTTATGAAAAGCCAAAGCCTCATCGGAAGGTAGTTTAGCTTGTCCAAAAAGGGAGTTCGAAAAAACAACTAAAACAGCAGTGAAGAGAAGTGAAGATTTGTGCATAAGTATTATTTTTAATAAAAGAAAGGTGAAATAATTCTTCTATTTTAGCCCAAATTTACTGTTTTTAGCAAAACGAATGAAAAAAACTACACTCAATACTGTTCATCATAATTTAGGCGCCAAGATGGTTTCTTTTGGCGGATTTGAAATGCCTGTAAGTTATTCAAGTATTAAGGAGGAGCACCATTGTGTACGTGAAAAAGTAGGGGTTTTTGACGTTTCACACATGGGCGAATTCTTTGTCGAAGGCCCAAAAGCGCTTGCCTTATTACAACGCATTTGCAGCAATGATATTTCTAAACTCATTCCGGGTAAAGCGCAATACAATTACTTTCCCAATTATAGCGGTGGTATTGTCGATGATCTAATTGTTTATCAATTGACAAACGAAAAATATATGTTGGTAGTAAATGCGTCCAATATTGAAAAAGATTGGACTTGGATTAATGAAGTAAACCAAGATTTTGGCGCCAGTATATCGAACGCTTCTGATGCTTA
>Ga0115564_10002251_pt1 | contig 16958 bp, 19 predicted proteins | sample COGITO_mtgs_1105_7_FD_88680 | JGI IMG/M metagenome (GOLD analysis project Ga0115564, IMG submission 88680) | Pelagic marine microbial communities from North Sea - COGITO_mtgs_110523 | ecosystem: Environmental > Aquatic > Marine > Epipelagic | place: Germany:Helgoland, sampling site Kabeltonne...
GCGCCTCGGGCAGATAGCCCATACGCTGGTAGTACAGAATACTGGTGGGATTTTTGCGCTTGGACAACTTGCTCTTGTCCACATTGCGCAACAGTGGCAGGTGGCAGAATACTGGCGCCTCCCAACCAAAATACTGGTACAGCAAAATATGCTTGGGGGCTGAATTAATCCACTCTTCACCACGAATCACATGGCTAATTTCCATCAGGTGGTCATCCACCACATTGGCCAGATGGTAGGTGGGCATGCCGTCTGCTTTAAGTAGTATCTGCAGGTCAATCTGGGCCCAGTCGATACTGATCTCTCCGCGCAGCATATCGTTAAAGCTGCACTGGCCTTCTCTGGGCACTCGCATGCGCACCACATGGGACTCGCCCTTGGCTGCGCGCTCAGCGACCTCTGATTTATCCAGGTGCATGCAGTGGCCGTCGTATCCCAGCTGCTGTTTGTTTTCCATCTGGGTGACGCGCAATTTATCCAGTCGCTCGGCAGTACAGAAACAACGAAATGCATGGTCGCTATCTAAAAGTTTGTCGGCGTGCTTGCGGTAAATCTCTGATCGCTCGCTCTGGCGGTATGGACCTTTGTCGCCGCCATTGTCCGGGCCTTCATCCCAATCTAAGCCCAGCCAATGCAGCGCATCCAGAATCGCCTGCTCTGATTCCGGCGTGGATCTAGCCTGATCAGTATCCTCTATGCGCAGTAAAAACTGACCACCCTGACTCTTAGCAAAGGCCATATTGAACAGGGCCACATAGGCAGTGCCAACATGGGGATCGCCAGTGGGCGATGGGGCTATACGGGTACGAACGGTCATTGAGTAATCCTAAATAATTCAGGGCGCCATTATACGGTTCCAATTGCGGCCCCGCGAGAACAACTTATTAGCCATTGAGACTAATTAACTGTGACACAGCCGACAGACTGAGCCTAAAGCCCTATACCAACTGCATTAGTTTAATTATTTTGTATTTAAATCAACAGGTTGAAGACAATAATTAAAATTACTAGCAGGCTGAACCCAATGCTTAAATCAACACAGATAATAATAAGTAGGCACCACAAACCCACTTCATTCGCAGCTGCAGTTATCAGCCTATTACTAGTGGCTCCCCTAGCTCCGGCAAATCCTTTAACTCTCTCCGAACCTCTGCTACAGCAGGTCTACCAGCAATATGGCGAGCAGGCTCAAACAAGATTGCGACAATGGCAACAGACCATCAATCACGCCATAGGTAAACCCGAAATTGAGCAGCTGAAGCTGGCCAATAACTTTATTAATCAGGCTCAATTTATCCACAGCCCCTATTATCAGGATGGCTTCGACCTCAGGTTGTCACCTGTGGCATTTTTAATACAGGGTGCCGGGGACTCTGAGGAATTTTCTATCGCCAAATATTTTACTCTTCGGGAAATGGGCATTGATAACAGCAAACTGCGACTTACCTACACTGAGATAGAATCCAGCAGAGCCTCTCATATGGTGCTGGCTTATTACAGCGCTGTCGACGCCGAACCTCTGGTACTAGATTATCTGGACAAAGCGGTCAGACCCCTATCTCAACGTCAGGACATTCGGCTGATCTACAGCTTCGATGCTGAGCCTATCTGGCTGAGCCAATCCAATGCCAGAACAGAGTTAAATTTTCGACTCGCTCGCTCGCTGCGGGGACCCTACAAACCTGTGCCATTCCAATTTCGACCAGTTGCCACCATGGATTCCACCCATTACTAGGCACTGAAATAACTATTTTGGTATGGCTGCCATAGCTAAATACCATGGGATATTCACTCTACAGCCCACAATTCACCTTGGCTATGCTCTCAACGCATGTTTTAATATAAAAACATGCAATATGGATATGCCCTTCTCACCCAGGTAGCTGTTGTTACCCATAAGACCCGCTATCCAGTTGACCAATCCCAGCCAATTAAAGGAGAACTAGATGTCTAATCAGGAAAGAATATTTGTGGTCGTCAACCCAACATTAAATGAGCATGTGGCCCTGCAGCGTGCAATTATCACCGCTAAATTACTCAACCCCAGACCATTGATTTGCGTGTTTGTGGCCATAGATCCGGATACTGTGGATACAGACGCCAGCAATGACAAGATATATCGCAATACTGACTGGTTTGAAGAGCAGATTCACGGCCCTCTCAGAGCTGCAGGTCTAGACTACAAGATCGAAGTGTCATGGTCCCACAACTGGCAAAAATCCATTATGAAATCTGCCGAGCAATTTGGTGCTACACGCATACTTATTCGCGCTGGCGAACCTGTGGCCAGCCGCAGATTTAGTTTTGCCGAGTCAAAATGGGAGCTACTCAAGCGTGCCAACTGCCCTGTTCTGGTGGTTCGTGACGGTGCTGCAGAACAGCGCAAAGTTGTGCTGGCAGCGGTAAATTTCCAGGCTTCCAGAAAGCACCAGGAGATTCTCAATGAAAATATTATCAGCCGTGGCAGAGCTCTGGCTGAGAGCTACAGTGCCGACTTCCATGTAGCCAACGCCTATATAGATTCAATGCTGTATCCGGATCGCGGGCGCCTGCTACGCGAGACGGATCTGGACCCAGATAAAATCCATGTGGTCAAAGGATACACCGATGAGGCCATCGCCAAAGTGGCTAAAGATATCAGTGCTGACGTGGTTATTATCGGTACATTGGGCCAGACAGGCCAGGCAAAAACCAGACGCGGCAATACGGCGGAACGAGTTATCTCCGCACTGGATGTAGATGTGGTAGTGGTCAACTCTGAATATGAGAGCTAGATAAAACCCCAGCAGCTAGGTTTTGTCGATATCTGGCAGTTTAAACCTAGCTTGCAGGCGGTCAATTTCAGCCTCTGCCCAGGGCTCGAGACTATCCATAATCTCCCACTCCTGATTTAAATCATGGTGATCACTGCCAGAGGCTGGAGCTGAGGCAGAACTAAAACCAGAACTAAAACCAGAACTAAAACCAGAGCTTCGCCGCTCAAGAAACTCCCGCTTTTGGGATTGACGGCGAGGCCATTTAACCCTGAGCCAGCGAACTAGTTTAATGACCCTGCCTCCAGCTAACACCCAGAGCGCTAAATTCTGACACCGCATGCTTAATACTGCCCATAGCCTCATCTATATGGCTGTCAACAACAGTGGCTGGCAGACCTAGATGTTCTGCAATACGGCTGCGGCTCAGGCCCCGGTAACGGTGCAGCAAGAAGATATAGCGAGTTCTATCCGACAGCTCGATCAACCCATTCTTTATGGCTTCAGTCTGCAATTCATTGACCAGGGTTCTATAGGCCACTGCCTCACCAGCGTCTGAGTCCAGCTGAGTCTCTGAAACATTGCCCAGGGATCGCCGGCCACCAGCAGACTGGCGCCTGCCCAGCGCGCTCACCGCAAGCCGCACGGCCATATTAAACAGATAGCAGCGCTGGTGGTGAATATCTCGATAATGATTGAGTCTGAAGAGTTTGGTATAGGTGTCCTGGGCAATCTCATCAGCCTGCTCGGCATTGCCAGTTTTGCACAGTAGAAACTGTCGCAATTGCTCTGCAGCATCCTGATAAAGCTCATTGACCTCAGGTGCATTACTTTCGGCGCTTATTTGCACAATTATTGTTCTCAGCGTAAATCTTACTGGTTACGACGCCCTGTCACTGAAAAATCCCTCTCTGACCGCACTCCCGCAGCCAGTTCCCTGATCAGAAATCATTTCCAATCCGGCACGCAGTCCTTGGTTTAAAGAATAATCCTGCATTGCCTGGGATATATGACTCTGCAGAGGCGATTTTCCCTACCTGAGAAGCAAAAATAATTTAATGGAGTACCGCTGAGACAGGATAGACAGTCCTCAGCTTTTTAAGAAAGATAAGTAAGCACTATCAGAAAACATTTGGGGAAAATGGTGGGCCGTCCGCGACTCGAACGCGGGACCAATTGGTTAAAAGCCAACTGCTCTACCAACTGAGCTAACGGCCCTCAGAGGAAGGTGCGTACTATACTGGCCAGAAGACAAAATTCAAGCACTTTTTTTGTATCTGGTGGGGTCTTTTAATCCCGCCTCCAAAAAGCCCTGTGCCCGCAGTCTGCAGCTATCGCATTTACCGCAGGCTAAGCCATCCAGACTGGCCTGGTAGCAGGAAACTGTCTGACTGTAATCCACACCCAGAGCCACGCCGGCCTGCACAATTTCAGCCTTGGTCAGCGCAATTAAGGGTGCGTGAATATTCAGGCGCTGGCCCTCTACACCGGCTTTGGTCGCCAGATTGGCCATGGCCTCAAATGCACTGATATATTCCGGACGACAGTCCGGGTAGCCAGAGTAATCCACTGCATTCACACCGAGGAAAATATCATTGGCGCCCAGCACCTCGGCCCAGCCCAGTGCAATAGACAGAAACACCGTATTGCGCGCCGGCACATAGGTCACAGGAATACCAGTTGTCTCATACTCAGGCACATCTATAGCTGTGTCTGTCAGTGCAGAGCCGCCTATGGTACCCAGATCCAACACCACCACTTTGTGCTCGGCAACGGCCACAGATTCGGAGACTCGCTGGGCGGCCTCCAGCTCTGAGCGATGGCGCTGGCCATAGTCAAAGCTCAGGGTATAACACTCATAACCCTGATTCAGAGCCATAGAGAGTACAGTGGTTGAGTCCAGCCCACCGGAGACTAGAATAACGGCTTTTTTTGACATGTTTCTAACCTGTGACTTTTGGCCTAGTAGATTTTCGATCTAATGGCCGGGCTGATCGCCCCAGATATATTTATGGGTTTGAAGCTGCATTCTAACATTGCGCTTATCCTGCAGTATCCATTCTGCCAACTGTTTGGGCGCCAACTGACCCTGGCTGGGTGAGAAAAGTATCTCCGCAGCGCGATCTGCCAGTCCTAGCTCGTCCATTTTCAGACAGCTCCAGTTGTAATCCTGTCGATCGCAGATCACAAATTTAACTTCGTCATGGGGTGCCAGCAGCGGAATATTGTCGTACAGATTGCGGTTGACCTCGCCCGAGCCCGGCGTTTTTAAATCGACAATTTTAAATACCCTCTTATCCACATCAGCTATAGGCATGGCCCCGCTGGTTTCAAGAGATACCCTGTAGCCGGCATCGCACAGCTCCTTGAGCAATTCAATGCACTGGGGCTGAGCCAGAGGCTCTCCTCCTGTCACAGTGACATAGCGAGCCCCATAGTCATCTACAGTGGCCATAATTTCACTGAGTGCCATTTTCTGGCCACCCTCAAAGGCATAGGCAGTGTCACAGTAACCGCAGCGCAGCGGGCAGCCAGTCAGGCGCACAAAGGTCGTGGGCAGGCCTGTGGTACTGGTCTCACCCTGCAAGGAGTGAAAGATTTCGGTAATACGCAATTCTGACATAAAGTATTCGGGCTTTAGCTAACCAGCAATTTGGTTGGCGATTAAAAATTATTATCTAGGTAGGCGCGAGCCTTTCGGGACACTCCACCGGTGCTGGTAGCCGCTATCTCGAGCAGCTCTTTTGCGCGGGAATCCTCTCCCAGCTGGTGATATATCTTGCCCAGCTTAAATCGCGCATCCATGGCCTTGGCATGCAATGGGTGCCCCTCAACCACGGCAGTAAATGACTGACGAGAAAGCTCTGCCTGATCCTGCAACAGATAGATCTCGCCCAGCCAGTAATAGGCATTGGGTACATAGGGGCTGCTTGGATAATCCACAATATGCTGTTTAAACGCCAGGGCAGCGCCATTGATATCCCTCTGTTTAAGCAGCAAGCCAGAGGCCTTGTCATAGTCAGCCTTCATAGCTGAGCTATCGGCAGGATTTACCATCCTATCCGCGGACCCGTCGGACGGGGGCATAACTGGCTCCCCACCAAAACTTCGGGCAGCGGGCGCTGCCGGCACCCCAGAGGCAGAGGTCGCTCCACTGACGGCAGAGCCCGATACCTGGGCACTCAGTCGCCGATCAATATCCAAATAGTCATCCATTTGCCGCTGCTTAAGCTGCTGCAGCTCGTAGTTTAGTTCCTCAACCATACCGCGCAGCATCTGCACCTCTTCCTGCAGTACCTGCATCTGATAATAGCGATCACCCTGGCCATCCACTGCTCTGTCGGGCGCATCCATAGACAGAGATGCCGAGGCATTTGCCGCTGCATCTACCGGACTGTTGAGATCAACTATAGGCGTCAGGTTTTGCCCGACAGCTGCTACCGTAACCAGGGTCAGTGTAATCAGCACTGCAAGAGAAAATTTCATGAGTAGTATCAGTTTTCCAGTTAAAGCTAAACGCAGAAACGGCCAGAGTTGATATCAACCCCGGCCGTACTAGAACAACCATGCACTGCAAAGCAGCCTGTCCAGCCGTCTACACAACAATATAGACCATAGCTGGGCAGTATGTATTACTTCAGCTCAACGCGACGGTTCAGGCTCCAGGCACCTTCGTTGCTGCCATAGGAAGCTGCACGCTCTTCACCATAGCTAATCACTTCGATCAGGCCGCCAGATACACCCTGCAGTACCAAAAACTCTTTTACCGCATTGGCACGACGCTCGCCCAGAGCCATGTTGTACTCACGTGTACCGCGCTCATCGGCATGGCCTTCAAGACGCACGCTGCGAGGGCTGCTATTGAGTGCCGCCGCATGCTCCAACAGAGCAGCGCGAGATTCTGGCTTCAGCAGTGCCTTGTCAAAGTCAAAGTAGAAGACTGTGTCTGCTGAGGTAGTCACCTCAGTATCATCAATCCCAGAGGTATCAACCTGACCAGTCTGAACTGAAGTATCTTCAATCTCAGTGGTCTCCTCAACTGGAGCAGAGCTACAGCCGGCCAGTACCATTGAAAATAAAATTGTGGCTAAGCCAGTTTTGTTAAACGAGGTCTTCATATTAACTCCTGTGAGTTATTAGTATTAAAAATTAACAGTTAGCGCAAAAAGGGCGACCAGGCCGGTTCTCGCACATCTCCATTCTTGGCTGGGAGCACATAGCGCACTCCAGCATCCAGTGAAACTGCGGCTAGAACCCCGCGGTCACCCTGCTTTGTCGCGTACATTAACATAGCTCCGTTAGGTGCAACAGTAGGCGATTCATCTAATCTTGTCTCCGTAAGCTCAATCATGCGGCCAGTTTTGAGATCAAAAGACGCGATGTGAAAGGTATTGGTCTCTCTGTGCACCAGAGCCAGGGTACGTCCGTCCGGCCCTAAACTCGGGCGGGCGTTGTAATTACCCCTAAATGTTAGGCGTTCTGTGGCCCTTGTGGCAACATTTAATTTGTAAATCTGGGGCGTTCCGCCTCGATCTGAGGTAAAAAGTAGGTTTTTACCGTCCGCCATCCAGGTGGGTTCGGTATCAATGGCAAAATGGCGGGTCAGGCGGGTGAACTTCGAGGTCTCTAAATCCAGGGTATAAATCTCTGGATTACCGTCTTTCGACAACACCAGCGCCAGCTGTTTGCCATCTGGCGACCAGGATGGAGCGCCGTTTAAGCCCCTAAAATTGGTCAGCTGCTGACGCTTGGCAGTAATTAGGTTCTGGCGAAATATGGCCGGCCGGCCGGTTTCGAAGGACACATAGGCCAGCTCCTTGCCATTGGGCGCCCAGGACGGCGACATTATAGGCTCTGGAGATTCCAGCATCAGTTTTTCTCTAGCGCCATCAGCATCAGCGACATTTAGCCTGTAAATAAACTTGCCACTGGCTCTGTTAGCCGTGACATAGGCTATACGTGTAGAAAATGCGCCGGGAATACCAGTGATCTCCCGGTACACCTTATCACTGACCAGATGGGCCAAATCGCGCATTTCATTGGCACTGCCTCTAACCCGGTGCTTGAACTCGGTTTTCTGGGCAGTCACATTGAGCAGGCTAAACTCCAGTTCATAGCGGCCATCGTCCATAGCCCCCATAGAGCCCACCACCAGATACTCAGCTCCCAGCATGCGCCAGTCGCGGTAATAGACATCTGATGCACGGGAGGGAAAGGCCAACATATCGCGCCTGGGAATACTGCGGAACAGCCCGCTGCGCTGCAGATCGGCTTCCACAATGGCACCTATATCTTCACTCAGTGGCAGGCCGTTAAGGGCAATTGGCGACACCGCCACTATGGTCGGCTGGTCGTTCCCCTGGGTCACACGGATTACCAGCTCGGCCCAGGCACTGCCAGCCAGAGGCAAGCCCAGTAAAACTGTCAGAGCCAAACTTCTATAAAGTGATTTCAACCGGCTATCTCCCAAAAAGTCGCCAAAATATAGATTCTATCCACAGAGTTATAGCCTTAAATCCTGCGGAGTAAAGGCTACTTTAACAATACGAAAATGCTTTTCAAACAGCCGCGGCTCCAGCTGCTGAATTTCTTCAAACTGCTCAGCCTTGAAGGCAGCCTGCTCCACCGAGCGGTCAAAGGCAATATCACCACTAGATTTTACAACGGTCACGCCCACAATCCGTCCAGTGGGTGCCAGTCTGATCTCCACCAGGGTCTCCATATCGCGGCGAGCGCTGGGAGGACGGTTCCAGTTATCAGACAGCCTCTGGCGAATCAGCTGCATAAAACTATTGGCCACCAACTCATCTTCCTGAGCATTGATATCCGCCTGTTCCTGAGCCAGAGTTTCGGCAAACTCATTCTCGATACGCTTGCGCTCGGCCTCGGCGCGGCGCTGCTGTTCCTGTTTTTCACGCTCTCTATCGACGCGCTGTTTTTCCTTGAGTGCCGCCAGCCGTTTGGCCTCAGCCTTTTTCTTTTCCGCCGCCCGGCGCCTATCTTGCTCGCGCTCTTTCGCCGCCCTGTCTACCTTGGGTTTGGGAGGCTTGACTACAGGCTTTTTCTTGGGCGCCAGCTCAACAATTTTCGCCTCAATATACTGGGGCTGAATAATCACCTTTTTACTGTCGGACTCCCAGTTAGCCAACAGCGCCGCCACCATGCCCACATGGAGAACAATGCTAAACAGCGCGCCAGTTGAATAGCTGGTAACCTCTCTCATATTAGTTGCTGGGGGGCTCCGTCACCAGACCTACAGAGGGGGCACCCGCCAGCTGCAGCTCGCTCATCAGATTAACCACAGCACCATAGTCAACCGCACTGTCGCCCCAGACTAAAATAGGCGTAGCTGGCTTCTGCCGCAGCACCTTGGATACACGGTCTTTAATCACTGCCAATGTCTCGGTTTTATTGTTGCCCTGCACATCGATCCAATAGCTGCCGTCGGCCTTGATGGAAACAATAAAGGGCTCCTGGTCCTTGGTATCCATGGGCGCCGAATTGGCATCAGGCAATTCAACTTTAACGCCCTGCATCAACAGAGGCGCCGTAATCATAAATACCACCAACAGCACTAGGGTGACATCAATATAGGGGACTACATTGATCTCAGCGACTAGCTTGCGTTTCGGTTTTTTATGCTTCACAACTTAGGCCTCAGGCAGAGTTAGCGGGAGTGAACCTGGCGGTGCAGAATGCTCGAGAACTCTTCAGAAAAAGTCTCGTAGTTAGCATTGATAACCTCCACCTTGGCCGCATAGCGATTGTAGGCAATCACCGCAGGTATGGCTGCAAACAGCCCCATGGCTGTAGCTATCAATGCCTCCGAGATGCCCGGGGCCACTGTGGCCAATGTGGCCTGCTGCACCATAGCCAGGCCTCGGAATGAGTTCATAATGCCCCAGACGGTGCCAAACAGACCTATATAGGGGCTTACCGAGGCCACACTGGCCAGAAACGGCAGGTTGGTACTGAGCTTTTCATCTTCGCGGCTAAGGGCCACGCGCATAGCGCGGTCTGTGCCTTCCATAACTGCATCTGGGTCGGCCTTGTCGGTCTGAGCAAGACGATTAAATTCGCGGAAGCCAGCGCGGAAAACATTTTCTATGCCGTCCACATGCCCACTTTGCTGGGCCCGCTCAGTCAGCTCCTGGTAGAGCTTATTGAGGTCAACACCGGACCAAAAGGTATCCTCAAACTCCCGAAAACTGCGTTCGGCACCGCTTAAGAATAGACCCCGCTGGATAATCATAATCCAGGAGATAACCGAGGCTATAAACAATATAGCCATCACGGCCTGCACCAGCAGACTGGCGTTGACCATCAGCGCTAGTATGGATAAGTTTTCTTCATGCACAGCATAGGCTCCAGTAAAATTTAGCCAACATGGCTTTTTAAGGTTTCATACATAGGTTTGGGTATACCGCAGGGCCGCTTGCTTGCCACATCTATACAGGCCACCTTGATACTGCCCTCAACCAGCAATTCATCACCGCGAAACACCTGCTGGCTCATTACAAAGGTCACCCGGGAGACCTTGTCAAATTTGGCGGTCACTCTGATCTCATCATCCAGCACCGCCGGCAGGTGATAGAGCAGATCAACAGACCGCACCACCAGCTGCAGATCACCAAATAGCGCTGGTTTATCATAGCCCAATGTGCGCATTAGCTCAGTGCGTGCCCGCTCCATATATTTAAGGTAGTTGGCATAAAATACAATGCCACCGGCGTCGGTATCCTCGACGTAAACACGGATCGGCAGAGAAAAATCAGTCATCCAGAATATCCAACTGATCCTGCACTGACTTGGGGCTCTTTAGCCCAAAGTGCTCATAGGCCATGCGGGTGGCCATGCGCCCTCTGGATGTGCGCATCAGATAACCCTGCTGGATCAGAAAGGGCTCCAGTACATCTTCAATGGTGCCCCGCTCTTCACTCAGGGCAGCCGCTAGACTATCCACACCCACAGGGCCACCATCAAATTTTTCCATCAGGGTAAGCAGCAGGCGGCGATCCAGATGATCAAAGCCGCTCTGATCCACCTTGAGCATATTCAGCCCAGCATCGGCAATAGCACTTGTCACTGTGCCATCGCCTTTTACTTCGGCATAGTCTCGCACTCGACGCAGCAGCCGATTGGCAATCCTGGGCGTGCCTCTGGAGCGGCGAGCAATTTCGCTGGCGCCATTGTCGTCCACTGGCACCTCGAGAATATGCCCTGCCCTGCGCACAATACTGGTGAGATCAGCCTCAGAATAAAATTCCAGTCGCTGGACTATGCCAAAGCGATCGCGCAGAGGCGAGGTCAACAGCCCAGCTCTAGTGGTGGCGCCGACCAGGGTAAAGGGGGGTAAATCCAATTTGATGGAGCGGGCCGCCGGCCCCTCACCAATCACAATATCCAGCTGATAGTCTTCCAGCGCCGGGTAGAGAATCTCCTCAACCACTGGGCTCAGGCGATGAATCTCGTCAATAAACAACACATCCCCCGCCTCCAGATTGGTGAGCAGTGCCGCCAGATCACCAGCCTTTTCCAGCACAGGCCCTGAGGTAGTTTTTAGATCCACCTGCATTTCGTTGGCAATAATATGTGCCAATGTGGTTTTACCCAGCCCTGGAGGGCCAAATACCAATGTGTGATCAAGGGGTTCGCCGCGCTTGCGAGCGGCCTCTATAAAGATTTCCAACTGCTCTTTAACTGCCGGCTGGCCCACGTAATCAGCTAGGGCTGTAGGCCGCAGAGCGCGGTCAAAACGCTCTTCGCTAACGGAAATATCTGCGGAAATAAGTCGATCTGGTTCTATCATGGGGCGCCATCTCAAATTTGCCTGTAAGCATACCTTGATGACCCTGAATTTACACTAGCTTTGCTACCCTGCTATTTGGAGACCATGCTCTTAAGTGCAGCCCTGATCAGCTGTTCGGCACTGGAGATATCATCGCTGACTGCACGGCTAACCATCTTGGCCGCATCCTGAGGCTTATAACCCAGAGCTATCAGCGCGCTCTCGGCCTCTTCGGCAATATCTGGTTGCTTGCTGGCCGCTGCCAGAGTGCCAGTGGCACCAGCCTCAATATCCCCCACCCTGTCGCGCATCTCTATCACCAGACGCTCGGCGGTCTTTTTACCCACACCGGGCAGCTTTACCAGGGTGGCAACATCATTATTGTGCACACAGAGAGCAAATTCGCTGGCCGACATCCCAGAGAGAATCGCCAGCGCCATCTTTGGGCCCACGCCATTAACCTTAATTAAATGGCGAAATAATGCGCGCTCGCCCAGTTCAAAAAAACCGAACAGCAGCTGGGCATCCTCGCGCACCACAAAATGGGTGTGCAATGTGACCGACTCGCCAATATTGGGTACTGCAAAAAAAGTACTTAGAGATACCAGCACCTCATAGCCCACCCCCTGCACATCCAGCAGCAAGTCCGGGGCCTGTTTTTCGATTACCGTACCTTGAAGTCGTCCGATCATAGCTGTAGATCACCTTTTAATCTGTTCTAACCTGTGTTGTGCTATTTTAATCTGCCGCGGGCATAGCCTTTGACGCCAGAACTGGCCAGAGCCTGATTGGTGCGCCTGCTGTGGGCATGGCAAATAGCCACAGCCAGAGCATCCGCAGCATCTTCGGCGGGAGACTGAGATAGCTTTAGCATCTGCACAATCATCATCTGCACCTGAGTCTTATCGGCCGCACCTGTGCCCACCACAGATTTTTTAACGCTGCGGGCTGAGTATTCCCCCACCGGCAGCTGCGCCTGTACCCCCGCCACTATGGCGGCACCCCGCGCCTGACCAAGTTTTAGTGCAGAGCCCGCATTGGTAGCCACAAACACCTCTTCAATACCCATCTCCTGGGGCTGATATTGGCCAATAATCTGACTGACCCCATCGAAGATAATTTTTAATCGCTCGGGCAGCGCACCCTCGGGCAGTCGGATAATACCGCTGGTGACATAGCTAATTTTGCTGCCAACAACGTCAATCACACCGTAGCCGGTGCGCCGCGAGCCTGGGTCTATGCCTATTATTCGAGTCATGGAGATACTTGTGTTTGCCTGGTGGCAGAGTGTTGCAACCGCACGGCAATCAGTCAACCATTAAAAAAGCCCCCTGAAATAATTTCAGAGGGCTTTTTGTATCGCTCAGACAGAGCGCAACCGCAAACTGGGTTGCTGTCTTAGTCTTCTGCTTTTGGCTCAGCTTTGGCTTTTGGCGCTGCCTTGGCTTTAGCTTTGGCTTTTGGAGCTGCCTTAGCTTTTGGTGCCGCCTTGGCTTTAGCTTTGGCCTTGGGCTTTTCCTCGGCTGCAGGAGCTTCTTCTGCTGGAGCTTCTGGCGCAGCTTCCTCTGCTGGAGCTTCTTCGGCCGCAGGCGCTTCTGGAGCTGCTTCTTCTGCTGCAGGTGCTTCTGGAGCTTCCTCTGCCGGGGCTTCTTCGGCTGCTGGGGCTTCTTCGGCTGCGGGCGCTTCTTCAGCTGGTGCTTCTTCAGCCGCAGGCGCTTCTGGAGCTGCTTCTTCTGCTGGTGCTTCTGGAGCTGCTTCTTCTGCTGCAGGTGCTTCTGGAGCTGCTTCTGCTGGTGCTTCTTCAGCCGCAGGTGCTACTTCCTCGACAGCAGGCTCTTCAACTACCGGGGCAGCGGGCATTACAGCCTTGATCAGGCCTTCAGCCAGCAGAATCTTAACTTTCTCATCTGCATTAACCCAGTTTTTATTGGCGTCCTTTACCGCGTAACGACCACTGGCCTTTTGGTAAACAACATATTCTTTTGTCTTCTTTATAACTTTCATCGCATTTTCCTCGCTTAATGATTACTCGTTTGAGTTTAGGGTTTAACGTTTTAAAACTTCGGCCATGGTCTCAGCCCTTACTGGCTGAGCTCTTCCATCACCTCATCGGGAATCTGCGCATTGGTATACACGTTCTGCACATCATCCAAATCTTCCAGGCTATCGATCATATCCAATAGCTTTTCCGCCCCGGCCTTATCCAGTGGCACAGTAATATCTGCAACCATGGTCACCTCTGCATGCACTGGCTCAAAACCGGCAGCAACCAGACTATCTTTAACATTTAAAAATTCTTCAAAACTGGTTTCTACATCCACAGAGCCATCGTCATGGGACTTAATATCTTCGGCGCCAGCTTCCAGTGCAGCGTCCATTAATGCTTCTTCATCCACACCGGGCTCATAGCTTATCTGCCCAATACGATTAAACAGATAGGCCACCGAGCCGTCGGTGCCCAGATTGCCACCGCGCTTGGAGAAGCCATGGCGCACATCGCCTACAGTGCGGTTGCGGTTGTCGGTCATGCACTCAACCAGCACAGCTATGCCGCCCGGGGCATAGCCCTCATAGGTAATCTCGTCATAATTCTCGCCGTCACCAGCGCCAGCGCCGCGGGCAATGGCCTTGTCTACTGTGTCGCGCTTCATATTGGCGCCCAGCGCCTTGTCTACGCCGGCTCTGAGCCTGGGATTATCATCCGGATTGGGGCCGCCAGCTTTTGCAGCCACCACCAGCTCGCGGATAAGTTTGGTGAAAATCTTACCGCGCTTGGCATCCTGCGCCGCTTTGCGATGTTTAATATTGGCCCATTTACTATGACCTGCCATCAACAACCTCCATTGCTAAACTATTGATTGCCACCCCAGATTAACTGGATGGCTTTTCTTCCTTTACTCGCAGCCTAATACTTAAGTCGCGCAGTTGCGCTGCCTCTACTGTGCCCGGTGCATCTGTAAGCAGACAGGCCGCCGACTGGGTTTTCGGGAAGGCGATAACATCGCGAATACTGTCTGCACCCACCATCAGCATAATCAAACGGTCAAGACCAAAGGCAAGACCACCATGGGGTGGCGCACCGTGCTTGAGTGCGTCCAACAAAAAGCCAAACTTCTCACGCTGCTCTTCTTCACCTATGCCCAGCACATCAAAAACCACTTCCTGCATAGCCTGGTCATGAATACGGATAGAACCGCCACCCAACTCACAGCCATTGAGTACCATATCGTAGGCCCGCGACAGTGCATTGGCCGGGTCAGCTTTAAGCTCCTCAGCAGAGCAGGAGGGAGCGGTAAATGGATGGTGCAGCGGAGTCAGCGCGCCGCTGTCAGTGCGCTCAAACATAGGGAAGTCTACAACCCACATAGGTGCCCAGTCGCAAGTATAGAGATTGAGGTCCTCACCCACTTTGCAGCGCAGTGCACCCAGGGCCTCAGAAACCACATTGGCTTTGTCTGCACCGAAGAACACAATATCTCCGTTCTTGGCATCCAGACGCTGCATAATATTCATGGTCACTTCATCGCCGAGGAATTTAATAATCGGCGACTGCAGACCTTCTATACCAGTCTCTATGGCATTGACCTTAATCCAGGCCAAACCTTTGGCACCATAGATACCTACAAATTTGGTGTAATCATCAATCTGCTTGCGAGAAATCTCTGATCCACCCTGCACCTTCAGTGCAGCAACGCGGCAGCTAGGGTCATTGGCCGGCCCAGCAAATACCTTAAACTCAATATCCTTTAGCAGGTCTTTGACCTCAACCAGCTCCAGTGGTATGCGTAAATCTGGCTTGTCAGAGCCATACTTTTCCATGGCATCTGCATAGGTCATGCGCGGAAATGCGTCAAACTCAATATTCATATGCTCGGCAAAGATGCCGCGAATCATGGTTTCGGTGGTTGACATAATGTCCTCTTCATCAATAAAAGAGGCCTCAATATCAATCTGGGTAAATTCGGGCTGACGGTCAGCGCGCAGATCTTCATCGCGGAAACATTTAGCAATCTGGTAGTAGCGATCAAAACCGGCAACCATCAGCAGCTGTTTAAACAGCTGAGGCGACTGGGGCATGGCAAAGAACTGACCAGGGTGGGTGCGCGAAGGAATCAAATAGTCACGGGCACCCTCGGGGGTAGCTCTGGTCATAATCGGAGTCTCTATATCCAGAAACCCGTTATCCACAAGGTAGTTGCGTATAGATGAAGTGACCTTGGAGCGGAATCTCAGACTATTTTGCATCTCGTTGCGACGCAGATCCATGTAGCGATACTTGAGGCGCACATCCTCGCCCACAGTGACATGGTCGTCCATCTGAAAAGGAGGAGTGACAGCAGCATTGAGAATTTCCAAATGAGTGCCATAAACTTCGATCTCACCAGTATCCATATTAGGGTTAATGGTGGCCTCACTGCGCCCTCTGACTTTACCGGTGACCCTGAGAACATATTCCGAACGAACCTTATCTGCCTGAGCAAAAAATTCCGCCGCATCAGGGTCAAATACCACCTGCACGATACCTTCGCGGTCGCGCAAGTCGAGAAAAATCACACCACCGTGATCGCGGCGACGGTCAACCCAGCCGCAAATGGTAATTTCTTCGTCAATATGTGCGCTTCTAACTAGTCCGCAATAAGTGGTTCGATACATCAGTCATTTATTCCCAGGTTAATCAACTGACGCCCACTGGCGGCAGTATATTGTGTAATTTGTCTGTCTAGTTTTGCTCTCAGCCTTACTCGGCCGACGCAGTTTTGCTATCGGCAGTTTTTTGTTCGCCACTAATATTCTTTTTATCACCGCTCTTAAAGTCGGTCTCGTACCAGCCGCTGCCACTAAGGCGAAAGCCGCCGGCAGACAAGAGTTTTTTCAGTGCCGACTGATTACAGGCAGGGCAATCTAACAGAGCGTCGTCGCTCATTTTTTGCAGCGCCTCAAACTGATGTTCACAGTCGTCACAGCGATACTCATAAATCGGCATGATGTTGGGGTCCTTGTCTAAAGCCTGCAGACAGTTGTCTGGCATTTAAAAAGCGCAGCATTATACATCAGCCATGCCATCAGGCGAATGCTTAATCGGGCCTGTTTAATCCGTCAGAGTTAAAATCCACTAAAAAAAGCCTGTATACATGGCACAACCGCAATTCAGCAGCTATAAATAATGTCGAGGCCCTGTTTACGGTACCTGAGCTACCACAGGGTTGGTTTTAATCGGATAACCAATTATCACAAAGGAATTTACAATGGCTGTCAAAAAAGGTACTGCAAAACGGAAAACTCCCACAAAGAAAAAAGCGCCCGCCAAGAAAAAGGTCGCGGCTAAAAAAGCTGTCGCAAAAAGATCTCCTATCAAAAAAACTCCCGCAAAGAAAAAAGCTGCCGCGAAGAAAAAGCCCTTAGCCAAAAAGAAGCCC
>Ga0115564_10002257_pt1 | contig 16941 bp, 8 predicted proteins | sample COGITO_mtgs_1105_7_FD_88680 | JGI IMG/M metagenome (GOLD analysis project Ga0115564, IMG submission 88680) | Pelagic marine microbial communities from North Sea - COGITO_mtgs_110523 | ecosystem: Environmental > Aquatic > Marine > Epipelagic | place: Germany:Helgoland, sampling site Kabeltonne...
AGGTGGAATAGGGTGCGAGCTGCTTGGCGAGCAAACAAAGCTGGAGATCCTGACGTTGCCAAGCGTCTACTAACAATGATAACTTCTTGGGAAGAATTAGATGACATTAAGAAACAAATTGAAGAGCATAAGTCGAAAGAACAAGCGTCAGTTTATAGGAATACTAAAGACTGATATAGGGTGTACTGATTGTGGATACAACAAACATCCAGATGCTTTAGCCTTTGATCACCTACCTGAATATGAGAAGCTTCATAATGTTGCTCGTATGATATCATGGGACAGGGATATAGGTGCAATCCTAGAAGAGATAGTTAAGACAGAAGTGGTATGCCATAACTGTCACGCTATCAGAACAGCGGAGAGAAGAGATGGAAACCCTGTTTCAAATGAAACCACTATCAGCAAACAGGATGTTTGTTCGGAAGAACAGAACAACCTTCAAGACAGCTGATTATAAACAGTTTCAAGAAGAGATGGCATTGATTCTTATGGGGGCTGAGTGGCCCTTTCAAGACAAGCCAGTTCTATTTATAGTCTATGCTGGATTATCTAACAGGGCATCTGATTTAGATAATATAATTAAACCATTACTAGATACATACCAAAGTATATTTGAGGAGTTCAATGACAAAACTGTCCAAGGTATCATCTTACAAAGAGATCGAGTCAAGCGAGGAGGAGAATACCTCTGGGTTAGAATTGCAGAAACAAAAGAACTTGAAGTGGGATTCAAAGCACTCAAAGACTCGAAAGAAACGTAACAACAATAGAGATATGAAAGAAGAAAGGGATTTCTGGTGAAGACAAATTGTGAAAGTTGTGGTAGCTCTGATGCAAACCATGTATACAATGATGATAATCCAAGAACACACTGTTTCTCATGTGGAAAAACAGTATTTAAAGAAAGTAGTAACACAATGAATGATCTAATAGACGATGACGATGTAGTGGATAATATGTTTGATCCTCTACTTGAAGATATAAAAGAGTATCGAAGTTATCCTCTGACTTCTCGTGGAATATCACAAGAAGTTGTAGACTACTTCGATGTTAAAATGTCTGTAGATGTGAATGGGAAACCAGAAGCACACTACTATCCTTGGACAGTTGATGGTAACATTGCAGCCTACCAAGAACGTAAGTTACCAAAGACCTTTAGAACTTATGGAGACTTTAAGAATGTCGAATTATTTGGACAAAGACAAGCAACTTCAGGATTTACGTTGGTCATCTGTGAGGGTGCAATCGACACCATGTCAGTTGCCCAAGCGTATAGAGAGAAATACGGACGTAGTTATTCTGTTGTCGGTGTGCCTTCTTCTTCTTCTACCTCTTGTGCTTTGGCTCAAAGGGATTGGATAAACTCATTCAAGACTGTTATAATTATGATGGATCAAGATGAGGCTGGTCAGAAGATGACAAACTTCCTAGGTAAGATGATCAAACCAGGAAAAGCAAAGGTCGCAAAGCTACCAGAGAATGACGCTAATGATACACTAACAAAGCATGGTTGGAAGACACTAATAGAATGCATATGGAATGCACAAAGTTGGAACCCATCAGGTATCGTTACTGGTCAACCTATCTGGGATCAATTTATGCAACGTCAAAATGTAGAATGTGTTCCATACCCTAAATGCCTCAGTGGTTTGAACGCAAAGCTAAAGGGGATTAGACATGGTGAGATTACTCTATTCACTTCTGGAACTGGTAGTGGTAAATCTACTGTTATCAAAGAGATTATCTTGGATCTCTTATCAAAGACCGATGATAGGATTGGGCTTATCAGTTTGGAGGAGAGCGTTGGAGACACGGCAGAGAAGTTTATCGGTATGGCAATCAAGAAACCTCTTAATGAGGATTCACAGCCATCAGAAAACGAGCTTAGACAGGGTTTTGATGAAGTATTTGGAGATGAAAGACTCGTCCTCTTAGATCATCAAGGTTCTGTAGGTGATGATAGCCTAGTAGATAAGATAGAATACATGGCTCTCATGGGTTGTAAGTATCTTGTACTAGACCACATCACTATTGCTGTGTCAGAAGGTAATGATGGACTGACAGGCAATGAAGCTATTGACAAGTTCATGTCAGACTTACTTAAGATAGTCAAACGACATAACATATGGCTAGGTTTGATCTCACACTTGCGTAAGGCACAGGGTGGTAGAGCCTTTGAGGATGGTAACATTGCATCCATAGATGACATTAAAGGGTCTGGTTCTATCAAACAGATCTCATTTGATATCATTGCATTCTCTAGGAACCTAGTAGCAGAAGATGACTATGAACGTAACACAGTTACATTTAGAGTACTTAAGTCTAGGTTCACAGGTAAAACTGGGGATGCTGGGTCTGCATCATATGACCCTAACACTACAAGACTTGTTGAAATACAAGAAGGATTTGATTATATAACCACATAGGAGAATATATGTCAGCACTCCAAGAGATAGTTGACTACCTTGTAACTAGGGTAGATGCTGTTAGCCCAGCACGTAGAAGACCCCATCTTGCAGGGCTCTTACTGAGGCTATCAGTTAACTATAGTGAACGTATGGAAGAGTACGTTCTTAAAAGCATCTCAATACTACAGATGCAATTTACAAAAGACACTAGCTCTAGTCCAGCAGGGACTACAACATTGACCAATGCATCTACTAAGATAGGTCAAAGTGTTGGTAAAGAGTTAGATAGGGAGCCCCTACCTTGGGGCTCTCAGGTATCTATAGGTGATTTGTTTATAGAAGCTTTATATAATTTAAAGTTCATAGACTTATCATATGCTAAAACAAGAAACAGTTGTCATGTTGTGTCAGCTTCTCCTCGTTGGTATGAACTTGGTGTCATTCCAGATAGGGGAGATAGCTTTCCATTAGCTGCAACTACAACAAAGAAACCTAAAGATATCAATAAGATGTTTCAAAATATTAATGGTGTAAACAGACCAGTAATTAAAGGCAGCTTAGAAGGAGACTACTTAGATCCCTATGCCCCTTGGGTACAAGCAATAAATAAATTGCAACAAACAGAATGGAAAATTAATACTCCTGTATTTGAGGCTATGGTAGCTAACAAAGATCTGTTTGTGTCTCAAGAACCTGTACTAGATAACGATGCCAAAGAACTTAAACGTAGAAGTAAGATGGTAGAGTGGGCTTTCATATCAGAGAAAGCACGTAAGTTATCAGAGCTAGAGAAGTTCTATCAGTATATAGATGCAGACTACAGAAGTAGATTGTATTACTGTGAAAGTTTTATGAACTTCCAAGGATCTGATTTAGCTAGGGGATTGTTTAAGTTTTATCATTCAAAGCCAATGACTGAAGGTGGACTACAGTGGTTAGCAATACACACTGCATCCGTATTCAATATGTCTTATGGACTTGATGAGATACCTGATTGGTGTACAGCAGACTATAGAACTCACCTTGAAAGTGAAGGATTAGATAATATATCTGTTGACAAAATGACACTAGAAGATCGCATTGAGTGGACTAATCAGTACATGGAAGAGATAGTTGATGCAGGTATGAACCTACAGTTCTCTAACGATGCAGAAAAGAAAGTATCTTTCCTTGCTGCTTGTGTTGAATGGTATGAGTTTGACTGTGCATTCAAAGACAACAGGATACACATGACCTCACTGCCTATACCTATCGATGGTAGTAACAATGGATGGCAACACTTAGGTGCTATCTCAAAAGATGAACAAACAGGAGATCTAGTAGGTCTAATTCCTGGAGAAATACAGAAAGATTTCTATGTTCAAACTGCTAAAGAGATGATTAACATCTGTAAAGATGACAGATTAAAATCAATCTTAGCAAGTATGCCTATGAAAAGTATACGCAAAGGCATATCTAAACGTGGCTCAATGACTAGGGCATACTCAGCAGGTTCTAAGAAGATCGCTGAGAATATGTTCTTTGATTGTAAGTCTGAAGACTACCACACAGAGTATGGGATAACACAGGACGATTGCACTAAATTATCAAAGCTTCTCATAAAAGCTATTGATAAGGTATGTCCTGGCCCACTATCTACTATGCGTTACTTGCAAGACTTAGCTATGTATCAACTAGGAACCCATGTTAAAGTAGACCTAGATGGTTACGAAGCTAATGGGGAGTACAGAGAGTTGTCACAGAAACGTGATGAGTTAATGAAGAAGAACTTCAAGACTGATGATGATCTTATAGAACTCAATGATACTGTTATTAAATTAAAAGAATTCACAACAAACCTTAAACATGGTAAGGGTGTGGATAAAATAGTATGGGGTACTCCTTCAGGTTTCAATGTTGTCTATGAGAAATGGATAATGCAAGACAGGAAAGCTAGAGGACGTATCAAAGGCTATGGTAATAAGACAGGTCAAGTAACCCACGTAGCCCTAGTACCTACACGTATGCCTGATCGTAGAGGGTTTGTGTGTGGTATGTCACCTAACTACATTCATTCTATGGATGCTAGTCATATGGCTCTTGTAGTGTCTAGTTGGGATGGTTGCTTTGCAGCCGTACATGATAGCTTTAGTACCCATGCAAGTGATGTAGATAAACTACTAAGCTTAACTAAACAAGTGTTCATACGTATGTATGACTGTGATAATTATTTTGAAGTCATACGTAACTTCATAACAGATGCTGAAGATGATGTGGAACAACCCACACTTGGCAACTTAGATATAAAGGAGATTGAAAACAGTGATTACTTCTTCGCGTAAATCGTATAACCACTTAGCATTAAGGGGTGTGCAAGTTGATGATGATGAGTTCATCAATGATTGGAACACTAACTCATTAACTAACACAACCTTAGATGAAAGTCTGGCTTATACTCCAGAACTTATGCCTAGGATAATAGACATAGGTATTGCCGAAGATCTTGCTAATAATGTAATAGATGAGAAACAAGCTAAAGCACGTAAACAAGATCAAATAAAAGAATACAAAACACTTCTTGCTAAAAGAGGTATGCTTAAATAAAAATTAAAAACCCCCAAGGAAACCATAGTGGTTCTCTTGGGGGTTCTTTTTTTTAGTGTGTGTAGTATTGAAGAGGGTAAGTATATCCTTGAGGATCAGTATACATAAGTTCTGATTCTTGTCGCATTAACTTATTCAATTCACTTTTCTTCTTATTAGTTTCATATATTGCTCTTTTAAGTCTTTCTTTAATAGCCGAATTAGTTTGAACTATTGATTTAAATTCTTTTAATTGTCTAAAAGTAGGTTGACTTGGTGGATTAAAAACATCATAACCAACTCTACGCATACGTTCAATTAAAGTTTTTTCAATATCTATTATTGGATAAGACTTAGTTGCCCTGTCTGATTTTAAACTAGGATTAAATTTAATCATTCGATTTCTAAAATTAGAAAGAACTTTTTCTGGAGCTTCATCTTTACTTAATTTTTCCAATGCTTTTATTTCTTCATCTGACAGATTAGCTTCATCATTAGCTACAGGATCTTGTAGAGTTAACATCCAATTCATGTAAGCACTTTGACTTGGGCTAAGAACATCAGAATCTTTCATGTCTTTAGTCATCTCTTTAAACTCAGCTTCAGATTTCTCTAAAGATTTTAAAGCTTCTTCTAAATAATTCCAATCATTATTAATCTTCATCCAGTTAGTATTAACTTCTCTAAGAACAACATCATATCCGTTAGCATCCACTTTAAATGCATCATAGATTGTATGTATGAAAGGGTATCCTTGAGATGCTTTCATTAAAGATTGCCAAGATTTTCCAGTAACACTTTTTGTAACAGTGGCAGCATCCACAGCTTGTATAGGAACAACAGGTGCTCCTCCGTAAGCCCAATCTCCTGGGATTAATTGACCATCACGATCTCTATAAGCTGAACCAGTTTCTCTATTTTTCCACGCATAAACCATAGTAGTATCTCTTTTTCCAAGAACTCTATTCTTTTCATTAGCTATTCTACGTTGAATATCATCTATCTGTGATTGATTATTATTTTCTATAGCTGTTTTAAGTTTTTCTTCAAGCCCAAGATCATATTGTTGACCACGTTGTATAGAGTACTGATACTTGTTATCATATCCATCAGACACTGACTTACCTATAAAAGATGTCATGCCATTTGGAAGTTCAAATTGAAAAGAAACATCCATAACAGCTGTCGCTCCAGCCACAGCCCTCATTAATGACCTACTTTCTATACCTAATTCTGACATTAAATCCTCTAAAGATTCTTCATATTTTTTCCTCATTAGTTTTAGAGATTGTTTCATATCATTAGCATCAAGAACTCTAATAGCTCTTAATAATGTAAACTCATCAGAAGATTCTCCACGAAATTCTTTTGATTCTCTTTCAGCAGTTGCTCTTTTTAATTCAACTAACTCTCTAAAAGTAGCAGCAAAACTACCACCAAGTTCTTTACCATACCCGTAAGTCATTATAACTATTTTAGCTAAATCTTTATCATTGTAAAGTTCAGAGGCTACAGTTTCAATAGCATTGAGCCATTCAGGATTGTCTTCAGATATTGTAAATGGATTTTGTAAAATATTTCTTTTAGCATGATCCATAAGTTCATTTCTAAGATCCCCATTATCTAGTAATTGGGTTTTGTTTTCTGACTTCCTTAAAACTCCTGTTTTATACGCTACTCTTTCATCTCCCATTTGCATACCTTGAGTTGCAGGTCCATTAGTTTTACCATCCATGTACGCATTAAGATAAGACTCAAATGGTTTAGTGGTGTCACTGTTAAAATGATCTATATAATTTGCAAAGTCTATTGATGCGTCTATAAATGCTGCACCATCTTCCCCCTGTTTATTTATAATAGATATTAAATCTTCATCAGCAACTGGGTCTAAATTTAACCCTCCAAACTTAGGAAAATTAGAAGAGTTTATAGGTATCTTATCTACCATAGCTTGAGAGATTGCTTCATACTCAGCATCTGTCATTTCTAAAGCTTGCCTTAAACGTTTACCCCTACTGTATAAAGTACCTGTATCTTTTTTAAGAAGAGATTCTCTTGCATCGGGTAATAATGGATCACCAATGTTTTTACCTTCTGTGTTTGTTAATAATGCTTTAGCATACATCTGACGTAAATTTGAATCTTGCCTGTTACCACGCTTTACAAATGCAGGTAACACTGCGCTAGTTACAAACCTAACAAGCTTTGATGTAGTAGAATTAACATATGTTTGTTGAGGAGTTAATCGTCCTTGGAATCCTTGAATAGCATAAGTTGAATAGAAAACTCCTTCACGGACTTCAGCTAAAGCTCTAAGTTCTTGAGCTAATTTATTTCTTAATCCTTCAAGTTCTTCTAAAGGTTTATAGCGTTTATCTAATGGTAGGGTATCAATCTCACCACTAGCCATTTTTATTTCTTCTAATTTTTTAGAAGCGTTAAACATATCTAGTTTTTGATTACCAATATTATACATCTCATCTACCCAACTACGAGGAGAGTCTACATTAGAAGCTAATATAGGAAGCAAAGTACTCAAAGCTATTTTAGCCCTACGACTATTAACCCTGCTACCTACACTCTCTAAGTTTTCTATTGCTTGATCTATTTCACTTCCTGCTTTTTGTCCAATAGATTTACCTTGAATTTTTTTAAGTTTATTCTTACCCATATCAGTATTAGAAAAACCATTGGGAGATCTTAATGGTTTAACTACTGTAGAAGGGAACAATAAAGAACGTGCTTTTTGCCCTTGAGATAATACATTCTCACCTCTAGGAGTTAATATATATTTATTTTGTGTCTTTGGACCAACACCTGTTTTTACTTTTATTTTATCAACAAGATCTCTATTATTATCTGTCCAAATTTCTTTAGCTGCTTTACCTAAAACTTCAGATTCTTCAAGTGTAAGTGGGTTAGGAGAATCCAAACTAAGCTGTTGATATTTAGGATCACTACGTATCCTATCTCCATTTTCATTTAGAAGTCTATCTCTCAACAGTCTTAAATAAGTTAGATGAATAAGTTGACCTAGTTGTGCATTATTAGTTTCATCGCTTACTTCTTTTAGTTGCATAGATTGTGCTTTTTTATTCTTAGGAAGTAAACTTGATTTTGATTCTATAAATTCTTTATAAGGATCAACTTCAGCATTTGTTCCAGCAAAAGAATTCATAAGAACGTGTTCTGTTGCAGCACTCATAACTTGTGAGTAAACAGGATTAGGAACAGATATATTTATCTTACCAGACCCTGTTCCTTCAGACATTACAACACCATCCGCAGCACTTATTGCTTGAAGGACATTAGCTTTTTGTCCATCAAAAACAGAACGAAATCCTGTAGTTAAATCTGGACCTTTAAAATTTTTAATAGAAGCTCTAGATTCTGGAGCTATACCAGAAAGATTATTATCAATAGCTAAATTTAATCCAAAGTTTCCTTTAGTTGTAGCGTTAGCAAACATAGTAGCCCTGCTAAGTATACCACCATCGGTATCTACGTTTTTAAAATTTGGCTTTGTAATGTTTTCTTGATAATCATAATTTGAATTTTCAGATAAACCACTTTGTGCCACACGTATGCTTTCTATTTCTCCAGCTTCTAAATTTGCTTGTTCTATTTGAGCATCTGTAAGATCTGAATCTTGAATTTCTTCAATACGATCTTGTGCTACAGTTGCAAAAGAACGTTGTGGACCTTCAACAGTTGCAGCACTTCCAGGAATTATTTGAGAAGCTTCTGCTAGTAATCTTTTACCTGAACCAGCTGTCTCTATAAGACCTACATCTAATTTATTGTCTTTGTTTTCAACTGCTGATAAGTTACGTGCATATTCTATTGCCATTACTAGTTCTCCTCGTTATCTTTGTAGTTCCAACCACCACCAGTTACAAAACTAGCTATGCTTTTGTTTGTATCTGTAAATGGTGCAACTCCTGGGGCTGATTTTAACCCTTGGTATATTGCTTTTTCAAAGTCACCTTTAGCAACATTCAATGCGGCATCGCCTAGCCTACCAACGTAACCTAGTGTTGGACTTTCGCCAGCCGCTTGATTGTAAATCCAATCTCCCATACCACTGGATCTTTGTCCATAGATAGGTGCAAATAAATCTACAATTCTTTCGCTTGTTCCTAAGAGTCCTGAAGACATAACACCACGCCTAATATATTCTGGTGTATCTAGATATGGATTACCTAATGTACCTTCGTCATCATCATCTTCAAATTTAATAGCATCTTTCATTGCCTGTGTTAAGAAACCCATAGCAATCATAGTAGACATAAGAACAAATGTATTGTATCTCATGGTTGGTGTACCACGTTTAATATAATCATTCCACATACGAGGTATTTGATTGGCTGTGAATGTAGATATGAATCCTTGAAACTGCGTAAACAAAGCGAACCTTGGATCTTGATAGATTAAAGGTCTGTTAGCGGCTCCTGGAAGTGGGATAGCTTGATTAATAAAATTAAACGTAGCTTCCTTCATTGTAGTTTCCCACATTTGAATCTTCTTAGGGTCATTGTTTAATGTATCTGGACCATAGAGATCTACTTGATACATCATCTCTGCAAATTGTTCTACAGGTATACCTAAACTTCTAAGTTTCTGTTCAGCTTCTTGTGCTTCCCTAGTTGCTTTAGTGTAACCTAAGTTTCTCATAGCAACAATCTCAGAATTTATTTTTATAAAATCATACGCCATAGCAGCACGAATAGCACGAGTGTAGTCAGTCCATTGTGTTAAACCAATAGCCTTGAAGAATAATTCCATAGTGTTTCTACGACCATCATGTATTTCACTAACACCAGTTGTAGTAGCAGCACCAACTTCCCATTGATACATACCAACCTCAGACATTTTCTCTTGACCTTTACTTCTTGTAACTACTTTAAGTATATCTTCGTCTGTATTATTTTCAACTTTTTTAAATTGAGGAATAAAAGAAGCAGCAAACTCTGAAGTAAAAGATTTTATACTACCATTCTTTCCAAATATTTGATCGTTAGTTAAAGCACTTTGAGTCATAGCCATTTCTGGTAACGAAGAAAATGTAGCAAGTGGTAGTGCAGAGAGTGTCATCCAGAACATTACGTTCTTCTGAAACCTCATTAACTTTTTACCTGCTTGTGTCTTAGGTCTGTTGTAGTTACCAGACATTGCTTCTAATATATCAGATACATCAGAGGCTACCCTGTTAACTTCTTCCTTTGATACCCCTTCTTTCTCCATTTTCTTAAGCAAATGAGCAATCTTAGACCCATCTTTACCTACGTATTGCATTTGAACAGAGTATCTTGCAGCTGCTTTAGCAGCCGTAGCTACATTAGCAAAGATATCTCTCTCAAAGAACTTGTCAAAATCAGTGTTCTCTGAAAGATTCAATGTTCTTTTTTTATGAGATGACGGATTTAATGATCCTACATTAGAGGCAAGAGCATCCCCAAGATCGTTGACTAATGGGTTATCTATAATTTCATCTGTAATTCTTTGAGCTTCGGCAGCAGACATATTTTGTTTACCAAGTTTAGTCATTAATAATTTTTTAAACTCTGCTTGATTTTTATATATCTCAGTTTTATTTAAAGCTTTATATCTTCCTAAATAATTTGAAAGATCTCCCATCTTAGCTCCAGCTGCTACTTGATCATCCCTCATTATATTACTTAATTCTTTTAATTGAGTTCCTAAGTTAACAATAAGTGTTCTATTTGGTAAACCTGCTGGTACTTTCTTAGGATCAAATTCACCCTTAGTTAAAAACTCTCTTGCTTTACCTTCAGGGTCTGCTATAAATTTACCTTTTTGATACCTACCTTTTTTACCACCTCTAATAACTGAATAAATCTCATCACTAATTCTAGCTTTATCTGAAGATTTAAACACACCAAACACACTCTTTAAACCAAACTCTTTATAAAATCTTTTAGGATCTGACACTTGATTTTTATATGCAGTAACTAAGTGATGTTGTGCAGCTTCCATTCCAGAGCCACCATGCAAAGGCGTAAGTGTTCCTCCAAGTATAGATGCAAGTGCTCTTGCTGAAGAAGACTTATCTAACACTGACTTTGGGATAGCATTAGTAACAGATGCTTGCCACAAGTTAGATACATTCATAACAGATGTTGATGCTCTATCTAAAAAACTTTTTTCTTTGTTTGAATTTTTGTGCATAGTAGCACGATCAGCTAAAGCAGTGTATGCACTATCTGCATTCATCTCAGAGTCTACATCTGAAAGTACTTGACTTACAGTTCTAACTTTACCTTCATACTCTGGTTTATTTCTGTTATTTAAAATTTCTATTCTAGCATACTCTTCTATTTCAGATGGAGAAGCAGGTTCCCCAAACCTTGCAGCTGCATCCATCCAACTTAATTGATCTTTAACAGTTCCTGGAACAGAGAAAGTAGCACCTAATGCACTACCTGCAACAGCAGCATTAGCTAGTCTTTCTTGGAATTCTTGATAATCAAATATTTTATCTGAACCTTGAACAGCTGCTAAGTACCCTACAGTTTCTTGACCTACCTCAGTAAGTCCTTCTGCTACAGAGCCAGTACCAATTCGTTGTGCAATACGTTTAGCAGTAGCTTTACCTGCTAATTGTTCTTTAGCTAAACTCTCAACTTTTTCTGCAAATTCTGCGATTACTCTATCTGTTGCTTGCTTTACAACTACTCCAGCTTCTGCTTGACTTATGGCTCTTTCTTTAGCATATTTATTAGCTGCTTCTTGTAATGTTTTAGCTGGGTTTTTTGCAGCAAAACCACCTAAACCTTTTATACCTATTCGATCTAAGACAGTCATTACAACACCAGCGCCAATAGCTAAAGGTGCTGACTTACTATCATTATCCCCTTCCATTTCATTCCAAGTCATACCTGCAAAAATAGCAACTGGTACAGAAAAAGATGCTCCATATGTTGCAGGGGCTGCTACTGTAGCAGCAGCTGTAGCTGCCATGTAAGGTAGTGACATAGCCATAGTGCTTCCTAAGTATTCAAAAGCCGAACCTACACTGTTAATATCTTTATAACTATTAATTATATTCCCATAGTTTGAAAGCTTACTTCGTTGTTTCTCTATGCCTTCTTGTCCCCAGCTTTCCAACCCTTCATTACCTGTTTTAGAACCGAACATTTCAGCGACACCATAAGCAGCTTCGCCTACGCTAGTCCAACCTTGTTCCCAAGAATCTGTAAATGGGTTTAATGAATTGAAGTTTAAATCAACATCGCTGCGTCTTCGTTCAACACCATAGTTAAAGTATTTATCCATTTCGTAAGTAGCTTCTTCACGGGACATACCTTTTGATTCAAAGTAATCTATGTATTGAGCTCGTTCTTTTTCTGTTTCTAATGTTTTCTTAAAGCCTAATGCTTTTGCACCTTCAGATCTTTCAGCAGACTCAATATCAAACGCTGCATTATCAAATGCATTTAAAGCCCCACCTGATTCTAAACGTTCATCTTTTTGAGCTTGATAAATTCTTGCAAGACCTATTGAATCAGAACTGCTATATGCATTAGGGTCAAATGCACCAGAGTTTAAAAGAGATTGATTAAAACTTTCACCCTTTTCGTTTGTAAGGTCTACTAACTTACGACCATAAACATCTTCCTTAAAGGTTCCGTCAGGATTAAGGAGAGGTTTTATATTAGTAAACCCCTCCTTGTTAGCAAGATTTGAAACTATGTCAGTAGATCTTGCACCACCAGCAGTTCCTTGTTTGAACTCACCATCAATTATTTTCTCAACTTCTGCAGCATCAAAACCAGCAAGTCTATATCTCTCAGACCCATCTGCATTTGATATTGTATCTGCATCAATAAAGAAATTATCTGATGATCCTAAATTCTTAGGGCTGTACTCAACAGCTTCGTCCAATAGTCCCATACTAATCTCCTTTTAATTTAACTCGTTACCTGATTTCTTTTGTCAAGCAACAGACGGTATTCTTTTGCAACATTCTCTTGCATATATAACATATAACCACTAATAGGTGGGGTTTGTGCATTAGCCCTCCTAATATATCTCTGTCTGTCTTTTAAAGAAATACCACCATTAGCTTCAGTATTGCGATAGCTGTCAGTTAATTTAGACTCTCTTAAGAAAGTAGAAAATACTATATCATTCATACCTTCAAATTCTTTTGGATTAACTGCCGATACTTTTGATTTTATACCACCAACCCATTCATTGACTGCAGTAGTTTCAATAGGTTTAGGATTCTTTTCATCGCCTGTCATAAAGTCTGTGACATCACCAGCAGACATTTGTATCCATTGACTATGAAGATAGCCATCAATAGATTCAGCTATTAAAGGTTTGTTTTCTCTTGCTGCATCAGCTAAAGCTCTCTTGTAAGCACCTTCTAAAACTTCACCAACAGCATAAGGTGGAATGTTATTTGACATAGCCCATTCAACAGTTTTTTCACCAACAAGTCTTGGATTTAATCTAGTTCTATAAACAGCAGATTCACCACCTTGTGCTGTTTTAACTGTTCCATAATCATCTCTAAGACTAGTAAACAGTTTTTCTACTTGAGCTACTTCTGCATTGATAGCTGATCTTGGTCTTGACTTAGATCTATTTATATCAGTATGATATTTATTTAAAGATAAGAATTGACCATTTTGACCTTGCCATTTTATACTGCCATCACTACCTTTAACTTTTCTAGCTTGAACAGCAACACCTTTCATCTTACCACTAATAGGATAGTAAGTTTTAGTTTCTCCAAGATCTACATAAGTAGCACCTTTAAGTTGCAATACATCTATATCCCCTGTTTCTTTATACAGTTTAATAGACGCAGTTGTATAGTCACCATCTGTAATAAGTTTATTAATATGTTTTTTCATAGCTGTATCATTTGCTTCTTCCCTAGCTAAGTAGGTTTTACCTGCAAATGCAAGAGCTTGATTACCAGACATACCCGTAGCACGACCACCAAGATACATAATAGCAGCCCTCATAAGTTCTTTACTATCAAAGAGATCTCCAAACACAGAGGACAATAGACCCTTTGCTTCTGTAACTTGAGGTGCATTCTTGGTTTCTTTAGCTATTTGATTACCAAGACTTTCTATAGACTCACTATCTGTTTGTGTAGTGGTAGTGTTGTTAGTATTATCAGGAGAAGAGCCTTCAGGTTCTGTAGATTTTTCAAGAGCATCAACTCTAGATTGAACCATATCACCATACTGTAAATACGGAGATCTTCTTCCCCTTTCTCCAAGAACATTTACACCACCCTCTTCTAACATTAAATCAGTATCAAGATCTTTAATGTCTGCTTGAATTACTTTCCTTTTTTCATTAAGGGCTGCAATAACCCTAGGGTTATTTGAGTTATTAATTTGATTGTCAATAGAAGAAAGTAAATCACGTCTAGATTGCAAAGATTCTGTGTTTGCTTTAGTTATCATACTTGTTTGTATTTCAGGAATCGTTGCACTGTTTTCTACTTTAAGTTCTGCAGCAGCAATTTCATTAGCGGCTATTTGAATATCCTCAGGAGTTTTAGCTTTTTGTAAATTTAAATTAGCTGCCTCTAATTCTGTTTTAGCGTTAATTAATCCAGTGTTAACACCTGTTTGTTTAGGTACAGGTAGTGTAGTTGAATTTAAATCTTGACCCATAGACGCTATTTGACCTAACTTTTGATCTACTTGAGTTTGAAGTATAGCTCTCATTTCAGAACCTGAAGGCATAACTGACATCCTTAACCTTAAATCACTTATCTCTTCACTAATCCTTTCAGCTGCAGCTTCAGCTTCTGTAGAAACTTGTTCTACTGGAACGTCTATATTAGGCTTGGGGATAAATCCATTGTCAGCATTAATGTCAATCATTCTTTGAGAATCTTGTACACTCTGTGGTACAGACATTGGGTTATTAATGCCCATCATTCTCTCAGCGTCTTGTTCACTCCTTGGAATACTAACACCTTTAAAAGATTCATCCATAGGAAGAAAGTCTACAGAGGGTGAAACAAGTGAAGTTGGATTGCCATCAGGTACAGGTAAAATGTTAGGCATAGGATTGTTTAACATCATCATCCTTTGTGCATCCTTCACACTGTCAGAAGATCCATCTAGTATTGATTGATCTGAATTAACCTTTGGTAATAATGCAGGGGGTATCCCCGTAGGCATTGTATAATTTTGTAATTCTGGAACATTATTATTATTTTGTAAACCCTCTGCTCTGTTTTGTAATGAATTAAAACTTGAAGGAACTGGTGTATAATTTGGAACTGTATTATTATTAGATTGAGTCATAGATCCCATGTCTATCCCTTGATCTCCTGGAGCAGTGAATGATGGATAAGTAGCTACTGTATCATAAGGGTATGGTTCTGTTCCATATCCTAAATATTTCTTATCTTCTTTTTGATAAAAGGGACTTATAACACGTCTTACAAGATCTCCAAAATTTAAATACTGCGCTGGAATACCACCACCCATGTTAGCATATGTCATACTTAAACCACAATCACACACTTTCTTTTTGCCGCAAGAACAAGCCTTGCCTCCCATATTAGCAGTCATCATATCTTCTTCCTCTGCAAAATTTGTTGTGTATTGTTTTCCTCCATAGTCAAAGACTTGACCTGCACCCATTCGACCACGAGCTTCTTTAAAAGCACTGCCAAAACTAGCGTCAGCACCAGCATTGGGAAGAGGGGCTATGAATTCTTGCATCATTGGTGGAGCTTGTTCCATACTAGGAACTGTTGTTGTATTCATTCTTCCAGCTTCGTCAAGAAATTGTTGAGGTGTGTAACCACCGTATCCTGTAGGATTAGGTAGTGCAGTTGGTGGTTGTTCCATAACAACAGGTTGTGATTCTTTTTGTAAAGTCTTAGGTCTTGTTTGAGGTCTAACAGATGTAACAACTTGGTTAGATTCTGGTAGTTCATTATTTGAAAAAAGATTAAGTTCAGCTTGTCTCCTATTAACAAGGCCATCGCTAATAACTTTTTCATCATTAACAGTTATTTTATTGTACTCTGGTAATTTTTTAATAATAGTAGCTATATCTCTTGTACCATTATCAGTTAATTCATTTAAATTTCCAATGTTAAAACGAAAAGATGCTAAAGCATTAATTTGATTATCATTCCAATTATAATTATATTTTTTACCATATTCTACAGTAGCATTATAATCCTTTTCAGCTCTATCTTTAAGAAAAATTTCTTCAGTTTTTTTATCACTTATTTGATCTGGTTTAATTTTACTACCATCAGCATTAACAGTTCGACCATATCCTATTGTCCACACACCTGCTTGATCTTGATAGGCTTTGTCACGATATCCTTCGTGTGACTTTAAAAAATCTACAAGACCACCTATATTATAAGTATTAACACCACCACCCATGTTAGCTTCCATAGCTTTGTTTTCTGCAAAACGCTGTTGTAAACCATTGTTATTCATTTGTTGTATTATAGGACCATACATTTCTGTTGCTTCTTTGTTTAATACAAATTCTCCAGGAGTAAGCATAGCAGGTACAGTATCCCTATTAGTTGGATCTGTTTTATCAATCATGTTGTTCTCCTAATTATCCAAAGAGTGCTGCTAGAAATGGTCCGACTACAGGTATTGATTTCATAGCAACTGCCATTGCTGCATTACCAGCCATTTTTCCCATTGCTTTATCTACACCTTTACCAGCAACTTTTAAACCTAGTGCATTTCCAATTTCTGCTAACGGTCCTTGACCTTGAGAAAACTGAGCCTGTTGCATTTGACGTTGTTGTATCTGTTCTTCAGGTAACATGGTCCTAGCAACTTGGCTAACACCACCTACGTTGTATCCTACAGGTTTCTTCATGCTTCCCATGTTGTACCCTAAGGGTCCACCCATATTAAACCTAGCAGTACCTGTTGGAGTACCTACGTACTCAGTGCCATTGTAATTTTTAGATCTTTCA
>Ga0115564_10002261_pt1 | contig 16913 bp, 14 predicted proteins | sample COGITO_mtgs_1105_7_FD_88680 | JGI IMG/M metagenome (GOLD analysis project Ga0115564, IMG submission 88680) | Pelagic marine microbial communities from North Sea - COGITO_mtgs_110523 | ecosystem: Environmental > Aquatic > Marine > Epipelagic | place: Germany:Helgoland, sampling site Kabeltonne...
AGGGTTGTCATCAAACCATGGCTGATCATAGGCATGTTGGAAGCTATTGATATTCGCAGTGGCGATTCTAATAGGGAGATCTATCAGGCCGATATCGATTTCTTATCTATTCTTCCATTAGAGAAAGTTTTTGATGCTACCGAAAATCAATGGCGAGAGATGATTGGGCGTGAACCCATTGCTTTCAGGGCGATTTCTGGGGCGATCGTCAACTCACTCTTGCGCCAGCCTGATGGGAAGTCTGGCATGTCTACATACCTTGCAGATTTTGCGACATTCAAAGGGGAATACGAAAATCTGCTGCGTCGACATTTCTCGGGGATGAACAAGTCGAGTAACAGTCTGGGTAAATGGGTGAATCTTGAGTTGTTAGAGTTGGCTACAGCGAGAGTCACAGAAGTGCATTCTATGCTGGAAACGGAATCTAGGTTGGATGGCCTTCTAAAGCTGCGCTATCGAGATCTTGACGGGTCTGTGCTAAGTGTGGGGATTGATGATTACCATCAGGTGCTTGCATTAGAACCATCCGATCGCCTTGAAGCTGTGGCGGCTGCACGTGCCGAACTGGAGCGGCTTAGTTACCGATGCTTTCCTACCTACCGACCCATCTTTAATGAGTATGATATCATTTTACGCGATATTATGAAGGGTGAAGACAGGGATATTAGTTCCCGTCTCGCCAAATTAATCGACGTACGTAGGAGGATGCAGGCAGCGGCGACCCGCTCACGTGACTACTTGGACTGGTATTATATCACTCAGTCTACTGATTTGAGTGGCAATTTTACTAAATACCGAGACCTTATAGAGGCATTAAAAAAAGAGGAGCTCCGAGCTTCTCCAGATGACGCTACCAGTCATTATCTCGATCAGGTTCAAAAGATATACGGAGCAAACCGTTAGCACGCCAATGTGCTCTTACCTTCCTTTAGCATTATAGATGATGCGGTAATCTAGGTAATATTGTTTGAGCGCAACGACTACCGCCTCGGCATACTCGCGGTAGATGGATTTTTTCTCTTCTCCATTAATCATTTTGGTTTCTTTGTAGTCGCCCAGTTGAATGCGTTCGTGGACTTGCTTGTTATTCATCACATAAGGCTCAAGGAAAATAACCGGACATTGGTAGATGCGATTAGCAAGAAGGTTGCGTATCCATAGGCCTGGGATTTCTTTAATAGGGCGGGCACGACTGGCTGCATTCAGGTATTCATAGGCGGGTAGCTTGGTTGCCTTGCTGAGTGATTGGGCCATATAGATTCCGAGTGCTTTTTCTTCTTCATGGCTGCGTTGAAGAATTTTAACAAGCATCTCAAAACGCTCATCGTCATGTGCTATCTCTTTGCGGGTAAGTGCTCCGTGTAAGAGCACGTGGAAGTGGTTGTTCTCTGTCAACGTGGGCTTGAGCGGATCACCCCAAGCCTCGGCATTGAAATGTAAGCAGAGGACAAGATCCGGATTGAAGGCTAGATTGACACGGCGGGCACGCTCACGGATTTCGCCAGTGCGATAGAAAAATTTCTGTTGATACCGGCTTATCGTTTCCTCATCTGTCTTGCCTAGCGATGAAGCTTTGGCGAGGGCCGCTTCTCGGTAGTCATCTGGGCGTCGAGGATTCACCGGTTGGTTGGAACCACGAATCAAGTATACTTTAGCACCAAGATTGATCAGCTCCTCCTTGATGATTTTGCCAGTGAGCAAAGTCATGTCTCCTTCTTTGACGGGCGCATTATCGCCAATCTGAAACCAGCGACCTTCTAATTTTGCGTAATCTCCACCTATGTGACCGGGATCAATCGCGATGTGCACGCCCGCTAAGGGTTTGTCTTTGGTTCCCGGGGGCAGTTCGCCAACGCTATTCCAGTTTCGATCGGGTGAGGCTTCGCTGATGACACTCGCAAAATTAAGCCTATAGGTTGCGCCCGGCTTGCTTGTGTCTGTGCGAATGATGGCATGGTCCGGATGAATAGTGATGTAACGCTTCCAGGTATTGTCTGTGGTGTAGACTTCCGTTAACAAATAATAAAAGTCGTCATAGGTGATGGTATCCTGCCAGAGATCAAGTGTAGTCCAGTCTGGCTGTTCGCCCAGATCGGCTAATATAGCTTCTTGGCTTTCAGGAGGGGTGGTTATCAATGGTTCCTCTTTTTGCTGTAAAAAGGTGGCTGATTTCCGCTGCATTTCAAGCAGCACAATATAAGCTCCCGCTGCAATGAGCAGTATGAGGAGTAGGGCGATGATAGGGTAGAGCTTTCTGCCGTGGTTGGATGCAAGCATGGTAGATATTAAATAGTTAAGATTGAGGCTTAGGGGTTGGCTGATGTCGGACTGTGTGATTCACTGTGGCCGTGATTCGTATTCTTTTTTTAGGAGATATTGTGGGTGAACCAGGGCGCAAGGCCGTGATTAGCCGCTTGCCTGCGCTTAAGCGGGAGAGGGAAATCGATTTTGTCATCGCAAATGGGGAGAACTCGGCTGCTGGTAGGGGGATTACTCCCAAGATATCTATTGATTTACTTCGTTGTGGTGTTGCTGTGCTAACTTCAGGAGATCATATATGGGATCAGAAGGAAATAGTCGATTATCTTCCCACCGAACCTCGCCTTTTGCGTCCGATTAATTACACCGAGGGAACTCCGGGCAGCGGTAGTGTAGTGCTGGAGACTAAAAAGGGAAAGGTCGGAGTGATCAATGGTCAGGGACGCACTTTTATGAACCCGCCACTCGAAAATCCTTTTATCTGCATTGAAAAAGAGGCGCTGCGTCTTCGAGAGCAGGAGGGAGTTCAGGTCATTTTTGTCGATTTTCATGCAGAGACGACCAGCGAGTCCATTGCAATGGGTTACCACCTCGATGGCAAGGTGTCTGCGGTCGCGGGAACGCATACGCATGTGCAGACTGCTGATGAGCGTATTTTAGAGCAGGGAACCGCTCATATTACAGATGCTGGTATGTGCGGCCCCGAGAGGTCGGTGCTTGGTCGCAGCGTTGAATCCGTCGTCTGGCGTTTCAAAACGGGCATGCCAACCCGTTTTCCTGTGGCTAAAGGGCAAGTCAGACTTTGTGGTCTAGTCTTAGATGTCGATGAAGAGACGGGTAGAGCGCTTGCTGTCGAGCGATACAATGAGCTGCTGCCACTGGGTTCTTAGCGGCTAATCCAAGTGCCTTATTCTTTGCGCTGCAGTTCAACTTGCGCTCTGACATAACGAATGAAGAGGAAGCATTTGTTTTTATCAATGCCTGTCCCCATCAAAATCGTTTCTTTGCCTTTGTTTTCCCATACATGTGAAATCATCATCTTATGCTCTTTGAATGAGCTCAGGGCAGGATAAGTCGCTTGTTGTGCGGGAGCTTCATACACTTGCGAAAAAAGCGATTCCGCATCACTCCATGCGCGCTGGAGCCGTGTTTTGTAGAGATCCATATCGAGTCCTTCAGATCGCAAAGTAATCTCATTGAGACCGCCTTGTTCATCCCAGTTGAAATAGAGGCGGCATGTTAGTCCTGCAATCTTGCCTTTGCATTTGAAAATGCCATTCAGTCCTGTTCTTGCGGTGTAGGTGTTGTCGATGGTTTGCTCAACCAGCGGGCTCTGACGCAGTTTTTTAGTGACCGTTTCACGGCTATCTCCAAACTCGAGCTCACCATATACGCCGGCCTGACTTACTGAAATCAGCAAGAGGCAGGAGAGAAGTAGACAGAAGTATTTCATAGGATTTTACCTTTCAGGCAGTCAGTCACCATTTTTGGATTCGCCTTGCCTTTGGAGGCCTTCATCACCTGGCCTGTGAGGAAGTTCAGGAGTTTTTCGTTTCCAGCTTGAATTTCGGCGACTTTATCTGGGTTGAGGGTAATCACTTCATCGATAATTGATTCAATCGCACCCGTGTCGGCAGGTTCAAAACCCATCGCCTTGGACTGTTCAGCGGGGCTGATATTTGGATTTTTCCACAGTTCGGAGAATACATCCCTTGCCTGATTGTTGGAAACAGCACCCGCATCAACGAGTTTGGCGAGCTCTAAGATGTGTGCCGCGGGTAGGGGGCATTCCTGAATGGTGATGTTGTCTTCGTTGAGTTTGGCCAGAACGCTATTGGTAATCCAGTTAGCTACTTTCTTCCCTAGCTTAGGTTCTTGGGCGGCTTCCTCGAAATAGTCGGCAAGGTGTTGGTCACTTGTCAGCACATCCGCGTCATAGGGGCTAAGACCAAAATCCTGCTCAAAGCGCGCACGTTTGTGATGCGGTAGCTCTGGCACATGGGAGCGCATTTTCTCAACAAGTTGAGCCGTTTTGATGGGCAGTAGATCAGGTTCGGGGAAATAACGGTAGTCGTGAGCGTCTTCCTTGGTGCGCATCATCTGAGTTTCACCGATATCAGAATCCCAACGGCGCGTTGATTGAATCTGGGCTATGCCTGCATCGAGCTCCTCGGCTTGTCTTTGAATTTCATAATAGAGTGAGCTGCGGACTGCTGAAATTGAATTGAGGTTTTTGAGTTCTACTTTTTCACCGAGCTCCACTTGTCCATGTGGGCGCAGCGAGACATTCACATCGCAGCGCATTTGGCCTTTTTCCATATCGGCATCTGAAATGCCACCATACACCAGAATTTGCTGGAGTGATTTCAGATAGGCATAGGCTTGCTCTGGGGTCTCGATATCTGGATCGGATACGATCTCCATGAGAGGGGTACCTGCGCGGTTAAAATCAATGGTGGAGTTGTTGCTGTGGTGTGTTGACTTAGCGACGTCTTCTTCGAGGTGAATGCGAGTGAGTTTGACAACCTTACCGGGTGAGGGGATCTTGTTTTGAATTTCTTTAGGATAGGCTAAATCGTAGAGTGGCACTCCTCCGCCGATACAAAGGGGAAGATCAAACTGAGTGAGTTGGAAGTTTTTGGGCATGTCCGGATAAAAGTAATTTTTCCGGTCCCACTTTGAGATTTCTGGTGTGCTGCACTCCAGCATCATGCCTGCAAGGATGGTTTGCTCAATGGCATGTTTGTTCAATACCGGCAAGGCTCCGGGTAATCCCAAGCAGACTGGGCAGATATTGCTATTGGGTTCTTCGCCAAAGCTCGTTGCGCAGCCACAGAACATTTTACTCTTCGACTTGATTTGGCAATGTACCTCGAGTCCAATAGTGACGATATAATCTGAAATGGGCATGGTCGTAGTAGGATCATATTGCGATCCTGCAAAAACCTATGCGAAATAGTGCCCCAACATCAACGTTTGATTGCGCTAGATTGCTTAAATCTACGCATCAAGTGCATGATTTTCCGATAATGTGTCTGTGTAAGAGGGCTAGCTGATAAAATTCGACGAATTGGACTGGATTTCAATGAGTCCTATGCAATATTCCCAACGTAATTTCCATTGATCATCGATAAATCAATAGAATCATCCACAACTACGATACAGAAAAAGATTATGAAGCTTAAATTACTCCTCGTCCCCACAATCGCCAGCCTCCTGTCCTTCACTGCTCAAGCAGACGAGGCAGCTGGTAAAATGGCATACATGATATGCAGTGCTTGTCATAATGCAGATGGCCAAGGGCTTCCCTTAGGTGATAAAATGATGGCACCTTCGCTCGTAGGTTCGAAAATTGTAACTGGGGATCCCTCCCTTTTGGCCCTCGTCATTCTCAAGGGTATCAAAAAAGAAGGTTCAGAATACATGGGGATGATGGCCTCGCTTGAAATGGCATACCCTGATGATCAGAAACTCGCAGATGTGATGAGCTATGTTCGTCAATCTTTTGGTAACACGGCAGCTGCAGTCACGGCAGAGGATGTCGCTAAGTTCCGTGTGCAATGGCAAGATATCAAAGAGCCTGTATCACGAGCTAAGCTCGATGAATTGCTCGCGACCGAATAGTCGGCGGCTCAATACTATTTACCATATTCAAAGCACGGTGCTAGTCGCTGTGCTTTTTTGTGTACTAAGCCTGCTGTAATGGCTACTCGGATGAGAACGCATCAAAATCCTCAGAGCTGAATTTGGCCAGTTTTTGTGATAGCACTTTATTGGTTAGCGAAGTTTTTACGTGTGGTGAGGAGAGTAGTCCGACGGGGTAATCTGATGCCGATATTTTCTTGGTTTCTTCAGCATGCGCTAGCTCAAGAAAAGCCGTATCATTGAGGAGTTCGCTGAACATTTTATCCTTGAGCATGGTGAGGCGTGATGGCTGATGATGATAGAGGATAAGCAGTTGGCACAGTTGGACTTTACCAGGCGGGTGGAACAAGTCAGTTCCCGAATGCCAACTACCGAGTGAGGTGCTATTAAGCCACTGTTTTGCGCTAATGAAATGAGGGATGATGTGCTGATTGGCAATGCTCCATGTATCATGCGGCTCATCCTTATTGCTGATTTGGAATCGAGTTTGCTGCAATTCTGCAGCAGATCCCAGGTAGCGAACACCAGCCAGAGATAGCCATATGAAAGCAGAGCCGATAGCCAAGGTGATGAGGGCTGCAGGAAAACCAAAGCCGATGCGCTGCCCTGTTTTTGAGACGTTAAATGGATCAATGACAAATTGGAAAATGTAGCGAGAGATGATGAATGCCGCTAGACCTGCACCAATAGCGATGATCCCGCATAACCAGGGCTGAGGGTTGCTTATCCACGGTGTAATAAGCTGATACACATTCTGGTGCATCCAATACGCACAATAACCTGAGATGGCCAGGCACGTAATCCCAAGTGTGGTGCGTATGAAGCCTCTGAAAAAGCCAGTAGCCGCGAATACAAAGAGAATAATTGCAATAATGCCAAAGGTGCTAATGCCTAATGAATTCATTAGCAAGAGGACTAAATTACTTGGTGCCGCACTGCGCAATGTGCTGCAGCGCATGATCACAAAGAACTAACGCGGTCATGGCCTCGACAATGGGAACGGCGCGAGGTAGCACACATGCATCGTGGCGACCTCTGCCTTTGAGCTCGGTATCTTCACTACCTGTGGTGACCGTTTTCTGCTCCTTCATGATCGTGGCTGTGGGCTTGAAGGCTGTGCGGAAAATAATGTTTTCGCCATTGCTGATGCCTCCTTGAACACCGCCGGAATGGTTGGTGCTGGTGCGGACGGTGTCACCTTCCATGTAAAATGAATCATTGTGTTCAGCACCTGTTAACTGAGTGCCTTGAAAGCCCGAGCCTATCTCGAACCCTTTGGTCGCAGGGATGCTGAGCATAGCTTGTGCAAGTGAGGCTTCAAGTTTGCCAAAGACGGGGTTGCCCAATCCTGCCGGAGCATTGCGCACCACACACTCGACGACCCCGCCGACCGAGTTGCCGTCCGATCTAGTTTCTTTGATGAGCTCTATCATTGAATCGACAGCGCTGAGATCACCCGTTCTTACGATATTTGACTCGATGGTCTCCATCGTTATATTTCCTGGGTCGACATCAGCCTTGATGTCTTTGATCGAGTCAACCCAAGCGAGGATTTCGATACCAGGGTAGAGATGGGTAAGGACCTTTTTGGCAATGGCCGCAGCAGCCACTCTGCCGATGGTTTCACGTGCCGAAGCTCTTCCTCCCCCATGCCATGCTCGGGTGCCATACTTAGCATCATAGGTGAAGTCGGCGTGTGAAGGGCGGTATTTGTCCTTCATTTCTGAATAGGATGAAGGTCGTTGATCCTTGTTTCTGACCAGAATGGCAATAGGTGAGCCTAATGTTTGACCTTCAAATACACCGGAGAGAATTTCACAGGTATCGCTTTCTTTGCGGGGAGTGACGATCTCGCTTTGCCCGGGACGGCGACGATCTAACTCAAGCTGAATATCTTCTTCGCAAATAGGAATGCATGGTGGGCAACCGTCGATGACAACACCAACGCCGCCACCATGGGACTCACCCCATGTGGAAATACGAAATAAATGGCCAAAACTATTAGACATATCTGGGCACTAATCAAGCAGGTTTGAAGGATCTTTCAATGCGCGATTTATACATGACAATAAAATATGAGCTTTGAGAGAATAGTAGGGAAGTAACATTCGGGCCTCTTTTCCACTGGCGAACTTCTGTTTTCTCGTCAATAGTTCGGGCATGTACAGCACTCGTGCTATATCAGCTGCAGCATTTTTTTTGATTGTGCTGATTTGTGATGGGTTTTGCCAAGCTCCGACAAACAAGGTCAGTTCAAAGCTGGATCAGGCACCAAAGGCATTTGCCTTGAGTAGTGTCGTGCACCCCAGAGTCGCTAAGATGGCGCGCCCGCGGATCAGTAAGAGCATGAAGGGCGTGCAGAGCAGGGTGAGCACATCATCACCAAAGGCACGTGAGCATGTCAGGCAAGGGTTTGCGCTAGTGCATGCACAGTGGAATTTTGAGGCGTATCGGCATTTTTCTGCCGCTCTGGCGATAGATCCAGACTGCATCATGGCCTATGCAGGGGTTACTCTCGCGTTGATTCAGCCTTTTAATGAATATGCGGATTATCGTAGGGCGGCCGTGCTGAGGATGCTCGATATGAATGATGCTGATAAGGCTGGCATCAAAAAGGGTCAGAAGGCGCGTTTTTCGGCATCGGAGAGAGGCTTTGTTGATGCCATTGCAGCACTTGTATCGCAAAATCCAGAAAGCGCGCGAGACATGTTGCTGAAGGTTGCCAAGGACGATCCCCGCTTTGTCCAAGCAAAGATGATTGCCGTGTTTCTGAACAGAGGCGGCTATAATGTCGCCAATGAACCATCACAAAAGCGATTAGATGCCCTGAGGGAGACTCAGCAGCTCATGGATAATCACCCAGATAATTGGATGGTGTTGGGTTTTTGGTTGATGCTTAACGCAGAGGCCCCGTTTAGTGTGTTGAATATAAAGGAAGAAATCTTGCCTCATGCGCGCTACCTAACAAAGAAGTGTCCTGATATACCAACATGGCAGCACGCGCTTGGTCATTTTGAGTGGCGGGCAGGTAATTACTTGCTGGCCGAGCGTGCTTTCACACGTGCAATCAAGCTGTATGAGAAATGGATGCAGCAAGAGGGAGTGGAGTTGAATGATTGTGAGGGTTACGTAAAGTCGAAGTGCTACCTCGCTAACACGCTTTTCCAGAGAGATGACTTTTCAGGCGCGATGAAGGTTGCCATGAGCTTGCGTGGCTTGAAGCCAGATCAGTCTCGCCCACGGTCGGCTGGCAATCAAATCATCCTGTGGCGCGCTTATCACCTGCCTGCGCGGCTTTATATAGCGCGCGATGATCGCGAAAATAGGGCCATGGCACTCGGGTCTCTACCTGCGAGGGAAGAGATTGACCCCTTTGTTAATCACCCCAAGTTTCCCACTCTTGCTGGAGTATATATAGAGGCGCTTGCTGCGTATATAGCTAGCCGAAAAGCAATTGATGATCAGATGTTTGAGGTGGCTAACAGATTGAGAAATGAAAAGCTGAAAAGCTTGATCAAGAAATTGGCTGGGGTAGTCGATGGCGCTATGATGTCTGCTGATTTCACGCATTACTTTAATGCCGGTAGTAGCTTGGCAGTCTATGATATGGAGCTTGCCGGACTCATTGCTGCAGCTGGGGATGTCAGCATAAGGTCAACGGCCTTGAATCACTTTATGTCTGCCAGAGACAAACAGGGTGTTCCTTCTCTGATGATGCCGCCACTGGTTCTCTCGCCGATGGAAAATCGCATAGGTGATTACTACTACAGTATTGGGCGTCATGCAGATGCCTACGAAGCATACTATCAAGGCTTGCAAAGATACCCTCACAATATGGCGTCCTTAACTGGGGTCCAACGATCGTTGGTCAATCTGGGGGAGGCAGATCAAGCCGAGCGTGTGGGTAAGCACATCGAGTTAGTGAGGAAAAAGAATCAGTAGTCTTGATCTACTAAACCGCGTCGAGGCTCGCCTTATCGATACCTCTGAGTTCCATGATTCTGATGATGGTAGATTCGATGAGGTTGTTTGGGCATGATGCTCCCGCGGTTACTCCGATGACAACCTGTTTGTCTTTCTCTAAAATGTCTTGGTAGCTGCTCTCGATTTCCTTGCTGTGATCGATGTCGTAATGGACGACCGTCTCAAGCGACTTAATGCATTTGGCGTTACGAATAAAAAACGTGGGGAGGTTTTTTTCGCCGATTTCAGCGAGGTGGGTTGTGTTGGAGCTGTTGTAACCGCCGACCACTAGCAGCACGTCCATTGGTTTTTGTTCAACTTTCTCTAGCATGGTGAAAAGCGCATTTTGTCGCTCCTGCGTAGCACCACAAATCGTATCAAAAACGTGGTAATTCTCAGTATTGCCATCACGTTCAAGAATGGCTTCTCTGATCTTCTCTTGAAGGGCCTCTGTTTCGCTTTGCAGCATGGTGGTTTGGTTGGCGACACCAACGCGTGAGAGGTGGAGATCAGGATCAAATCCATCCGAATGATCATTGGCAAACTTTTCCATGAATGCCTCCTTGTTGCCGTTGCCGAGAATGTAATCACAGACGTAATTGGCATCATTGAGTGTCAGGATGATTAGATAGTGGCCGTTTTTATCTTTGCCAAGGGCGCGTGAGGCAGTGGCTCTTGTCTCCTCATGTCCAGCCTTACCATGGATAATAGAGGTTACTTCGTTTTTGGCATAGTCTCGTACACGGCGCCAAACTTTCATGACGTCGCCGCAGGTTGTATCGACCACATGGCAGCCGATATCTGCCAGGCGATCCATGAAACTTGTTGGAGCTCCAAAGGCAGGCACGATAACCACATCATTCTCTGTGAGGTCATCATATTCGGCGGTCATTTGTTTCCAGGGTAGCGAGACAATGCCCATGTCGCTGAGCTGCTTGTTGACCTCGGGGTTGTGAATGATTTCACCAATCAAAAAGATACGCTGATCAGGAAACACTTTACGTGTGGCATAGGCAAGGTCGATGGCGCGTTCGACACCGTAACAGAAACCAAATTGTTTCGCCAAGCGTATGGTGGTATTACCAACGGTTAATTCTCCACCATGGGATTTGATCTTTTCTACAATAGATGATCTGTAATGTTGTTCGACTTGTGCCTGAACTAGCGCCATCACATCTGGGCGACGTACATTGACACGTTTTCTTTTTTGGGGGGCATCTTTTGAATTGTTGGGCATGGGATCGCTGATGAAGTGGTTTGGCTAGGGAGGGCGTAGAGAACTAAATCAAAACTGAGGCGAAAAGCACGACCTATTTTTGTTCTGATTTTCTAAAAGGGAGTCCAAGAAGAAAGAACATCAGGCCGGCAATGCAGATCATCAACAGAATATAGAAAGGCCAAGCAGGCATCATGTCGAGCAAGCTGGCTTCGCTGGGCTTATGCATGAGGAAGCCAAAGTTGGTTCCGAGGGTCAAATTAGTAAGGAATGCCACCGCGGCATAGCCAAGAAGCCAGCCAAAAGCCTTGATCCAAGCCCCATGACGTGGGCGCCAACCCAGTCCGAGAGGCAGTAATAGTGCGGTAATAACCACGACTCCGTGTTGCAGAAAAAAAGCCAAGAACACTGGATGGGGGAAATCATAGGGTAGATTGGGGGTCAATAAACCCTGAAGGGAGCCAGCAAGCCCCCAAAAATAGGATAGTTCACAGAGGAAAGGGTTTCTTGTAATGAGGGCAAAGCCACACAAAAATGCGGCGATATCGCATAGATGGAGGGGGATGACCGCATCGAGCGTGATCGCCCCACCTGTGGATTCCCATGCGGCTTGATTGATGGGGTATGCGGCAAAGCAGCAGAATGTGAGTAATGACAAGGCTGACTTGGCGTGCCCTGAGTCAGCGTCTTTGCGGCAGCGTAAAATCATTAGTATACTAATCGCTGCGAGACAGACCAGTGCCCCCGTATGGCCAATACCGTAGAGATCAAATGCTGCAAGCATGTGTGATTCTAGCTCTAATCGAGCTGCCTTGGAACTGTAAACTTGTCACGGCGGCATGGGGAGAGTTGAATGACCAGCAGATGGCAGCGACTATTCAGAGCACGATGATTCGGGCATCAGCAGGCAGCGGTAAAACCTTTCAGCTGGCTAATCGCTTTCTTGCGCTGATGATGCTCGGGGAAAGCCCTGAAAAGATTATCGCACTGACCTTCACGCGTAAGGCGGCCGGTGAATTTACCGGCAGGATCATGACCAGGCTGGCAGATGGAGCATCAAGCGAGTCGCAGGCGGATAAACTTGCCGCCGAACTTAAGCAGGTCATTGAGGGCACAGATGCGATTCCGGCACTTGTTGCTGGCTCAGGGATTGTTTTGCCGAAGATGGATGCCTCATTCTTTCAGCAGAAGCTCTCGGGGCTCATTGATGTGTTGGACCGCCTGGCGCTCTCCACATTAGACAGCTACTTTGTACGTATTGTGCGTAATTTCTATCTTGAGCTTGGCTTGAGTGGTTTTGAATTGATGGAGGATGCCGCCATATCGGCGGAGCGCATGGCGGTGATGAAGGTTATTTTCTCACACCGTAAAACAAGCAAACAAGATCGAGACGGCTTTATTCAGTCCTTCAAGCAAGCCACATGGGGGGAACAGGAGAACCGATTGTGTAAAACGCTCGAGGACTTTATCCAAATGCATCAGGATCGATGGCTGAGTAGCCCTGATATCGATTGCTGGGGTAGTGCTGACCAGCTCTGGCTGAATGGATGTCCTTATCCAGAGGGAGACATTAAGGAGCTAGCGCGTGAGCTGCGGACAATGATGGGTAAGCCTTATACCCCTCATGCCACCTACATGAAAGGCTGGCTCAAAGTGTGTGATCTATTGGAGCAGTATCAGCCTGGGGTTCCACTTAATCTTAATACCCAGCTGAGGCGTGCGATCCCATTGTGGGACCAATACAAGCTGGGTGGTAAGGTTGAGGAGAAAAATAAATATGAGATATCGCCTGAGATAGGCAAGGTGATGAGTGCCTTGGTGGGCAATTACATCAAAGCGGAAATCGAAGTTTGTATAAAGCGCACGCAAGGTCTCTACACGCTTATCTCAGCCTACGAAGAACGCTATCGAGATCATGTGCGCAATAGGGGTAAACTTTGTTTTTCTGATTTAACGATGTTACTGGCAGGTGAGGGCGCACTGCAGATATGGGATGGAGATGACCGGAATCTTATCGATTTCAGGCTCGATGCACGCTACGACCATTGGTTGCTGGATGAATTTCAAGATACATCTCGGCCGCAGTGGAAGGCGGTGGGCAATCTTATCGATGAGATCATGCAGGATGCTGAGGGGGGGCGTTCAGTATTTGTCGTGGGAGACAGCAAGCAAAGCATTTATGGTTGGCGTGGTGGCGAGCCTCGATTGTTTGAGGATCTCAAAAAACATTACGGAGATCGTCTTGCTGACTGGGATATGGATCTTTCTTATCGGTCGTCACAACCTGTGCTCGATCTGGTTAATACGGTCTGTGATTTATCCGATCCGAAGTGGGGGGCGATTTTCCCAGCGGCTGCCATTGATCGTTGGATCTATCATGCGCATACACCACATAACGATGGTGCGGGACATGCCTTGGTTATCGAGACTGATATCGACGCCAGTGCCAGCTCAGGTGAAAAAAAGGAAGCTCGCTATCGAAGCATGGTCTCAGTGATCAAGAAGGTGAAACCTCTTGAGCGCGGTATGAGTTGTGCCATTTTGGTGAGTAAAAATGCACAGGTAACAGAAATTGTGCAATACCTCCGTGCCGAACCGCACCGCTTGCCTGTTGCCTCTGAATCTGAAACTCATCTTGCTGATGGGCCGATTGGTGCTGTCATCCTTGACCTGTTTCGCTGGTTAAGAAATCCAGCACATTCATTTGGCTACATCCATCTATGCAGCAGTCCACTGGGGGCAGTGCTTGATGAGCTTTCTGGAAGCGACCAGCAGCAGCAACAATGGCAGTGGCTCACTGATGAGTTAGCTCAACAAGGAGTTCAATGTTTACTCAACCGCATCATTTCTATGTTGCGGGAATGCCAGCCTATTTCTGCCTATGGGCATTCACGTCTGGATGAAATACAAGCTGCCGCCGCTGATTTTTCAAGCCGAGGAGGAACATTAAATGAGTGGGTGCAGATGCTGGAAACACGCTCCATTAAAGAGACCAGTCATGAGGGTATGATTCAAGTGATGACGGTTCACAAATGTAAGGGTCTTGGCTTTGATATGGTCATTCTTCCTGAACTAATAAGTTCTAATGAATTCACCAGTTCTGGGCGGGTTGATGCCTTGGAGCGCAAAGGTGAGATGGGGGACCTTGAATATGTGATTAAAAAGCCCAATCAAGCAATCTGCGAAGCTGATGAGGCGCTAGCTAAGATGTCAGATGCCTGGTCCGAAGATCAATGTTACGAGAGGTTCTGTAATCTATACGTGGCGCTGACGCGTGCTAAAAAAGCGACCTACTGCATTCTTGATCCTGTGAAAGGGGATTGGGAACCTAAGGCAAAATACGATGACTGGATCAGGGAGGCAACGGCAGCCCAGGGAGAACGCCAAGAAGAGATCAACGACGAGAAATGCACGGTGCTTTATGAGGCGGGTGATTGGCTGGCATTAGATGGAAGTGTTGAGCCGTTAGCAGAAGCTGAAGAGCCTAAGGCCTCGGTGAAACTGCCTCAGGCATCTCCTCGTATGTCGCGCAAGCTGGCAAGCGAGACTACTGCATACCAAGCTGGTGATTTGCTGCGTAACAGCAAGGGTATGAGTTTTGGTGATAGGGTTCATAAGCAGTTTGAGCAAATCACTTGGCTTGATGACTTGCCTGAGTTTTCAGAAGCGGGCTCTTCGAAGGCAGTGGCTGAGTGTTTGAAAGTGCCAGAAATTCGTCATCACTTTGAGCGACCTAAGGTGCCATTTCAGCTATTGAGAGAGCAGCCGATTGAAACTCAATATGATGACCGTTGGGTCAGCGGGGTGATTGATCGTGCGGTGGTTTTGATGGATGAGGGTAAAGCGACTTCCATTTCCATTATTGATTTCAAAACAGATGCTAAGGAGACGGCAGAGTCACTGCGAACTAAGCATACGCCACAACTGCATATCTACCGGGCTGCTCTGCATCGCATTACAGGTGTTCCCTTGGATGAAATCAGATGTTATCTGCTGGCGACAGAACTCAGGCAGATGGTCGAAATTGATTGATGTAGCTGTGCCTAATTAGCGGCAGCTATGACGACGCATAAAGTGATGCAGGCAAGGATCATCAGCGCGCTAGCACTCAGCCAATACCAGCCTTTTTTTGTACCTCGACATGCCCAAAGGCCAACGAGAAATCCAAAAGCCATCCCTGAAATATGAGCGGTATTTCCAATCTGCATCATTCCTCCCCACGAAAGCACGAAGCAGAAAGCCTGCCAGATTAAGAGCCAGCGCAAGCTGCTGCCATTGAAGCCCTCGAGAAAGCCTGTGAAGCGAGGCCATGCAGCCCACATAAAGCCTCCCAGGGCGTAGACAACTCCTGAAAAGCCAATTCCTGGTCCGCCAATGAGCAGCTGCAGGGTAGAGCTGACAAAGGCAGCCGCGATAAAAAAGGCGAGTGTTTTGAGGCTGCCCAGGCCACGTTCCATGAGCGAACCAAGACGCACCAACCAGAGCATATTGAAGACGATATGCCACAGGTCAATATGCACACATGTGGAGGCAATCAGTCCCCACCAGCGTCCATCGGCAAGGTCTTGATGTGTGGTATACCCAAGGAAATGGGCAAGCTTGTAGGTGGTCACACTGTTTGCATCACCCCTTTTGAGTAGGAAGTATACAACGACGCACCAGAGCATGACCGAGTAGGTGACGACAGGCAGTAGGTTTGAAAAACGCTCGTATAACCGTGAGCCGAGCGTGGGGCCGGCATCATCTGGGCTGTTTGGAGGGTATGGAAAGCGAAACGGGAGTGGCATGGTGAAATGGTATCAGCGAGACTGTAGTGGGCAGTCATCAACTTGAGGTTCTAAGTGATTGGCAGCTTCTGATAAATATCGCTTGCTCCGAGATAATGAAGACTTAATATCAAAAACATGAACAAGATCTTTTATGTATTGTTAGCGGTAGCGTTTCTTCCTTTGTTTTCATGTGCTGAGAGCACCGAGTCTGCCAGAAAGCCAGTAGGGCCTCAGTCAGATGAAAGCTATATGCCATGGAACCGACCTACAGGGCCAGAGGGGGCTGGGGCACTCAGTATTCTTGATCAGCGTTAGTCTGAAGAGTTTCCTTGCTGAGGTAGCATCAATGCTAGCGGTGATAAGGCTCTCCTCGCTGTATCGTCGCGACGCGATAAAGTTGCTCCAGTAATACGACGAGTGCAAGCTCGTGTTGAAGGGTAAGTGGAGATAGCGCCCAGATCATGTCGGCCTGCTCGCGCATTGTTTCTGTATGGCCATCGGATGCTCCGATGAGGTAGCTGGCACGTTTGACGCCACGCATTTCCCATCCTTGAATGCGTGATGTCAGCGCGGAGGTTGTTAGTTTTTCTCCACGTTCATCGAGAACGATACGCAGGGTGTCCTTGCTTGCGATATGAAGGCGCTCAGATACATCTTCACTGCTGCCGTCCTTGATGTGTTTGAGCTCGTAAGAGCCATAGCGCGAGAGTCGCTTGAGATATTCAGCAACACCCGTTTTAGCGTAACCCAGAGCGGGTTTGCCGGCAGCAATGATCTGGTGCTTCATGATGAATAGCGCCTGTTTAGGCTCGGCTGAGATCAATGCGCTGTGGGGTGAAGCCAGCTAGATAATACAAGCAGCTACACAATCCGCGCAAGCAGCCATGGCAGTAGGTCGCTAATCGCTATACGCTCTTGTTCCATGCTGTCCCGGTGACGTATGGTGACCGTATCGGTAAGGTCTTCTCCATTTTCGCTTTCCTCGCCGAGGGTTTCGAAGTCAATGGCAACACAGAAGGGAGTTCCCACTTCATCTTGGCGTCGGTAGCGACGACCAATCG
>Ga0115564_10002292_pt1 | contig 16784 bp, 14 predicted proteins | sample COGITO_mtgs_1105_7_FD_88680 | JGI IMG/M metagenome (GOLD analysis project Ga0115564, IMG submission 88680) | Pelagic marine microbial communities from North Sea - COGITO_mtgs_110523 | ecosystem: Environmental > Aquatic > Marine > Epipelagic | place: Germany:Helgoland, sampling site Kabeltonne...
AGCATCAGGCGGCGTTGGTTCGGCGACGGTACAGTTGGCACGGGCTCGGGGCGCTGAGGTTACAGCGATCACCAGCGCTGCCAAAGCGCAGGCACTGCTAGACCTCGGCGCAACGAAGACGGTGGATCGGAGCGAAGATCTGGTCGCGGCATTGGGTGAATTCTCCGTGGACGTGGCGGTCGATAACGTTGCGGGCGAAGGCTTTCCGGCCATGCTCAAGGTTCTCAAGCGCGGCGGGCGCCTGACCACATCCGGGGCGATCGCAGGGCCGCTGGTTGCGCTGGATATGCGCGATTTGTATCTCAAAGATATCGCCCTGATTGGGTCCACAGCATGGGATGAGCCTGTCTTTCCGCGCCTGATCGAGCTGATTGAAACTGGGTTCCTAAAGCCTGTGCTGCACAAGACCTTTCCCTTGGATCAGATCGTCCCTGCACAGAAAGAATTCCTGAAAAAACAGCATATTGGCAACTTTGTCCTGATCCCGACGCAGCCATAGGTTTTGTTTGCTGTGTTCCATAGCGTGATGCAGAGTGACTAAGGGCTAGTGCCCGTTTGTTTGTCATTTCTAGTGATTCACCCTCCATGATCGAAACCCGAAATCGAACGCTGTTGGCCATCGCCATGACGCTCCTGGCCATCCTGGGGTTCGATTCCATGGGGATTATGGTTCGTATTCTGATTACCGAAGGATACACGGCCGCCGAGCTCTCGGCCTATCGAAACACGCTGGGCATTGTGCCATCTGTGATCGTGATTCTCAGCATGGGGGAATTCAAGTTCAATCGGCAGACGCTGATCATCCGAAGGTGGCGGCTTGCCCTGTTTCGTGGCGTGGCGGTGATGGTGGCTCAACTGGCCTTCTATACGGCCTTGGGCCAGATGGAGCTGGCGACCATTTCGGCGCTGGCGCAAACGAATGCATTGTTCATTGTAATCATGGCAGTCGTGATGTTTGGGGACCGCGTCGGGCGTTGGCGGATTGCGGCGCTTGTCATTGGCTTTGCGGGCGTAATTTGGGTTCTCAGACCGGGTACAGATGCCTTTAGCTTCATTTCCCTGCTGCCGATTGTCGCCGCCTTCTGCTATGGATTTTCCATCATTTCGGTCCGCTATTTCCCAGACGAAATTCCCAGTGCGTTGCTCTATTTGTATTCGTCCCTGGCCAGCGGTCTGGGAGCCTTCGTACTGGCGGCCCTAACCACCGGATTTTCGCCAATCACTGAAATCAGGCACGTGATATTGATCTTTACCATGTCAATGGCGGGGGGTGTGGCTGTTCTGCTGCTGATGTTTGCATACCGGATTGCCGTGCCTGCGGTGTTGGCGCCGTTTGGGTACCTTGGAATTCTAACCGCGCTAGGCTTTGGCTGGCTGTTCTTCGACGAAGCGCCCATCGACACCCTTTTCCCTGGTGCGATTCTGATCGTGGCAGCGGGCGTGTTGATCATCTGGCGTGAGAACACGCAAGGAAAGAAAGCCACTGAGAAAGGCACTCAAAAGTAGAAAGCTCGTGGGCCGTGACGATCAACTGAAGACCGCAAAGCAACAACCCGCGACATTCAGTCGTTTCCTAGTCGTTTAGAACCAAAAATGTATGTCAGATCCACTAACGTAATGGAGCGTTAGAAGGGTGAGGGCATGCGAGGGGCTTTGTTGCGATGGATAAAATGGGGATCGCTGGGGGCCACGTTGCTGGTTCTGGGCATCTACATCTATTTCATGTTCGGGCCGGGGCAGGTGATCAAAGCGACCTTTGAGCCATCGGAGGATGCGCTGCTGATGCGGGGCGTGATCACCAGCGCAACACCGCGTGATTTTACTGAGGCAAGAGAAGAGTTCCCCGGTTTAACGCGCATTCGCATGGAATATGTTCCAGGCTCTGTCGATGATGCTGCCAATCTTGAGGTTGCCCGAATGGTCCACGACGCGGGCATGACAACGCTTGTCCCAGCCAATGGCATGGTGGCCTCAGGCGGGACAGATTTTTTCCTCGCAGGGCGCGAACGGATCATCGAAGTCGGGGCTTGTATCGGGGTTCATTCTTGGTCTGGGGGCCTTGGCATGAAGCCGGAAAACCTCGCCCGTACAAACACGGCGCACCAAATGTACTTGAACTATTATGCCTCGGTCGGGGTTAATCCGGCCTTTTACTGGTTCACGCTGGAGGCGGCACCTTCTTCGGAAATGCATTGGATGACCGACCGTGAACTGCGCAACTATTCTGTTGCCACGGCCTATGAAACCGCGCAGATATCGCGCGTGCGTCCCTGTGACGAGCGGCTCTAGAAACCGCCTTAAAACCATGCGTTGATGTTCTGGGTTGGAGAGGGAAATTCGGCTGTGAAAGTAACGGATGTTGTGCGCAATCTTTCCACTTTGGGCGGCGCCAAGTGGGATGTTCACCTGGTCGCGCGGGGCATGAAGGCGCAAGGCCGTGCCGTGCTGGAAATGACGATTGGCGAGCCGGATCAGCCCATGAGCCCTGAGCTTGCCCCGGCGTTGACCCAAGCGCTGGCCGCAGGTCGCACGTCATACTCCAACGGGCGTGGCGAACCGGCTCTGCTTGCCGCCCTGGCTCAGCGCTACACCCAACGCCGTGGCAGGCCGTTTTCAACGCAACAGTTCCTGTGCTTTCCTGGCACGCAAACAGCGCTCTATGCACTGATGCGGGGGTTGGTGCAGTCGGGTGATGAGGTCATCCTGTTCGATCCTTACTACGCCACTTACGAGGGCGTGATCGTTTCGGCTGGGGCCGATATTGTCCGGGTGCCGTTGGACGCCGAGCATGGCTTTTGCCTTGATCTTGAAGCCTTGAAACGCGCCATAACCCCGCGAACCCGAGCCGTGCTTGTCAATGCACCTCACAACCCGACCGGCGCAGTACTGAGCGACGCAGAGGCGTGGGCGCTGGGGGAATTGGCGGTGGAGCATGGGCTTTGGCTGATTTGTGATGAAGTCTACGAGGACCTAATTTTCGAAGGCGCGACCTCTGCCTCGCCGCTGAACTTTTCACAGTTCGCGGATCATTGTCTGGCTTGCGCGTCCATATCTAAATCGAACGCGGCGCCGGGCTTGCGATCGGGTTGGGCCGTGGGGCCTGCGGAGGTAATGGACGCGCTGTTGCCGCTTGCCGAAACCATGTTGTTTGGCAATCAGCCCTTTATTGCCGATGCGACCGCTCTGGCCTTGCAGGGGGACGGCGCAACGGCCCAGTCGCTGCGCACGTCCTATCAGCAGCGCGCCAAGCGTGTATGTGCGCTGCTGGACGGAGAAGCGGGCCTGCGGGTCAATCCACCCCAAGCGGGCATGTTCGTGCTGGTTGATGTTCGGGCGACTGGGCTCGATGGCTATGATTTTGCGATGAAGCTGCTGCATGATCAGGAAGTCGCGGTCATGCCGGGCACCTCGTTCGGGGAGGTGACCCGCGGCTGGATCCGGCTGAGTCTGACGGTGCCGGATCAGCGGATCGACGAAGCCTGTCGCCGGATCGTGGCCTTTGCGCGGTCCCAGATCCAGACACCTGCTTGAGACGCGAGCGGGTGGCTAGCGCTGTCGGGCACGAGCGAGGCCTTTGACCGTCCAGACAATCGCCCCTGCGACCAATCCCCAAAAGGCTCCACTGATCCCAAACAGGGTCATCCCACTGGCGGCAATCAGGAATGTCAGGGCGGGTGCTTCGAGTTGCTGGCGGTCTTCAAAAGCGCGGTTGAAGGACGCAACAAGCGCCGGGATCAGCGCCAGACCAGCGATGGCTGCAATCAATTCCTGCGGTGCTGCGCTGGTCACACGGGTGATCACCCCCGCGGCAAAGGCCAGCACTACATAGCTGCAGCCTGCGATTATGGCCGCCCAGTAACGGCGCGATGGGTCCGCGTGGGCGTCTGCACCACTCATCATTGCAGCCGTAATCGCAGACATGTTGACCGGCACGGCACCAAAGGGCGCAATCAGCAGGCTTGCGTAGCCGGTTTGACGGAGTAGGGGCTGGCGTCGGGTGGTAAAATTGTTCAGCTCCAGCACTGCAAAGCCGGGAATATTCTGTCCTGCCATGGTCACCAGATAGAGCGGGATGGCGACCGAAATGACTGAAGCGAGGCTAAACACAGGCGGCACAATTTCTAGCGCAGGAAGAATGGATCCGCCGCCTTCGGCGCGGGTCATGGCCGACAAATCCACTCCAAAGGCCAAAACTAGAACCAGCGTCAGAACTGCCAAAGGCATGGCCGCGAGCTTGTTCCAGCTCAACCCGACCAACCAGGCGATCAAAACCGGGAGAACCAGGAAAGGCACCGTTCCCAGCGCCAGCGCGGGTGCGAAGCACAGCTTGAGAATGACACCGGCCAGCAGGGCATTGGCAATTGGCTTTGGGATGTTGGAAACCACCCGTCCCAAGGCGGGGATCAACCCGGTCAGGATGATCAGCCCGGCGCATACGATGAAGGCGCCAACTGCCTCGGCAAAACCGCCGGGCAGCACAGCGGTGGAGGCAAGGAAAGCGGCACCTGGGGTGGACCATGCTACCGCAGACGGTGTGCGGGTCATGATTGGCAAGACAATCCCGCACACCCCCATGCCCAAGGCTGCGAAGAAAAGCCCCGTCGCAGCTTGCTGTTCAGTAGCTCCGACCGACGCCATGCCGGCGAGCAAGATGGCGAAGGAGGCCGAGTAGCCCACAAAGGCTGACAGCAGTCCCATGTAGATAGCCGAGAGGGATAAGTCGCGCAGCATAGGTCAGGCGTTTCCTTGCGTGGTCAGTACTTTCAAGCCTGCGGCCGCGAACCCAAGAGCAAATAACCCCTGAAACCATCGCTGGGCCTTGAGATAGAGTGCGGTAGCCAGAGGGGTCGAAAACAACAAAGCATAGCCGATAAAGACAGTAAAACTGATCGCGGCCAGCGATACCATGACGGTGAGCACCTGCCTGATATCCGAACCCGGCGGAACGCCGATGGTGTAAAGGGAACCAAAGAACAGCACAGCCTTAGGGTTAGTCAGGTGCAGCAGAAGACCCTGGAGATAGACACGCCCTGGTTGGCCCTGCACCGCGCGGGTGGTCACTGGCTGGTTCGCAAGCGCACTCCGAGCGGCCTGAAAGGCCAAAAACAGCAGGTAGCCTGCGCCCAGGTAACGGATCACCTCAAACACCCACACGTTGACTAACATTACGGCACCGATGCCGGCGGCTGCCGAAACTGACCATGTTATCGAACCGGTAAAGATCCCCAAGGCGATCGTCACACCTTGCGCGCGGCCGCGTTCCATCGACGTGCCTGCGATGGCCAACGTTGCGGGGCCGGGACTGGTCGACGCGATCAGTCCTGCAATCAGGATCAGGGGGAGGTTGAGATCTTCCATCCGGGGCTTTTGCACCGTGGAACCCCCAAAATAAAGGCCAAAAACACAGGCGCGCCAAGCACCCGTGAAGCACGTTTGATCGCCTAGAGGGCTTGAATTCTTCCCGTGCTTGCTCAGGATAAGCGGCAGTCTTTCAGGAGCACCGCCACCCATGCCTGCCTTTTCTGCCAACCTTGGTTTTTTGTTTGGGGACCAGCCTTTACCCGAAGCGATACGCTCCGCTCACCGCGCCGGCTTCGCGGCCGTTGAATGCCACTGGCCCTATGAGGAAGACCCCGCCTCTTTGCGTGCGGCGCTGGCGGACACCGGCTTACCGATGCTGGGCTTGAATACCGCGCGTGGCAATGTGGGGGCTGGTGAGATGGGGCTGAGCTCTTTGCCCGGTCGGGAGCGGGAAGCCCGCGATGCCATCGACCGCGCCTTTGACTTCGCAGCTGAGATTGATGCGCAGGCGGTGCACGTCATGGCCGGCTGTGCGCAGGGCGAGGCGGCTGAAGCGGTGTTTCTGGAAAACCTGCAACACGCCTGTGATCTCGCGCAGGCAGCCGGGCGCACCGTGCTGATCGAGCCGCTTAATCGATACAGTGCTCCGGGTTACTTCTTCGACAAGACCGACCATGCCGAGCGCCTGATCCGGGGAGTGGGGCGCCCGGAGTTGAAGCTGATGTTCGATTGCTTCCACGTGCAGATGACCGAAGGCGACCTAACCAACCGGCTCTCGGCTCTGCTGCCCATCATCGGGCACATCCAGTTCGCCAGCGCGCCCTTTCGCGGGACGCCTGACCGGGGTGAGGTCAATTTTGGCCATGTCTTCCGCCATATTGACCAGATGGGGTGGGATCGACCGTTGGGTGCAGAATATCTGCCCGAGGGACCGACTCAGGACTCGCTTAGTTGGCTGCGGGCAGCCAAGGCTAACGCGCTTTAGAGTCGGTTTTCAGACCCCTCGGCAGCAAAAAAGGCGCTCCTCTCGGAGCGCCTTTGATCGATTGTATTGCTGTGGCTTTAACGCGCCTGGATCAGGTCGGCCAGCCGCCCACGGCCTTGACTTCGATGAACTCGTCCATGCCCCAAGGACCGCCTTCACGGCCATTGCCAGACTGCTTCATTCCGCCAAATGGTGAGCCAGCCGCGCGGGCGCGGCCGTTCATGTCCACCATGCCCGAGCGCACCGCCCGCGACACGCGACGTGCGCGCTCAGGGTCCGTGGTCTGGACGTAGTTGGTCAGGCCGTAGTCCGTATCGTTCGCAATTGCGATGGCTTCTTCTTCACTGTCGAAAGGCATCATCGCCAGAACCGGGCCAAAAATCTCTTCCCGCATGATCTGCATTTCGTTGGTACAGTCTGCGAACACGGTTGGACGGACGTAGTAGCCGCGGTTCAGCCCCTCTGGCCGACCGACGCCGCCGGCCACAAGCCGCGCGCCTTCGTCGATGCCCTTCTGGATAAGATCCTGCACCTTGTTGAACTGCAGTTCAGAGACCAGCGGGCCGATGTGACGGCCTTCGACCGAGGCAGCATTCACCGATGTCGCGTTGGCTGCGGTAACGGCTTCCTCGACCGCCTGATCGTAGCGGGAGCGCTCGACCAGCATGCGGGTTGGTGCGTTACAGGATTGGCCAGTATTGTTGAAGCAGCGCATGATGCCTTGCTTCACCGCTTTGGGGTCGGCATCGCCAAAGATCATGTTCGCACCCTTGCCGCCCAGTTCCAGCGAAACCCGCTTGATGGTTTCAGCCCCAGCAATGGTAATGGCGCGACCAGCGCGGGTGGAGCCGGTGAAGCTAACCATATCCACGCCCTTGTGCGCAGAAAGCTGGCTGCCCACGCCCGGGCCATCGCCGTTGAGCATGTTGTAGACACCAGCGGGCACACCTGCTTCGTGCATGATTTCGGTGAACAAGATGCCGGACATCGGCGACTGCTCTGACGGCTTTAGGATCATGGTGCAGCCGGTCGCCAGCGCCGGGATGACCTTCAGCGTGATTTGGTTCATCGGCCAGTTCCAAGGCGTGATCAGCGCGCACACGCCAATGGGTTCTTTGATGATGCGCGTGTCCTGATGCTCTTCGCTGAAAGCGTGCTCAAACTCATAGTCCTTGAACGCCTTGATAAAGGCATTGAGGTGCGACGACCCCGTGCCGGACTGCTGCACCTTCGCCATGTCGATCGGAGCGCCCATTTCCTGACTGATGGCCGCGCCCATTTCGTCCGAGCGGCGCATGTAGACTTCGAGTATGGACTCCATCAGCTCCAGGCGCTCGGCCTTGCTCGAATGACGCCACGTCGGGAATGCGGCGTTGGCAGCAGCGACAGCGCTATCCGTGTCGGCTTTCCCGCCCATCGAGATGACGGCGTAGACTTCTTCGTTGGAGGGATCAATGACGTTGAAGTCGCGACCGTCCTGCGGTGCGACCCACTGGCCATTGATGTAGAAATTGCGGGCGTCTTGCATGGCGACGGTCCTTTCCAATGCATCGGTATAAGCGTGCATCTTGCTACGATCCTCGTTGCGGGAGCAATGTTTTTGACGCGACATAAACCAGCGCGCGCGGATGGTTCCTTGTCTGGGCAGCCCGGCACGAAACGAATAGGTGGGCGGCGGCGGTAATAAATTGCCCATAGCGCCGCGCTGGGGCAGGGTTGGAGTAGAGAAAACGACAGCTTGAATGACGGAAGAACGCGCAATGAAAACTGGTGGAGAGCTGCTGGTCGAAACCCTGGTCAATCTTGGTGCAAGCAAAAGCTTTGGCGTCCCGGGGGAGAGTTACTTGCCGGTCCTTGATGCGCTCTATGACACCCAAGGGGCCTTCGATTTTGTGCTGTGTCGGAATGAGGGCGGAGCTGCATTCATGGCGTCGGCTTACGGCAAGTTGACCCGCTCACCCGGGATTTGCTTTGTCACCCGCGGTCCGGGCGCGACGAACGCGTCAATCGGCGTGCATACGGCAATGCAGGACAGTTCACCGATGATCCTGTTCGTCGGACAGATTGGGACCGACGTGCGCGAGCGGGAAGCCTTTCAGGAGGTCGATTACCGGGCGGTGTTTGGCTCCATGGTCAAGTGGGCCACTGAAATTGAGCATACTGAACGGGTGCCAGAAATGGTGGCGCGTGCCTGGAAGGTTGCGATGAGCGGCCGTCCAGGCCCGGTTGTGGTGGCCTTGCCGGAGAACACGCTAGGCGGCGTCACAGGTACAGCGCACCCCGTTAAGCACGCGCGCGCGCTCATCGAACCGGCGCCGGATGCATCCGCACTGGCGGAAGCACGTTCGCTGTTGGCCCAGGCACAGAGACCGCTGATGATCGTGGGCGGTTCCATGATTTCTGAGCAGAGCCAGCGCCGTCTGGAACGCTTTGCCGAAAACAGCAACATTCCCGCCATAACGGCCTTCCGCTACCAGGACTGCTTCGATAACAACTCCTCAGCCTTTTGTGGCGAAGCGGGGGTGGGTATGCCTGCCCATGTCCAACGGCTCATCCGCGAGGCCGACACCATTCTGGCGGTCAATGTCCGTTTCGGTGAGATGACCACCAACGCCTATACGCTGATGGACGTTCCTGTACCCCGGCAGCAGCTGATCCACGTCCACGGGGCAGACAGTGAACTCGGGAAAATCTACGTGCCGACCATCGGCATCCAAGCCGGCCCCAACGCGTTCGCCCAGGCGCTCGAACCCATCGACCGACCGGCGACGGACTGGAGTCAGGGCGCGCGGGCGACCTATGAGGCGTTTCTCGATGTTCAGGCCCAGCCTTCGCCTGTCGATATGGCCAGCGTCATCAAATACTTGCGGACGGTTTTGCCAGACGACGTCATTCTAACCAATGGCGCGGGTAACTTCACGGTGTGGTCAAACAAGTTTTTCCCACTGGGCCCAGACGCCCGCCTGTTAGCGCCGCAATCAGGGGCAATGGGTTACGGTATTCCAGCCGCCATCGCAGCCAAGGTCGCGCATCCCGAACGCCGCGTGGTTTGCTTTGCCGGTGACGGTGATTTCCAGATGAACTGTCAGGAACTGGCAACCGCCAAACAGGCCGGCGCACAGCCCATCATCCTGATCCTCAATAACGGCATCTATGGCACCATCCGCGCACACCAGGAAACGCATTTTCCTGGTCGGGTATCGGCAACCACGATGGAAAGCCCTGACTTCACCATGCTGGCCCAGTCCTATGGTTTTCACGGAGAGCGGGTCAGCCGCACTGAAGACTTTGCTGCTGCTTTTGAGCGTGCACTGGCCTCGCCGACGGGTGCCGTTCTTGATCTGGAAATCGCAGCGGAGGCCATTACGCCAGCCAAAACACTCAGTCAGATCCGAGCAGAAAACCAGCGTTGAACCGAGCGGACAAGTCATTGCCTAAAACGGAAGCTTAAGGATACCCTCAGGCACTGGATTTTGCCGTAAATCACCAAAACAAACAGCAAAAGGATGGTCGCTCATGCAATTCTTTCAAGGCATGGAACCCCTCAAGTACGAAGGTCCCTCAAGCTCGAACGACATGGCATTCCGGCACTACAACCCGACTGAAATGCTCGGGGATAAAACGCTGGCGGAGCATCTGCGTTTTGCGGTGTGTTATTGGCATAATTTTGTCTGGGAAGGCTCTGACGTTTTCGGTCAGAGTAGTTTCCCGCGCGCCTGGAACGCTCTGGCAGACAGCAACCCGATGACCGCAGCTAAGGCTAAAACCGATGCAGCCTTTGAGCTGTTCCAGATCCTTGGTGTGCCCTTCTACTGCTTCCACGATATCGATGCGCGCCCGGAAGGCTCCACCTTTGCCGAGAGCGACCGGAACCTGTCCGAAATGGTGGATTACATGCACGGCAAGCAGGAAGAAACAGGGATGGAGCTGCTCTGGGGCACGGCAAACCTGTTCAGCCACCCGCGCTTCATGGCTGGTGCCGCGTCCAACCCCGACCCTGAGGTATGGGCTTATTCTGCGGCGACCGTGGCCAGTTGCATGGATGCGACCAAGCAGCTCGGCGGCGCGAACTACGTGCTTTGGGGCGGACGGGAAGGCTATGAAACGCTGCTCAATACTGATCTGAGCCGCGAGATGGAGCAGATGGGGCGGTTCTTTGCCAAGGTCATCGACTACAAGCACAAAATCGGCTTCAAAGGCACCATCCTGATCGAGCCCAAGCCGCAGGAACCGACCAAGCACCAATACGACTACGACGTCGCCACAGTTTACGGTTTTCTCAAGCGCTTCGGGCTGGAGAATGAAGTACGCGTGAACATTGAGCAAGGCCACGCGATCCTCGCTGGGCACACGTTTGAGCACGAAATTGCTGTGGCTCAGTCGCTGGGCATTTTTGGTTCAATCGACATGAACCGTAATGACTACCAGTCCGGTTGGGACACGGACCAGTTCCCGAACAATACGCCGGAAATGGCCTTGGCCTACTACGAAATTCTCAAAGGCGGCGGGCTTACCACCGGTGGCACCAACTTTGACGCCAAGCTCCGGCGACAGTCGATTGATCTGAGTGATTTGGTGCTAGCGCATGCCGGTGCAATGGATTGCTGCGCGCGCGGACTCAAGGCTGCGGCAGCGATGATCGAAGAGCGACCTTTGCTCGACTTCGTGGACCAGCGCTATCAGGGCTGGAACGGCGAAATGGCGACGGAGCTGATGGCGGACAGTATGTCCCTGGCCGACATTCGCACCATGGTCAGCACGCAGGACGTCAATCCAAAGCCGGTTTCCGGGCGTCAGGAGCATCTGGAAAACATCGTCAACCGCTTCGTCTGAACCACCCCTGAATGAGCCTGCGACACTAGTCGATGGCGTGCCACGTGCGCAGGCTGCCCACTTCGCGGTTCAAGACGACATGGGTGTTGGCGAAGACTTGAAACGGGGCGCTCCACCCCGTTTCCGGCCATTTGACCCGGACTTGGGCCACCTCAGCCTGTCCTAGCCCAAAGTGGGTAAAACCCAACTGGCCGGATGCATGCCCACCACCGATGGCGACGGTTTTCGTCTGATAGCGGTTGCCTGTTTTCACGGAAATTGAAGCGCCAATGCCGTCAGGATTGACCGCGCCATTGTCCAGCTCCACCCGCAGGAAGTTGCCTAATCCCTGCGCTGGTGTCGGTGCGCCCAGGGGGCCATGATTGACGAACAAAGACGGTAGTTCTTCGCGGTTCATGACCAGCAGATCGAGCTTTCCATCCGCGTTGAAATCCTCGATCACGCCGCCGCGACCGCGCCGGTCTAGCGCAATCCCCGATAGGTCGCCGACTTCCCGATAACGCCCGGACTCACTGCCAAGAAGCAGGTTGTCTGGGTCGTAAGCGGCGAAGTTCGGCATGGCTTCGACATTGCCTTTGGCAATAAACAAGTCGTGCCAGGTATCGTTGTTCACGTCCGCAAACTGAGCGTGCCAGCCGGTCGAAGGTTTGGACGTATCGCCGGTGTAAGGCCTGTGCGCGGTTAATCCGGCATCGAAGGCGATATCGACGTAAATCGGCTCGTCCTCAAACGCATCTTCGCTGAGAACCTGCAGCTTAGTATCGCCCATGGAGGTCAGGGCGTACTCGGGGCGTCCATCGGCATCCAGATCAGCTTCAGCAATACCCATGCCCCAAATAACCAGCTCTTCCCAGCCGTCGTTGCGGGTGTATTCATAAGGCTCGCCGTCTGTTGGAATGTGCCATAGTTGCTCCTGCCCGCCCCGGTGATACTGGCGGTCGTTGGTCACGCGCAGGTCAAACCGACCCTCTCCCTGCCAGTCCGTGAACAGGATCGAAAGCGTGCAATGGCTTGGGCTGAGAGCGATGTTGTCGGCATAGTCGGGCAGGGCGCCTTTGTTGCTGATCGGTCGGACCAGGCGGTTGTCCTCGCAGGTGCCAAAGGGTGAGCCCGGTGCTCGCCGGTCGACGTAATTGCCAAAGGCGAGCGTTGGAAAGGTCTTGCCGAGCTCCCAAGTGGCCGCAAATGACGTGGTCCAGGCCCGACCCCCGTCGAATTTCAGTTCCTTGTTCGCATCCCGAAACCGGCAATCGCCTTCACCCAGCAACAAGCGGTTCGATCCAACCCGGAGGATCACAACGTCGGTGTGCGCATCGTTGTTCAGGTTGATTGGGTAAGCCCCGGTGGCCTTGGTCAGAGGTTTCCCGCTGTCGAGAACAGGGCGCTCGACGAAACTCAAATCGCCGCCAGACGAGGACTGATTGACGTAGAGTTTTGCCGCTGACGTGCCGCCTGCGAGCAGCAGGTCAGGGCGACGGTCTCCGTTGCAATCAAAGCTCGCCCCGCCACCGCCAACAAAGAACTCCCACGGCCCCGTAAAGCGGTGATCAAGCCCGGCGCTTTCGCCCACTTCGGTGAGCGTGGGAATGTCCTGCTGCGCTCCGGCTAGAGGCGCGCTGAGCGCCAGCGCTGCCCACCAGAGAGAAACCAGGCCAAGTCGGTAGGCCGATCGGGGGTTAGTTATTGGCATCAGCGGCATCTTCGGAGGGTTTGCGCTTATCCTTGATGACAAGGGTTTTCAGGAACGCGATGATGGATGATTGCTGGTCGGCGCTGGCACCAACATAGAGGTCACGGGCTCCACGGCTGTCGCCGCCGTGCGCGCGGATGATTTCATCCAGTGTGGTGATGTCATTGCGATGGCCGTAGGGCGCCGTATTCCCGACACCCCACAGTTCCGTGGTCATAAATACATTGGTATCAACAAAACCCTGAACCACGCGTTCATTGCCCAACTGGTTGACCTCAGCATCGGTCATCCGGTGGCGCTTGAGGTCGCCAAACAGGGGGACGAGAACGCGGCCCTGGTCGTCACGGGGCAGAGTTGCCGCCCAATCCATGTGCGTCAGATCATAAATCGCCGTGCGGGCTACATCGCGTGCGTTTAGCGTACCGGCGCCGTCCAGCGGGCCAGGGTCATGAAAGTCGAGACTCTCAAGCGGCAAAGCGCCCAGATGACAGGATGAGCAGCCAAAATCCGCAAAAAGTCCCTCACCACGCTGCGCCGCCTCCGTCCATTGGGGCGTCAGATCAGTTCGGCGACTGGGTGGGGGCAGTGTAGCCTGCCACGCCACCAATGCAGAAACCTCGCCCCGGCTCAGTTCGGCCTCGTAGCCATCCCCATCAAAGTCTGCCGTGCCGGTCCAGCGCGGGCCGAAGCGTTCGGTGGCCTGCATGCCAGAATGATGGTTTGCAGCGCTGAGTGTGAAGTGGCGCAAGGACCGGACGACGCCCTTGTGCGTAAAGGGTTTGATGATCAGGTCAAAGTCGACCCCTTCGATGCTGCTGGGGTCAATCGTCGCGTCGGGAAAGGCCACCAGCGTACCAAAGCTCACACCTTTGGCGGTCAGAGCCGCGGTCACCGGCGCTCCCTGCTCGCGCGCGGTCAACAGGGCGTCCCGGCGCTGGTGCTGTAACTCAGCAGTCATTTCTCGCGCCAGCAGCTCCAATAACCCTGATCCAAACAGATGATTGGTGCCACGCTCGTTGCTGAACTCCGGGTCGGTGGTGTCAAACACAGCATTCGCAAAGCCCGAAGCAGTAAAGACGTTGGTAACGTTGTCGCCTGCACCGCCGGTAATGGGGTCGTTGTGGCAGGACGAACACGCGCTGGCGTCTGGTCCAGAGGTGCGGCTGAAGAATTGGGTAAGCGGCTTGCGCGGGCGGTTGGGGATGGCGGCTTGTGTGCTATTGGGACGGCCAGCCCCATCCAGGGCCGTGAATTTCGCCTCGAACAGTGCTTCTCCGGCATCGAGAAAGGCGAACAACTCATCTTCGAGCAGCCAACCTTCTGGGCGGTAATCCACCAGATCCAGTGCTGGAGATGTTTCATCCCATGGGTTCTGAGCACCGACAGTCGGGGGCAGCGCAAGCAGAGCGCTGCTGAGCAGGACTAAGAGTTTTCTCATGCCGCAAATTCGCCCAGGCGGCGGGGCGCTACCAGCTCTTCTTCAATGTAGGTCAGCGTATTACTGCTCAACGCGTCATAAATTAGCGTCGATTCATCCTGCTGAACGGTTACACTGATTTCATTCCCCAGTGCGGCCATGAGATTGGCTGAAAGGTGCTTGGAGATGACCGGTTCCATCAGGTCAAAGTACTCTGTGCCAAACCCTGTGACGACGATATCAAGCGACCCGTACACGCTCACCAGCCGAGACAGGCCCAGTCCAATGGCTTCACCGGCTTGAAGGAAGGCAATCTGATAGTCGCGGTTCCCCCGACGGGCCTCGTCAGCGATCCGCGTGATTTCTTCGCGCGGAATTACTTGCGTTCCCACCTTGTTTTCCGGCGCGCTCAGTGCGGTTCTCAGGATCCCGTAAAACGACGCGTAAGCATCAATACATCCCTGCGAGCCACAGCGGCAAAGCGGTCCGTTGGGGTTGTGGCAGGAGTGGCTGAACGCTGGCGCGCTGTGCTCGGTAAGGTTCCCCTCGATCGAGCGGGTGAGACCCAGTCCAATGGTGCTGCCTAGCGACAAACAGACCAGTGCACGTTGGCCTTGATAGAGAGCTTCTGAGACAAGTGAGCTTTCGTGGATCAGCCGGAGGCGACTGCCAAGATCGTGGAATGCTCGGCTGAAATCGATCGTTTGATTGCCGAAAGCAGCGGACCAAAGCAAGGCATTGGAGCCCGGCGCGATGATCCCCTTGGTTGACAGCGTCGTGGCTGCAAAGTCGGAGAGCTTGATCTGAGCCCGTTCTGCCAGCCGGTTCATACCCTGTCGGATCAGATGGATAAACTCAGTCGCTGATGAGCCTTCACGGGGCCTGGAGAGGGTAAAGCGATCCTTGAGCGTCCCGGCGAAGTCGATGGTGGAAAACTCCACCTCCTCAGACGTGATGCGGATCAGACCAGCCAGCGCCAGTTCCCCAAAGATCTCGAAATGAACCTTCGGCCGACCGCGTCCGCTTGAGGCCGTGCCCTGCTGCTTAAAAATGACGCCTTCGTCGACGAATTCATTGAGGATGACCGAGACCGTCCCTGAGGCCAAACCGCTGCTTCGTGCCAACTCACCATGCGTCGCGGCGCCGGCTGCGCGAAGTCTTTTCAAGACTAGCGCCCGGTTATGGTGCCGCAAACCTTCAGTGGTGTAGGCAAGCAAGTCACGCTTCCTTTCAGTCCTGCGCCAGCCTGTGAGGCCAGTGCTGGAAATAGGTTTAATTGATCGAGAGTATAGCACCAAATGAATTTTTTTCGAGAGTCGAATTGACAGAAAAATATTCCTGTGTAGTTTTTCTTCAAGAGTCGGATTTATTCGGCTTGTCCGTTCTCGTGGGAGAGAGCGGTGACATTACATTGTGTCTGGGAGGACATCATGAACTCGTTTATCAAACTTGCTTTGGCAGCAACCGCTGCCTCAACCATGGTCTCTGTGACGGCCTTTGCTGAAGGCCTGACCATCGGCGTTTCCTGGTCCAACTTTCAGGAAGAGCGTTGGAAGACCGACGAAGCAGCTATGAAAGCTGCCATCGAAGCAAACGGCGATCGCTATATTTCTGCCGATGCTCAACTCTCTGCATCCAAGCAGCTCTCCGACGTGGAAAGCCTGATTGCACAGGGCGCTGACGCACTGGTTATCCTGTCTGTCGACAGCGGTTCAGTTGGTGCGGCCGTTGATAAGGCTGCGGCTGAAGGCATTCCGGTTCTGGGTTACGACCGTCTGATCGAAGACGACCGCGCTTTCTACCTGACCTTTGACAACAAAGAAGTTGGCCGTGTGATTGCACGCTCCATCTTCGCCGTGGTGCCATCGGGTAACTACGCTATCATTAAGGGTGACAAGGGCGATCCAAATGCTCTGTTCCTGCTCGAAGGAATGATGGATGTCATTGGTGATGCCGTTGCTGCCGGCGACGTAACCATCGTTGGTGAAGCCTTCACCGATGGCTGGAAGCCTGACAACGCGCAAAAGAACATGGAGCAGATCCTGACCGCTAACAATAACAACGTTGATGCCGTTCTGGCGTAAAACAATGGTATGGCTGGCGGCGCGATCGCTGCACTGGAAGCTCAGGGTCTGGCTATTCCAGTATCCGGTCAGGACGGTGACCACGCGGCTCTGAACCGTGTTGCTCGTGGCAATCAGCTGGTTTCCGTTTGGAAAGACGCGCGTCAGCTTGGCGCAGCAGCGGGTAACATTGCTGCCGCACTGGCTTCTGGCGTTGCGATGTCTGATATCGAGGGCGCGGTTAAGTGGTCTGGTGGTGCGAACGGCGTTGAAATGGACGCCATCTTCCTCGCGCCTACGCCAATTTCCGCATCTAACATCAATGTTGTCATCGAAGCGGGCCATATCGGTCAAGATAAGGTTTGCGCCGGTGCAATGGACGGTGTGACGGGCTGTTAAGTCCGCACTATTGCGACTAAACTACCGCTCGGTCCCACGCCACTAAGGGGCCGAGCGGTATTTTCCTGACACAAGGTCAGAGAAGAGCGGTTCGGC
>Ga0115564_10002296_pt1 | contig 16771 bp, 22 predicted proteins | sample COGITO_mtgs_1105_7_FD_88680 | JGI IMG/M metagenome (GOLD analysis project Ga0115564, IMG submission 88680) | Pelagic marine microbial communities from North Sea - COGITO_mtgs_110523 | ecosystem: Environmental > Aquatic > Marine > Epipelagic | place: Germany:Helgoland, sampling site Kabeltonne...
ATAATATGATGTACGCTTATAGATACGAAGCGGGTTTAGCATTGGAAAACATGTTGGAAATTGAATTGGCAGATTTACAAGCCAAACACCCAAAAGGTTTTCTTGTTCGCTTACATATATTAGGAGATTTTTATAGTGTTGGTTATGTCGCTAAATGGGCAAAATGGCTTGGACAATTTCCAGCTCTGTATGTTTACGGCTATACCGCCAACCAACCAAACGCAATTGACCCACTTGAAAAGGCCATTGGACAAGCTCTATTGTCATTGTCTCAAAATTGTCCTTCACGTTGGGCTTTAAGATTTAGCGGCAATTTTGATCATGAAACAATGACGGCCTTAAGTGCAGATGATCAACGATCAATTGATATGATTGAAGGCAAGAAAGCTTTTCAATGCCCAACCCAAATAAGCAAGGCAACTGGAAAGATGGCAAAGAAAGGCCAAGAAACCCTAGTACCAAGTTGTGGTGCTTGTGGCTTATGTTGGCAAGCTTCGAAGCCAGTTGTCTTTCAAACTCACTAAAACCAACCAACCAAAAAGGACTAATCAAAATGACAAAATACCTATCTACTACTGTTTATAGAGAAGTAATCCAACTTATGTTTCTAGATTATTTCAACAATTATATATCAATTGAAAAATTCTCTATTGATAATGATTTATCAATTCAAGAAGCCAAGTTGTTGATAAAGCTAGGCCAAAAGGTACAAGCCAGAATTGTTTTAGATCATATTAAGAATGATGAATTTGACGAATTAAAGAAGTATGAAAAATGAAAACATTTTTAAACAAAACAATCATAGCACTTCAATATCTTATCATTCTGTTATTGATTGCTAACGTGGTTAATATTGCATTTAAATACCTTGCTTAAGTAATCACTCAAAACAAACAACCAAAACAAGCGGCCTTCATAGGCCGTTTTTTTATGCCTAATCAATAGAAGCTTGCCGCAAGCCAACAGCCAGAGAAGGCCACACATTGCCGCTATCTTTAATAGGGTAGGTTAGGTTATTGGCTTGGCTTGTTGGCCTTATGTGGCTTGCTATGGCTGTTTACTTAAGTAGTTGGCTTTTATGGTTGGCGTTAGGTTGGTGTCTATGGGTATACAATTGCGCGCTTCTTTCCTTTTGGTTGCGTTTGTAATCTTCTTTTTAAAATTATTCTTATAAGTTTTTTACGTGAATAAATTATTATTATAATTTTACTTAAGATTTTTTATTAAGTGCGATTTTAAAAGTGCGATTACTTTTCTAGTCATATGATTTTATTAAATAAAAAGCTTTAAGACTGATAACCAAACATTAACGGCTATAATAAAACATAATAAAAACAGTTACTTAACTATATAGATTTTTATTTGCTGTTTTTTATTTTGACCCCTGCATGTGCCACCCCCACCCCTACTGGGTCCGTATACAACCCCTACACAATTTTGGGAAAATGGCATCTGTAAACGACCTAAGCCAAGTTTCATGAGTGGTATTCGTAAAGCTACTAGATGTCGTGGTATGTTTTTAATAAACTACCTTGTAAAGTGTTGTAGCATAGTATATAATAAACCACATAGTGAAGACCAATCTAGTTAATACAACTAGGAAACAACCATGAATAACCATACACCAGACGACCTCGGTGAAGACGGCAAGTTCTTTGATGGCGGCCTACCTTTTTACATAGATCACGATTTGCAGCTCGTTAAGAATGGAACACTTTATATTCATTCGACTATTGAGATCGGTGAACTTGATAGAGTTGTAATTCTTAAACCATTCTACGAGATTGTTAATGATATTATTGACAACGTAGAAGAGGACTACCAAGAATTATACGGCCTTGCCAATGAACTTACTAAAGAATCCGAAAGGCTTAGAGAACTAGCGCAGAAGATTGAAGACAGTGACCATACAGTAGCTGATCTTTTTGATACTCGCTATGACTCAACAGCCTAACTTATTTGGCTGGATAGACGATGACCCAGAGGTAACTTATACTGGGGATACTAAACGTTGTTCAGGTTGCAGAAAAGTTCTACCAATAAATAGATTTGGTTATAACAAGGCTAAAAGCTTGGGCAGAGCCTGTACCTGCAAGAAGTGTCTTAAGACGCATAATACTAAAATGCGAGAGCTTCATGCTAAGTACCAAGTGCCTGAGAACCATAGTTGTCCTATATGCCAGAAGTCTGCTGAACAGCTATATTCACCGGGCATGGGTAATAAGACACCATTCAGATTAGATCATGATCATGTAACAGGAGCCTTTAGGGGATTTATCTGTGATTCATGTAATACTGGAATGGGCAAGTTCAGGGATAATCCTGACTTAATGCAGAGAGCTATAGATTACCTGAGAGCATAACGGGTATTCGACTTATCTATCTACTACTTATGCCATCTAATTGGTATAATGAGACTACATATAGTTAAGGAGATTAGATATGTTCACTAAATGGTTTGGTTCTTGTTTTAAAGCAATAGAGAAGTCACAGCAACAAAGAGCCGATTACTGGCTGTTGCATAATATGACAGATAAAGACTTGAGAGATATCGGGATAACACGCGGGGATATACACGATAGAGTATTCCGCGAGTAGGCTACTTTAAGCTAACTACTATAGTAGACCGCTCAACCGACAATTCATTATACCGTTATATTAACTATCTGTCAACGTAAATAGTTAACTAATAGCTTAATTAAGGGCTTGACCCTGCACGCTATTAAGTGTTAAAATGAAGGGGTAAACTAAATTGTCGTTCAATTTATATTATATACGAGCTGCTATACAACAGCGAACAGGTCGAGTTCTTAAGTTCGATCATATCACAAGACTGTTACTTGAAGAAGGTCTCATCTCTCAAAAGGAGCTAGACGCCAATCCCTTAGCTAAAGAATTTGATGGCTACGGGAGATACTTCGCTACAGAGGATTGTTCTGTAGAAGTACCAATTGACCCCCGAAGATTTATACCTGAATTAATAGATGAGGACTTTGACGATGAAAGTTAAATGTGGAGCAGACGTAGCCCCAGCAAAGAAGCGAAAGATGCCTAACCTAAATATGGGCGGCATGGTTGCTAAAAAGAAACCAGCTTACGGCGGTGGCGGTATGGCTATGAAGAAACCATCTTATAATAAAAAGTAATGTCTTTACGGATATTTCTCTTACTCCCACTAATGGGGTGTGCATCTATTGATATGCCGCCTCCTATTTCTTTTCCATCCGTATGTATGGGTGAAGAAACCTGTGAGGCTAGAAAAAACGCAGAAACGCTATCTTCTATGGGCTTCAACGAAGCTGGTCTTGTTATCATGTGTTCTGAGGCAAACATCCGAGATGTTCTGGAGGAAGAATGCGGATCAGATACATTGCAGTATCCCTAATATGGCTAGGCTCCATAGGATATGCTCAAGATATTAATGGTGACCTGAATACCAATATTGGTGATGGGTCTAACGTAGATAGTAACAATAATACCAACGCAGAAACCAACAACTACAACTCAGGGCCTCCGGGCGCTATGTCCAATCCAGTACCCACCGCAATGGCTCCCACTATGATGGGTGGCGGTGGTAACGATAGTTGCCTTATTCCTACAAGCTCTGGTTTTCAGATAAGTCTATTTGGGATAGCGCAAGGTACGATGGCTCAAGATAGTGAGTGCAATCGTAGGAAAGATTCAAGGCTCTTAGGAGCGCCTCAACAAGTAGGAGGACTAGGACTACAGGTAGCTGGTATATCTAGAATGTGTGGTGACAAAAATGTGTTTAAGGCAATGGCCTTAGCTAACACACCTTGCCCGATAACAGACCTCGACACAGGTCGGTTACTTATAGGTAGGGATGCTTTTGAGAAATATAGAGATAATCCTGAAATTTTTATTGTGGGTTACTTTGAAGATCAAAACTTTTGGATGCAACTTTTAAAGATAGGTGAAAAGCTAGATGAACTACCTCAAAACGAAAATAGTATTAGCCTGTCTGATAGGTTCAGGCGCAATGGCAGATCAAACAATGACCGATCTGTCGCAAGCGGCAAACATAATAATGGAACAGGTAAAGCTGTCGAGGACACTGGCGGCGGGCGCTAGTTATCATGCGGGAGTAGGGGGCATTGCACCAGATGGCTCAGTAACATCTGCCCAGTTAAATACTGAGATGATATCTGCTTATAACGATGCAATAGAGAATGTTAAAAATACTACCTACTACAATACTTCGATGCTTCTTGAGGATCATTCAGACATAGCCTTAGATAATATGTCTACAGCAATTGATGCCTTGGTAGACGCTACAGCAACGTTTGCTACGGTATCTGCGGTAGCAGAGATAGCCTCAGAAGCCGACACTGTACAAGAACAGCTAGAAGTACAGGAGGTTGTTAGTACTACAGATATGACTATATCAGAAGCTGACGTAGAAGAATATAACACCGCGTTGGCAGATGTAGAGACGTATGCTCAAGAAGCAGCTGGGTTTCTTGCGGCGTCTACTAAGACAAGTCTTACGTCTACGACTGACCAATGGGCAGAACGAAACAATGTATCTGTCGCTTCATATTCCTCTGTAACTTACGATGCGACTGCCGATATATTAGTAATGAGATTTTATAGTCAAAATTCTGAAGCCTATAGAGGTATCAGCTTCCATAATTTCTTAGCTCAAAACTTTGTTACCGCAGAAGACATCTACGATACAGGCATAGCTTACGGTGGATGACTTAGAAATAAAAACGGGTGGCTATACATTTAAAGCCACTCACGTCATGTTTGCCATGCCCTTGATATCAGCCTTAGCTGGAGGCATTTATTACGGATACGATGTTGTAAACAGATTTATGGCGGTTGAAGGCAAGATGAAATCTGTTGTCGCAACCACCTCAAGAATACAGGCCTTAGAACAAACTATCGGCGACAACGATGTTGCAAACTTATCGTCCCAACTCTCAGCTATCAGTACATCGATGGCTACAATTCTAGAACAACAAAGAACACTTCTAGACTTGCGATCCAAAGTAGAGAGAAGTTCTACAGTTACAGATGGTCTTGGGAATAAATTAGCAACCTACGAAATGGAAATCGAAGACCTTTGGAAAGCCTTTGATGAACTCGTTAAGAACCCCATTCGATAAGGTAATAGTATGGCAAAAACAAAATCTGAAAAGATAGCCGCTGGTAAGAAGCGGCATGGATTTACGGCAGTTAACAAGCCGCGTCGAGGTGGCCCAAAGAAGTTTGAAGTCTTAGCTGTAGAGGGTGACAACGTTAAGTATATTACATTCGGCGACCCTAAGATGGAAATTCGAAAAGATAACCCTAAAGCCCGAAAATCATTTCGTGCCAGACATAAATGCGACACGGCAACAAGTAAATTAACGGCCCGCTATTGGTCATGTAAGAAGTGGTAATACTATGTCTTTATTAAAAAATATGAATGCCCGTAAGAAGGCAGGTAAAAGTCGTTCAAAAAGTAAAAGCACTATTAGTGATAAAACCTACAAAGACTTGAAAGCAGGTAAAATGGCTAAGGGTGGTTTGGCTAAGAAGGCCAAGCGGAAATGACCGATGAACGCCTCAGTAGAATTGAGGACAAACTGGATAAACTTTCAACCGCAGTAATAACGTTAGCCCGAATGGAGGAGCGTATGATTACTGTGTTTAAGCGTATGGATAATATCGACGATCAGCAAAAGATGTTGTGGGGGCGTATTCAGAAGCTGGATGAGATTACCTCTTCAAGAGGACACAAATTGCAATTCTTTGAACGTATTTGGTGGATAGTATTCACTGCATCTATCGGAGCTTGCTTTGTATATATGAGGACTATGGGATGAAGCCTGAAAAAGAATACACTGATAAGCAGAAGATTTTCTTGGACGCACTGACATCCGAAGAATGCAAAGGCAATATTAAGAAAGCCATGCAAGTTGCGGGCTACGCTGACAACACTTCTAGCACAGTTGTTGTGTCGGCTCTTAAAGAAGAGATCAATGAACGAGCGTCTATGGTGATGGCTATGAACAGCACTAAAGCCGCTTGGGGTATGGTAGATGTACTAGATGATCCGGGTGCTATGGGCGCTCGTAACTCTATATCTGCCGCCGCACAGATACTAGATCGAATTGGTCTGGTTAAAAAAGAACAAGTAGAAGTTAAAAACACAGGCGGTGCGATGTTTATATTGCCACCGAAAAGTGAAGATTGAGCATCTGGCTAAATAAGAACAGGCCAAATAGAACTGCTAAAATACCGTATGCCTATAAGGAATCTGAAGACGATCCTTTAGTGCTAGTAGCTGATCAAGAAAAAGCTACGATGGTAGAAGAAGCATTAGACTATTTGGAAGAGGGACACTCAACCCGTAAAACCGCTGAGTGGCTAACTTCTAAAACTGGTGACAAGATCACGCATCAGGGTCTGATATTTATATGGAAAGCCCGTAGAGGGCCAGACAGTGACAATCCTTCTAAGCGTCTTAAACAGCTTGCTAAAGAGAACCGTAAGCGTAAGCCTAAGACAAAGGCTGAGAAGACGTTAGCTAAGACCAAGCGCAAGCAGACAGACGCTAAACGTAGACTAACTATGGCAAAGAAAGCTCTCGAAGAGTTACAGCCTAAACAACAACTAGATACTGCTAACTTAGATTTCTCAGTTATTGAGAGCGAGAAGCAAAAACAGGAAGTTATCTTTGCACCTAACGAGGGTCCACAGACAGAGTTCCTAGCAGCTAGTGAGCGTGAAGTATTATATGGTGGAGCGGCTGGAGGAGGTAAATCCTTTGGATTGTTAGCCGACCCTATGAGGTACTTCAGTAACCCTAATTTTAATGGGTTAATACTTCGTCGAACTAATGATGAACTTAGAGAATTGATATGGAAAAGTCAAGAACTCTACCCTAGAGCATTCAAAGGAGCTAAGTGGGCTGAGAAGAAGTCACAATGGACATTTCCTAGTGGAGCAAAGCTTTGGCTTACTTACTTAGATAGAGACCAAGATGTGTTACGTTATCAAGGTCAGTCCTTTAGTTATATAGCTGTAGACGAGCTAACTCAGTACCCATCACAATTTTGTTGGGACTATCTTCGTTCACGGCTTCGTACAACAGACCCTACGTTGCCGATCTTTATGAGGGCTACAACCAATCCGGGTGGTATTGGTATGGGATGGGTGAAGAGAACCTTCATTGACCCTGCGCCAGCTAATACAAAGTTTATAGCTAAGGACGTAGATAGCGGTGAAGACTTAGTATATCCAGAAGGACATGCTAGGGCTGGAGAGCCATTATTCTACAGGCGGTTTATACCTGCACGATTGTCAGACAATCCATACTTAATGGAAGGCGGTCAGTATGAAGCTAACTTGTTATCTCTACCAGAGATGCAAAGACGACAACTTTTAGAAGGTGATTGGAGCGTAACAGATGGAGCGGCTTTCCCTGAGTTTAGGCAGAAACATCATGTCATTGAGCCGTATGATATACCAACTGATTGGATGCGATTCAGGTCATGTGACTATGGTTACTCTAGCTTTAGTTCAGTTCACTGGTTCGCTGTTGATCCTAGTTACGACACCTTAATTTGCTACAGAGAATTATATGTAACGAAACATACAGGCCGTGATCTAGCCAGAGCTATCTTAGAAGCAGAAGGCTCAGAAAGAATACAGTACGGTGTGCTTGATAGTTCCTGTTGGCACAACAGAGGTCAATTAGGACCGTCAATAGCGGAAGAGATGATATCTCAAGGCTGTAGATGGAGGCCAAGTGACAGAACTAATGGTGCAAGAATAGCAGGTAAGAACCGATTGCATGAATTGCTTAAGGTAAATGAAGAGACAGAGCTTGCAGGTATGCAGTTTTTCAACACATGCCGACAAGTAATTGCTGATTTACCACTTATACCGTCTGATCCTAAAGGCGGTGATGACATTGACGCTAGAACTTCACAACAACGACATACCTACGACTCAATACGGTACGCGGCAATGTCTAGACCTAGAGCATTTAGCCCCTTTGATATGGGACATGGCGTTCCTCAACAAGTCTGGCGACCTGCCGACACAACATTTGGATATTAAATATGGCATTAATGGATAAACCGCTACCAGAAGACGTTACAGATACTGATATTGCAGTACCTCTCACAGAAGATGGTGACGTTGAAGAAGAAAACATCAACTATTCTGGGGCTGTGGCGTTTGTTAATGGTCAATATACCCGATCTAAAGACGCAAGATACGCAGACGAAGAGCGATGGCTAGATGCTTATCGTAATTATCGTGGATTATACTCCTCAGACGTACAATTTACAGAGACTGAAAAGTCAAAAGCGTTTATTAAAGTGACTAAGACGAAAGTTTTAGCAGCTTACGCACAAGTTGTAGACGTATTGTTTGCTGGATCAAAGTTTCCTATCGGTATTGAGTCACGACAGTTCCCAAATAACGTAGCTGGCGCAGTTTCTTATGACCCAAATGAGATTACTAAGGAAAAAGTACAAGAAAAGACCAATGTAGACTACGATGTACCCACATCTATAGCCCGTCCTGACATTGCCAAAGACTTAGGCGTGTTTAAAGACCGCTTAGAGCCAATTAAAGATGATCTAGAGCTAAAAGTAGGTACACTTCCGGGGTCTATTACCTTTGAACCAGCTAAACGTGCCGCTCAGAAGATGGAAAAGCTTATGCACGATCAGTTGGACGAGACTGATGCACCTAAGCACCTAAGATCAGTGGCATTTGAGTGTACGTTATTCGGTACGGGTGTATTTAAGGGTCCATTTGCCCAAGATAAAGAATATCCGCGTTGGGATGAGGACGGTAACTACGATCCGTTGTTCGAAACGATCCCAAAGATGGAATATGTGTCTATTTGGGATTTTTACCCTGATCCAGACGCTAGAAACATGAACGAAGCTGAGTTTTCTATACAAAGGCATCGCTTAAACCGTACACAGATGCGATCTCTGAAGAAACGCCCGCACTTCCGTAAGGAAAGCATAGAGTTAGCTATTGAATACGGTGCAGACTACCAACGTGAGTACTGGGAGGACGCTTTAGAGGATGATTCAGTAGCATCTTCTATGGAACGCTACGAAGTATTGGAATATTGGGGCATTTTAGACACAGAATTGGCTGAAGAAGCTGATATTGAGATACCTGAAGAATTAGAGGATCAAGACGAATTACAGGTAAATATATGGGTCTGTAACGGTCAAATCCTTAGATTAGTGCTAAATCCGTTCACACCTACACGTATTCCTTACCTAGCAGTGCCTTACGAGCTTAATCCTTATAGCTTCTTTGGTATCGGCGTAGCTGAGAATATGACAGACACCCAATTGCTTATGAATGGCTTTATGCGGATGGCTGTAGATAACGGAGCCTTATCTGGAAACCTATTAATAGAGGTAGATGAGACTAATCTAGTTCCGGGGCAAGACCTATCAGTATATCCGGGCAAAGTGTTCCGTAGACAGGCGGGCGCACCGGGGCAAGCCATCTTCGGCACTAAGTTTCCCAACGTATCTCAAGAGCTACTTATGATGTTTGATAAGAGCCGTCAGCTTGCAGATGAAGCTACAGGTATCCCATCATATACACACGGTTCTGGAGCCGTAGGCGGTGTTGGTCGAACAGCATCTGGTATGTCTATGTTGATGGGTGCGGCGGCACAGAACATTAAAGCAGTTGTGCGAAATATTGATGACTATCTATTATCGCCTTTAGGTAAAAGCCTGTTCTCATTTAATATGCAGTTTAACTTCGATAAAGAATTTATTGGAGACCTAGAAGTAAAAGCCCGTGGTACAGAAAGCTTGATGCGTAATGAAGTACGCAGTCAACGTCTACTACAGTTTATGCAGATGACAGCCAACCCATCGATGCAACCATTTGTTAAGTATGACTACATCTTACGTGAGTTAGCGTCCTCTATGGACTTGGATGAAGACAAGATACTAAACGATCCACGCGAGGCGGCTATCCAACAAAAGATGATGGCAGAGATTCAGGCTATGCTTCCACCACAACCAGACGCACCTGAAGGACAACCTCCTGAAGGCGGCGCACCCTCGGTACAAGACCCAACAGGAAACGGCGGTGGTAACATAGGGGCATCACAAGCACCTGAACCAGATGCGGCAGGTTTCTCTGGCGGCGGCGGTGGAGCAAATGGTGGTAATGCGCCTCAACCTCAGCAACCCCCTCAAGGTCAAGTTCAATAATGGATAAACAGTTTTTTAAAGGAATACTGCCTTTAGTAAACGATAGAGATCAATACAACTCTCTAAAGGATTACGCCAAGGCACGTATAGCCCACTACCATAGTCTCTTAGAGACAACCAAGGAACATCAGCGCGTCTTAGAAATACAAGGCGCAATCGCTGAGTTAAAGAGGATTGATACCTTACGAGATGAAGCAATTAAAGGTGCAGAGTAATGGTACAGCCAAATCAAAATAAACAAGAATTAGTCGGTCTTGCTACCGCTAATAAAGGTATTACCACAGAGGAAGGTAAAGACATGGCATCGAAGAAGTTTCAATTAGACCAGAAGAAAGCCGACATGAACAATGACGGTGAGTTGTCTAAGTATGAAGAGGTTAGGGGAGAAGCTGTCCAGAAAGCAATGGACAATGATGAACTGGTAGAGATGTATCACGGTGGTATGGCCTGTGGTTGCGAAGGCGACTGCGATGGATCGTGCGGTGGCGGTATGATGGATGGCATCATGGGCTACGATGATGTGTCTGGTAATCCTATTCCTCTAGGGTCTAACGCAGAGAATGTGCGAGATGACATCGATGCAAAGCTAAGTACTGACGAGTATGTACTACCTGCTCACGTAGTTAAGTGGCATGGCTTGAAACATATCCAGATGATGCAGTCTGAGGCAGAGATGGGTCTCATGTCTATGCAGATGGACGGATTAATCCAACACGCTGATACTGAAGAAGTTGAAGAGGTAGAGGAAGCCGAAGAAGTCACAGAAGATGTACCATCTGAAGAGATGGACATAGAGGCATCAACTGTCGAAGTAGATGACCTTTTAGATGATGAAGAAGCAACTGAAGAAGAAACTTCTAAAACATCAAACCTCCAAGGAATGCTGAAAAAACAAAAATACGCATTCATAATGTAAATTGGATACCCGAAAATTATCGGACCCATAAGGAAACACTATGCAAAAACAAAAGTACACCCGCGCTGTTGAAGAAGATGAATTAACTTACAGCGAGGAAATGGCATTAAATCAGCCAGAACAAGAGCCTACTGAAGCATTAGGTGCTGAAGAGGAAAGCTACAAAAAACGTTACCAAGATATTCAGCGTCATATTCAGACGGTACGTGATCAAAAGGATCAAGAATTACAAAACGTCAAAAAACAGTTGGACGATGCTACTCGCAAACAGATTAGGTTTCCTAAGACGGATGCAGAAGTAGAAGCTTGGTCTAACCGTTATCCTGATGTTGCAAAGATTGTTGATACAATTGCACGTAAACGAGCTAATGAAGTCTTGGCTGAAGGAGAAAAACGTCTAGAGCAAGTCGAGAAATTTGAACGTACTCTTAATAAGCAGAGTGCAGAACAACAGTTAGTTCAATTACATCCTGACTTCGCTCAGATACGACAAGACCCTAAGTTCCATGAGTGGGTTTCTATGCAACCTTCTGCAATGCAAGACAGTGTATACAAAAACAATACAGATGCTACATGGGCGGCTCGTACAATCGATTTGTACAAGTCTGATATAGGCAAACGTAAGACCACTAAGACGGCGGCACAGGCTGTAGGACGAACATCCTCATCTTCGCCAACAACAGGTGGTAAATCTACTTTCTCTGAAAGCATGGTACAGAAAATGTCTGACCGTGAGTATGAGGCTAATGAAGAGGCAATCAATGCATCTATCTCTTCTGGTACTTTCTCATACGACATTTCAGGAGCTGCACGTTAACAACTAATAAAGTAATTAACTATTGCAGTAACTATATCGATGTGTTATAATGAAACCATTGATTAAATAGGTATAAGACACTAATTAAGTATACCCTATACCAAACCCTCCAGATAATAGTACTAAGTTCACCAGTGAGATTTGACCCGCTTTTGCGATACTCTTAACGAACTGCCACCTATGTTACGTTGTCTGTTATAGCTACTTCTATTTCAATTTAACAATACATTGTACGGCGTCATTATCGCCACCTAATCATGCAATCAAATTGATTTAAGAAGTTCAATTTAAGCCATTTCATTCAAGGAGCATTTATAATGGCATTTCCAAAGGCCTCTGGCTATTCAAATCTCAACTCTGGGAACTTCTCCCCGGTAATTTATAGTAAAAAAGTACAGAAGGCTCTACGCAAGAGTTCTGTTATCGAGTCAGTAACTAACACTGATTATACCGGGGAAATTAGTAACTTCGGCGACAGCATTAAAATTATCAAAGAGCCAGATATCACTATTACGACATACGAGCGTGGTACTGCGTTGGCAACACAAGACCTTACAGACGCAGATTTCACAATGGTTGTAGATCAAGCAAACTACTTCCAGTTCGCAATCGATGATATCGAGGAAGCGCACAGTCATGTTTCGTTTGGCGATTTAGCAAGTGACCGTGCTGGTTACAAACTGCGTGATACAATGGACGCAGAAGTACTTGGCTACCTAGCAGGTTGGAAGACTCCATCTTCATGGGCGCGTCGATCAGCATCTGGCGATATTAACGGTACTAAAGCCGATACTAACGCTGGTAACGATGAGATGTTGGCGGCTAACAAGCTAGACATCACAGACTTCGGTGGATCAGATGTTGGCGGTGACGCTGAAGTAACATCTATTCCAATCGCAGTTGGCGGTGGCGCAGGTGGTATCACTTCACCATTGGCAATCTTGAACCGTATTGCTCGTCAAATGGATCAAGCTAACGTAGACAGCGATGGTCGTTGGATCGTAATTGACCCAGTATTTGCAGAAGTACTAATGGATGAATCAAGTAAGTTGATTAATTCTGACTTCGGCGGCGGTGATGAACTGCGTAACGGTAAGTTGCCCGGAACATTACGTGGGTTCTCAATCTACAAATCCAATAACCTTCCATACTTAGGCAACGGTGCGGGCGCGTCAGCGGCGGCAGGTTCTGAAGCGAACTTTGGTGTTCTATGTGCTGGTCATGCATCTGCGGTAGCTACGGCTCAACAGATCGCTAAAACAGAAACATTCCGTTCACCAACTACATTCGCCGATGTGGTCCGGGGCATGAATTTGTATGGTAGAAAAATACTTCGCCCAGAAGCATTGTTCACAGCTAACTACAACTTAGCATAAAAATATTAGGGGCTGGCTTAGTGCTGGCCCCTTAACTCATTTTTAAGGTATTGTAATGCCAACAAGTTATATTGATCTATGCAATCAGACACTTCGACGACTTAACGAAGTAGAGATTTCTGAAGCCGACTTTGGGTCGGTTCGTGGCGTTCAGGCATTAGTTAAAGATGCTGTAAAAGCCGCTGTTGCTAAAATTAACCAAGCTGAGTTTGGCTGGCCTTTCAATGCCGCTGAAGAGACTGATACTTTAGTTGCAGGTCAGACAGAATATACATGGCCCCAGTACTATAAAATAGCTGATTGGAACAGCTTTCAAATCCAAGAGAATGACAACTTAGGTGCAGGGTTTAAAACTCTAAAAGTTATCGACATAGACGAATGGTATTCTAAGTACCGTGATGATGATTATGCCGCTGGTAACGCAGGTAGAGATTGTCCTGAGTTTGTGTTTGCAGGTCACGGTAATGGTTACGGAATAAGCCCATCGCCAAACAAAGCATACACCTTAAAGTTTAGATACTATATGAACTACTCTGATATTACGAATGCTACTGACGTTACTCGTATTCCAGAGAGCTACGACACTGTTCTTATCGATGGTGCTATCTATCATATGTATATGTTCAAAGATAACTTAGAAGCCGCTCAAGGTGCGTTTATTGCATTTGAGAAGGGCATCAAAGATTTACAAACTCTCTATATCAATAATCAAATTTCTATTAGAGATACACGGATTAAATTTTAATGCCTGATCAGATTACGTCTTACAAACTAATCAGTAGCGGCGGTCTTAATAGTAATGAAAATCACTTAGACTTATCGGACAATGCCCCCGGTTCCGCCACTAGATTAGTTAATTATGAACCTAGCCTCTTCGGGGGCTATCGTCGTATTGAAGGCTATGATGAATATGACAGTGATTACGGAGAAGTTACGGTAGCAGGGCAGTCTACAGCTACAGGTAAAGTTCTAGGATTAGCTATATTTAAAGATGATGTCACGGCATCCACTAAACTAATAGCTATTCGACAAGACGCTACTGGCGGCAACTACAGTTTCTATTATTATACAGCTTACATTGGATGGCGTAAGTATACCTTAGATCATTCTGTAACTAGGCCGATGACATTAAATGGTCGTACCGTTAGCAAGATACGTCATGTTTCTTTTAACTTTGGTGCAGGTAACAAGATAGTATTCGTAGACGGCGTTAATCCAGCTATTGTATTTGACGGTGATCATTGGGAAGAACTAAAGTCTACTAATGCAGGTGGATATACTTCTGGCTCAAGCCACGATGCGGGAGCTTCTACAGGTGGTGGCGATCAATGTCTTAATGCACCATCCCTAGTAGACGTATTTCAGAACACTTTATTCTTAGCAGGTGATACTGCATTTGGAGCTACAATTGCTCACTCTGCTCCGACAACTACCGCAGACACAGATGGCCTCTATGATTTTAGGGTAGCATCAGGGGCAGGTCAGATAGCCGCTGGTTTTGATGTAGTACAGATTAAGCCTTTTCGAGATGATATGTTTGTCTTCGGTAATAACGGTATTAAGAAGATTACCGTAGATGCGGCTAACAACTTTGTTACTGATCAGGTTACTTCTAACGTTGGTTGTGTGGCAAGAGACAGTGTACTAGAGATCGGTGGCGATCTTATGTTCCTTAGTCCAGATGGGTTTAGACCCGTCGCTGGTACTTCCAGAATCGGAGACGTGGAATTAGAAACTGTGTCTAAGCCTATACAGGCAACTCTAGTTGACCTAATCGCCAACAGCGATATGGACACTATGAATGGCGTAGTTATTCGATCTAAATCTCAGATTAGATATTTCATTGGAGATGCTTCTATATCAGCTTCGGATAGTATCGGTATCATTGGTGGTCTTACGAATAGTACAGGTGCTATCTCATGGGAGTTTGGGGAGCTATTAGGTATCCGTGCTTCATGTACTGCCAGTGGTTATGTAGGTACTACAGAGAATATCTTACATGGCGATTATGACGGTAAGGTCTATAAGCAAGAACATGGAACTAACTTTAATGGTGGGGATATTATTTCCATTTACGCCACTCCCTACCTAGATTTTGGCGAGACAGAACAACGCAAAACAATGCGTAAAATTAATACATTTATTCGGGCTGAAGGCCCATTAGAAATGCTCTTGAGTATGACTTATGATTGGGGTGATGGCGACACACAAACCCCAGCTACTTACGGGCAAACATCAACAGGCGCACCTACTAGATACGGCGGTAGGAACATCAATTATAACGCAACAAACGTACTTTATGGTGGCTCATCGAAGCCAATAATGACCAGTGATATCCAAGGCTCAGGTTTTTCGGCTCAGGCAACATTTGTTACAATAGGTCAGACAGAACCACACTCTATTCAGGGTATGGTCTTTGAATTTACTGCCGCAGGGAGAAGATAGAATATGGCTGGATATACAAGACAATCTACTGCTAGTATTATTAACGGGTCTAACATTACAGCCCCGCCACTAAATACTGAGTTTAACCAACTTCAAGCTGCGTTTAATGCTACTAGCGGTCACACACATACAGGCGGCACAGGTGACGCACCAAAGATCAATTTAGCCACGTCTGTTTCTGGTTACTTACCTGCGGTACACGGTGGTATAGGCGGTAAAAATAAACTGGATGCCACAACTACGCCTGTTGTATCCAACGATAATTCTGAAGGCTATGCTCCGGGGTCTATGTGGGAGAATACAAACACTGGACGAATATATATCTGCGTAGGTAGTTCAACTGGGGCGGCGGTATGGCGCGAACTTCTACAAGTACAGAATGGTAATTCAATACTTCCAGCGACTACAGACACTGTAGACATTGGTTCTAATACAGTTCGCTTTCAAGACTTGTTCTTAAGTGGGGGAATAGCCGCATCAGGTAATACTACAGTAGGTGGTACATTAAATATTACAGGCGCAACAGCCCTTGGTTCTACTCTTGGTGTGACAGGTGATACAACACTCGCTAATTTGTCAGCCACTGGCACTACAACCATCACATCAGTAGATTTAAACTCAGGTGTTATTGATAATGCTGTAATTGGTTCAGCTACACCAGTGGCAGGTACTTTCACCACACTGAATGCCAACACTTCCTTAGTAGCCGCTACAGCCGATATTAATGGCGGTACGATAGATGGTGCTGCACTAGGTTCGTCTTCTCCAAGCACAGGCTCATTCACTACATTAGGTGCTTCTGGTACATCAACACTTGCTACTGTAGATATCAACGGCGGCAACATCGATGGTACTATTATTGGTGCTTCTACAACAGCCGCAGGTAGCTTCACAACGCTGTCTACATCAGGTCAGGCTACACTAGCTACTGCTGACATTAATGGTGGCTCTATAGACGGCTCTACGATAGGTGCTAACTCTGCATCTACTG
>Ga0115564_10002300_pt1 | contig 16761 bp, 20 predicted proteins | sample COGITO_mtgs_1105_7_FD_88680 | JGI IMG/M metagenome (GOLD analysis project Ga0115564, IMG submission 88680) | Pelagic marine microbial communities from North Sea - COGITO_mtgs_110523 | ecosystem: Environmental > Aquatic > Marine > Epipelagic | place: Germany:Helgoland, sampling site Kabeltonne...
AAACCCTGGAGATCATTTTCTTCTAGCATTGCTTTGCCGTTACGATCTACTGAACGCATTAGGCGTGCTTGGGGCATAAAACTATTTTTCATGGCCAAACTATCTTTGGCGTGAAAGGCTTTAAAAAAAGTTTCTACGGCTATATAGGCATTGGATCGCTCTTGGGCATAAGTTGCAATACTAAGCCAACAAATGAGCAAAAAGCACATTTTTTTCATGCAAAAAAGATACGATTTTAAGCCTGATGAACCACCCGTTGTCGGAAAGGAATTTCAATACCACCGGCATCCAAGGCTTTCTTCCCTTCTTCGTAAACATCAAAATAAACGGTCCAATAATCCCCTGGTTTGGCATAGGGTCGAACTGCTAGATTGACTGAGGAATCTCCTAATCCTACTACACCCACAAAGGCTATGGGGGAGTCTAAAACTAGCGGATGATCTTCCATTACTTTATAGAGTATTTTTTTTGCTTCATCAATGCATTGTATTGCATGTAAACGATGGATTATCCCAAGCGGAAGTATTATTCAAAAAGCACAAAATGCGCCATTTACCGGTAGTTTCTGGTGAAAAAATTGTGGGTATACTGAGCATGACCGACTTGGCGCGCATCAGTTTTGTGGACAGCTATGATCCCGATAATTTCACTGTCGATACTTCGGTCTATTCCTTGTTTTCTTTGGAGCAAATAATGGTGAGAAACCCCAAATGCATCTCTCCTGAAGCTACGGTTAAAGACGCTGCAGAACTTTTCCTAGAAGCTGAATTTCACGCATTGCCCGTAGTAGAAGACGAAAAACTAATTGGCATTCTCACAACCACCGATTTGTTGAAATATTTGCTCGATCAGTATTAATTGTGGTGACTAAAAGTCTAAAAAACACCATGAAACCTTCTACCAAGACCTTTATTGTAACCTTTATTTTTTTATATGGCTTAACCCTATTAGTAACTTGGGGAATCTCTAAATACAATCATGAATCTTTTGTATTAAAAGATACAAGCGTCTTTTTGGTTATTGCTTTAGTAATAGCACGAGCAAAAAGTAGAGATTTAAAAAAGAAGTCTTAACACCCGTATTGGTTGTAATCAGGGTATTTATAAAATTAGATTCTATTGTTAAAAACCCTGTGAACAACCTCCTTCAGTTTTGGGTTGTAACTAGGGAAAAGTGCCTAACTTTAAGTAAAACTATTAGTATGAACGATCGACCCAATGATCTGCGTCGCATTCGACCGGAGATTAGAAAAACCCAACAGTTTGCTACGATGCGCCCCGAGGAGCGTTTTCAAAACGAGACCCTCCGCCCTATTTTAAAACTGCAAAACCCCTTATTTGTGAGTGTGTTTCACCACTATATCGAAAAGCGCAAGGGGGTATTTTATGATCTAGGGGTACAGAAAAAACTGGCCTATATCGAAAACAGTTTGATTAAGGACCAAAAATTCCGCAATTCGCTCAAAGGCATGATCATTGGACAGTTTACCGTGGAAGAATACCAGCAGTACAGCCTCAATTCATCTTCGCTCAACAAACGCATGATGAATATGTTGATAGAACGCTTAAAGGATCAGGTCCAATTGTTTGGCAATCCGCCAGCAGTGGTCACCAAAGTGAGTTAAAGCAGCGATTCACCGTTGAGATCGGTGGTCAATACGTCAGTCATATAATCCACAAAGGGGCGAACGGTTTGAAGATCTCTATCCAATCGGTCTAAAAAGTCGGGGGCAGTGGCTTCTTCCTGAGTATAACTCACACTAAAGAGATGTTGTTTAAATCGCAATAGATCAATATTGGGATGGTCTTTGGCAAAACCTTTGGGGGCCGTTTTAACGGCATCTCCCTGCAGTTCACCCCAAACACTTTTAAAGTTAGGAGCATTGATGATGTGACGGTATTCATCACCGTCCATGGCCAATTCTTGACGAATACGTTTAAGGTCTGCTGGACTAGGATCCCAAAAACCACAGGCCAATAAAATATCGTTGGGCTTTAGGTGTAAATAATAGCCGCCGCGTAATTCTGGTTTGACGCGATGCCAGTTAAGCCCAAAATGTGTTTTATAGGGGGTTTTGTCCTTTGAAAAGCGTACATCTCGGTAAATGCGAAATAGCTTAAAACGGTCTATGCTATCGTGCTGATTGAGTTGATCTTTCAGGGCTTCACCAAACTGCTTTACAGAGGATTCCAAGGCCCTGAACTCTTGTTTGTGTGCCTCGAACCATTCGCGCTTGTTGTTTTGTGCTAGTTGGCTAAAAAAAGAAAAAATGTCTGAGGATAGTTGCATGGAATAAAAATACAAAAAACTTTTTGCACTCACCTCAATTAGGCGCTTCCGATCACTTTTGCCTGCTTTCCAGTACGTCCACCACATTTTGCAATGAATGTCCTTTGGCTTGCAGCAATATCAAGAGGTGGAACAGCAAATCGGCGCTTTCGTTCAGGAATAAATCGGTATTATCGTCTTTGGCTTCAATGACGGTTTCTACGGCCTCCTCGCCCACTTTTTGGGCTATTTTATTGAGGCCCTTTCGAAACAAAGAAGCGACATAGCTGTCGTCAGCATCGCTAACTTTACGCTGAGCAATGGTGTCTTCCAAATGAGACAAAAATCCGTAATACGCTTTGTTGTCCTCTCCCCAGCAGCTATCTGTTCCTTGGTGGCAGGTGGGGCCTACTGGATTGGCTTGAATCAACAAAGTGTCTTGGTCACAATCGGCACTAATACTGACCAGTTTTAGTGTGTTGCCACTTTCCTCCCCTTTGGTCCACAAACGTTGCTTAGAACGGCTGTAAAAGGTCACTAGTGCTGTTTCTTGGGTCTTTTTTAAGGCCGCTTCATTCATATAGCCCAGCATCAAAACTGTTTTGGTTGAAGCATCTTGAATGATGGCAGGTAAAAGTCCGTCGGGAGATTTTGAAAAATTGAGTTCCATATCGTTAAAGGCGCACGGCTATTTGCTGTGCTTTTAGTTGTTGTTTTAAATCCGGGACACTGATCTCTCCAAAATGGAAGACACTAGCGGCCAAGGCGGCATCTGCTTTACCAAGGATAAAGGTATCGGTAAAATGTTTTGTGTTTCCTGCTCCTCCAGAGGCAATGATTGGGAGGTTGACCGTTTCGGACAATTGCGCCAAGGCGGCATTCGCAAAACCGTTTTTGGTTCCATCGTGGTCCATGGAGGTGAACAGAATTTCTCCTGCTCCCCGTTCTTCCACTTCTTTTGCCCATTCAAAGAGGTCTATTTTTGTGGGGACCTTCCCTCCTACCAAATGTACTTTCCAATCCCCATCGATCTGCTTTGCGTCGATGGCAACAACCACACATTGGCTTCCAAAGGCAGTAGCCAATTCGTTGATTAATTCTGGGCGCTGCACGGCCGCAGAATTGATGGAAACCTTATCGGCTCCATTGCGCAAAAGGATTGCCACATCTTCAACCGAAGAAATTCCTCCCCCCACGGTAAAGGGAATGTCGATGGCTTTGGCAACTTTAAGCACTAGATCGGCCAGGGTTTTACGTTTTTGTTCCGTAGCAGAAATGTCTAAAAACACCAATTCATCGGCATTTTCTTTGGCGTATTGGGTGGCTAGTTCTACTGGATCACCCGCATCGCGTAAATTGATAAAATTAACTCCCTTGACCGTGCGTCCGTCTTTGATGTCTAAACAAGGGATAATGCGTTTGCTTAACATATTAACTGAATTTTGCGGGGTTAAGCATATAGTCCTCCAGTTCTTTAAGCGAAATCCTATTTTCATAAATGGCCTTTCCAATAATGGTTCCCTCACAGCCCATCCCAGCCAATTGGGGAAGTTCTGCAAAGGTAGAAATCCCTCCTGAAGCAATCAACTGGATTTTGGTTTGGGCGACAATCTTTTTGTATAAATCAAAAGAAGGGCCAGCCAACATGCCGTCTTTGCTGATGTCTGTACAAATGGTGGACGTTAGCCCAACTGCCTCATAGTGGGCAAGAAAATCAAAAAGGGATTGATCTGAGGTTTCCAACCAGCCATCGGTGGCAATATATTCTCCTTTTACATCGGCGCCCAGAATAATTTTATCTGCACCATAGGCCTTTATCCAACGGGCAAAGGTTTCGGGTTCTTTTACGGCGATACTTCCCCCAGTAATTTGATTTGCACCACTATCGAAAGCAATCTTTAGGTCTTCATCCGACTTCAAACCACCGCCAAAATCGATTTTAAGGCGGGTTTTAGTTGCTATTGTCTCCAACACCTTGTGGTTGACGATGTGCTTGGACTTAGCGCCGTCTAGGTCAACCAAATGCAAGTATTCTATACCGTGATCCTCAAAGGCTTTGGCCACCTCTAAAGGGTGTTCGTTATAAGTTTTTTGGGTGTTGTAATCCCCTTTCGAAAGGCGAACACATTTTCCATCGATGATGTCTATTGCTGGAATAATTCTCATAAGGCCAAGAAATTTTGCAACAATTGACTTCCGGCTTTACTGCTCTTTTCTGGGTGAAACTGTACACCGTAAAAATTATCTTTCTGCATAGCGGTGCTATAGGCACCGTCATAGTTGGTCTCTGCAATAGTGTATGGAGTAATGGGGGCATAATAGCTATGCACCAAATACATATAGGCGTTCTGATCTATGGCATCAAATAAAGATCCCTTGGGGTTGACAAGGGTATTCCAACCCATTTGAGGAACTTTTACCTTGTTTGAAAAACGTTTCACTTCACAGTCAAAAATACCCAAGCCCTTGGTATTGCCTTCTTCGGTGGAGGCACACATCAATTGCATCCCCAAACATATTCCCAAAACAGGCTGGGTTAAATGGGCAATTACCTGGTGCAATCCTGAGGCATTGAGCTTTTGCATGGCACTATTGGCCGCTCCAACCCCAGGGAAAATGACCTTGTCTGCGCTTTGTAACTCATTCACCTCTGCAGTTAAAACAGCTTGTACACCAAGCCTGTTTAGCGCAAATTGCAAACTCTGAATGTTTCCTGCACCATAATCAATGATCGCTACTTTCATCTATAAACTTCCTTTGGTGCTGGGTAAAATCATTTTATCTGGATCGCGTTTTATGGCCACTTTTATGGCTTTGGCAAAAGCTTTAAATATGGCTTCTATCTTGTGGTGCTCGTTGGTGCCCTCTGCTTTAATGTTCAGATTAGCCTTTGCACTATCGGTAAAGGATTTGAAGAAGTGCATAAACATTTCTGTGGGCATTTGTCCAATCATCTCACGCTTAAATTCGGTGTCCCAAACCAGCCAATTCCGGCCCCCAAAATCAATGCCTACCTGCGCCAAACAATCGTCCATGGGCAAGCAGAAACCATAGCGTTCAATGCCCAGTTTGTTGCCTAGGGCCTCTGCGAAGGCTTCGCCTAGAACAATGGCAGTATCTTCAATGGTGTGGTGTTCATCTACCTCCAAATCTCCTTTTACGCTTAGGCTAATGTCCATACCCCCGTGGCGTGCCAATTGGTCCAACATATGATCGAAAAAGGCAATCCCCGTTGAAATAGCACTCTTTCCTGTTCCGTCCAAATTCAATTCCAAAGTGATGTAGGTTTCGTGGGTTGTACGTTGTTGTTTTACAATGCGTTGTTCCAATTTTAAAAAACGATAAATCTCCTCCCATGCTGTGGTTTTAAGAGCAATAGAAGCTTCTATTCCTTCTCCGGCTTCTTCTGCGCCAAGGGCTTCATCAGTTGCGATAAACAGCCCTTTACAGCCAAGGTTTTTGGCCAATTCCATGTCTGTGATGCGGTCTCCAATGACAAACGAATTCGCCAAATCATAAATCGAGGCGTTTTGGTATTTCTCCAACAAACCCGTTCTGGGCTTTCTGTTCGGGGAATGCTCAGCGGGAAAGCTTCGGTCAATATGGATTGCATCAAAAACAACTCCTTCGTTTTCAAAGCTTTTCAATAGAAAATTATGGGTAGGCCAAAAACTGTCCTCTGGAAAACTGTCCGTACCCAAACCGTCCTGATTGGTAACCATGACGAGTTCGTAATCCATTTCTTTGGCGATTTTTCCCAGATAGGTAAACACCTCTGGATAAAAAATCAATTTATCGAGCGCATCGAGCTGGTAATCGGATGGTTCCAATGCCAGTGTTCCGTCTCTGTCTATAAAAAGTATTTTCTTCATTTATTTATCCATGCTGCGCAAGGCAATAACTAGCGCATTGTTTTCGTCGGGTGTACCCACTGTAATTCGCAGCGTATTGGCACAATTTAGGTTTTTAGAAGAATCGCGTACAACAATTCCACGATCAATCAATTCGTTATAACGTCTTTTGCTGTCATCCATTTTCACCAAAAAGAAATTCGCGTCTGAGGGAAAAACTTTTTTGATGAATGCAATAGACTTAAACTCGAGCAACAATTGCTCTTTTTCCTGCTTTATCTGATGCACTTGTTGTTGAATTAGGCCCTGTTCTTCGAGGCGTCTCATGACCTCGTTTTGAGTCAAAACATTGATATTATAGGGCGCTTTGACCTTGTTCATCAAACCAATAATTTCTGGGTGAGCAAAAGCCATTCCCAGTCTCAGCCCTGCGAGACCTTGTGCTTTTGAGAAGGTTTGCACAACAACCAAGTTGGGGTATTCATCAATCCAAGAAATAACCGATTTGTCAATGGCAAACTCTACATAGGCTTCGTCTACAACAACCAGCCCGTCAAAACCTTCTATAATGCTTTTAATATCTTCTAGGGCAAAGCAATTCCCTGTGGGATTGTTTGGACTAGGAATAAAGATTATTTTGGTGGCGCTGGATTGTACCGCATTTATTCCAGCAATATCCAAACGAAAATCGGCTGTCAAGGGGACTTCAAGCGTCTCAATTCCGTTAATACTAGCGCAAACCTGATACATTCCAAATGTAGGGGGAAGCAATACAGCCTTGTCCTTCCCAGGCGTGCAAAAAGCGATCATCAATTGATTTAAAACATCATCGCTTCCGTTGCCCAAAAAGATTTGTTCAACCGCAAGATGCTTTGCTTCTGCTAGACGCTTTTTGAGTTTCAATTGCATGGGATCGGGATACCGATTCATGCCATTGTTAAAGGGATTCTCATTGGCATCCAACAAAATCATTTCTCGATCTCCCAATTTAAACTCAGATCGTGCAGAGGCGTAGGGTTTGAGGGCAACAATTTCTGGTCGGGCCCAAGCTAAAATTTGTTCTTTATCATTCATCTTTGAGGTCATTTAAGCGTAAAGTTACGGCATTTTTATGCGCTTCTAAGCCTTCGGCGGCGGCCATAGCCTCAATGGCTGGACCAATAGCTTGTATTCCTTCTTTGGAAATTTTCTGAAAGGTCATCTGCTTTAGGAAACTATCGAGGTTTACACCGCTGTATTGCTTGGCATAGCCGTTGGTGGGAAGGGTGTGATTGGTTCCCGAAGCATAATCTCCAGCACTCTCTGGGGTGTAGTTACCCACAAAAACAGAACCTGCGTTTTGAATGGCATCCACATACTGAGCTTCGTTTTCCATACAGATGATATAGTGTTCTGGACCATACTGATTGATGAAATCTATGGCTAACTCGTCTGTAGGAAAGGCAATCATCTTGGAATTAGCCATGGCTTTGGCAGCAATCTCTCTGCGGGGCAATTCCTGCAACTGACGCTCAATTTCTGCCGCTACTTTCGGTAAAATCTCTTGGGAGGTGGTCACCAATATTACTTGACTATCTGGCCCGTGTTCAGCTTGAGAAAGTAAATCTGCCGCAACATAGGCTGGATGAGCGCTTTGGTCTGCAACCACCAATAATTCACTAGGACCAGCGGGCATGTCAATGGCTACGTTGTAGCGGGTTGCCCATTGTTTTGCTACAGTGACATATTGATTTCCAGGGCCAAAAATCTTGTACACAGCAGGAATGGTTTCCGTTCCAAAAGTCATGGCGGCAATGGCCTGAATTCCGCCAACTGTATAGATTTGTGTAACGCCACAAAGAGCAGCGGTATACAAAACTTCATCGGGTAAACTACCCGTTTTATTGGGAGGAGAACACAATACTATTTCTGCACAGCCAGCAATTTGAGCTGGAATGGCAAGCATTAATATGGTTGAAAACAGTGGCGCAGAACCTCCAGGAATATACAAGCCTACCTTTTGAATGGGACGTTTTTCTTGCCAGCATTCTACTCCAGACTGCGTTTCAATCGCGATTTTTGCTGTTTTCTGTGCACCATGAAAGCGTTCGATATTCGTTTTGGCCAATTGGATGGCCTGCTTTAACTCGGGAGCTAATCGAGTAATGGCTTGATCGATGGCTGATTTTTCGACCACCAGGTCAGTCAGAGCTACTTGATCAAATTCTGCTGTATACTCTTTTAAGGCCGCATCTCCCCTTTCACTTACTTCATTAAAAACTTTAGCTACAATTGGCTCAAGCTCTGTATAAGAGGCTGTTGGACGAGCCAATAGATTCTCCCATATTTCTTTTTTTGGGTCAATATAGTGCTGCATTACAAGACCATTTTTTCAATTGGACAAACCAAAATATCTTCTGCACCAGCGGCTTTGAGTTGCTCAATCACCTCCCAAAAGTCGCCTGCATTGATGACAGAATGCAAAGAACTCCACCCTTCTTTAGCCAAGGGTAACACAGTAGGACTCTTGAGCACTGGTAATATTGCCTTAATTTCTTTAATTGCATGATTGGGGGCGTTCAACAAAATATATCGGGAGCGCTTGGCACGCAAAATGGCCTGAATTCGAAACTGTATGGTTTCGATCAAACTTTGCTGTGCTGCACTAATGGTTGATCCTTTTACCAAGACAGCCTCAGATTCGAGAATTTTCACCACCTCAGTTAGGTTGTTTTTAAACAGTGTGCTCCCGCTGGAAACAATATCCACAATCGCGTCTGCCAGTCCAATGCTTGGAGCAATTTCTACTGAGCCATTAATGATGTGCAGTTCGGCATTGAGCTTGTTCTCCGCCAAAAATTGTTTGACCGTATTGGGATAAGAAGTGGCAATTTTCTTTCCATTCAAGTCAGCCAGGCTATTGAAGCTCTCTCCCTTTGGAAGAGCAACGGATACCCTACATTTGGAAAACCCAAGGCGTTCGATTATTTCTAAGTCCTGCCCTTTTTCCACCAAGGTATTGCTTCCCAAAATGGCTAAGTCCACCACCCCATCGCGTAAATATTGCGGGATGTCTCCATTGCGGAGAAAAAAGACTTCTACCGGAAAATTGCGTGCCGCTGCCTTGAGTTGGTCTTTTCCGTTGTCAATGGCAATACCGCAACTCTTCAGGAGTGCGAGGGACTCGGTATTGAGTCGGCCAGATTTTTGAATTGCTATTCGAATCATTGTTTTTGTGTTATGCCTAGGCTACCAGCTCGTTTTTTAAACTAAAAAAACCCGCTTGAAGCTCAAACGGGTTACTAATATATGGACACTACATCCCTAGCTCTCGTTTGATCGAAAGGTAAGATGATGTGTGTGTGTGTTGTTTTTTCTCATTTACAGTGCAAATATAGCTTTTATTTAGAAAGGAGAAAAGTGGATCTAAAAAAATTCAATCCTATAATCTGTCGCCCTGAACAGGTTGTAGGGTTTATATGACAAAACTGCTGTCACCCTGAACATGATTCAGGGTGAGTAAGACAGCTTTTTTATAGTATCTTAAAATTTCTAAAACGTGTAAAGAATCTATTGATTCCCCAAGATGATTGGCAGTCCACTTTCTCCACTCCCAATCACGATTACTTTTGAGTTGGGTGATTCAGATAATTTTATGGTGGCTTCAATTCCTTTCTCTTGAAGGATTTTTTCCGTTAAAGAGGCACTAAGAATGCGGTTGGCTGCCGCTTTTCCTTCTGCATCAATACGTTGACGTTCTGCTTCTTGCGTAGCTTTTTCAATTCTAAACTCATATTCCAAGGCTTCTTGTTCCTGGTTCAATTTACGCTCAATAGCTTCTCGAATCGCAATAGGAAGAGTAACATCACGCACCAAAACTGCGTTTAATTGAACATATTGGTCTTCTACAACTTTACGTGTTTCCTCAAAGATTTCATTTTGAATGGCATCTCGCTTGGTAGAATACAATTGTTCGGGAGTATATCGTCCCACAACAGATCGAGCAACCGCACGAATTTGAGGGATGATAATGATATTGAGGTAATTCTCTCCTTTTGTTTTGTGTAATTTACCCAGATCTTTTATGGTGGGTTGGTATAAAACCGAGATATCAAGACTAATTTCCAAACCATTGGAAGAAAGCACTTGCATTTTACTTTCAAAGACTTCTTGTTGTTTTACGTTATAGATATACACCTTGTTCCAAGGAGCAATAATGTGAAATCCTTCACCTAAGGGAGGTTCATCGATAACAACTCCACCGCCAAATGTTTTAAACAATACTCCCGCTTCACCATAGCCAATATTGATGGATGATTTAGAGATAAAAATAATTAAGATAAACCCTATTGCAAGGGCAGGTAATCCGATTTTTGGTAATTTTTGCATATGATTATTTTTAAGTTAACATTCCGCCATCTACATTCAGCACCTGTCCGGTGATGTAGCTGGATAAATCTGATCCCAAGAAAACACATGCGTTAGCAATGTCCTCTGGGCTACCTCCCCGTTTTAGCGGGATGGCATTTCGCCAGCCTTGGACAACGTCCTCTGGCAGGCTTCCGGTCATTTCTGTTTCAATAAAGCCAGGCGCAATAACATTTGATCGAATATTGCGTGATCCTAATTCCAGGGCAATGGACTTCGAAAATCCAATGATACCGGCTTTTGAAGCAGCATAATTTGCTTGTCCAGCATTACCTTTGACCCCAACAACTGAACTCATGTGAATGAGCGATCCTTTGCGCTGCTTTAAAAAAGTTCGTTGTACAGCCTTGGTCATATTAAACACTGACTTTAAATTGACTTCAATGACTTTATCGAAGTCTTCTTCTCCCATACGCATCAACAAATTATCTTTGGTGATTCCAGCGTTGTTGATGAGGATGTCGATTCCTTCAAAATCATTGAGCACATCTTCTACCAATTGTTGGGCCTGCTCAAAACTGGCTGCATTGCTTTGGTAGCCTTTTGCTTTAACTCCATAGTCCTTTAATTCAGTCTCTAAGGCATTTGCAGCTTCAACTGAACTACTGTAGGTAAAGGCAATGGCACAACCCTGTTGTGCAAAAACTTGTGCAATTCCTCGACCAATTCCTCTGCTGGCTCCGGTAATGATGGCTGTTTTTCCGTCTAATAATTTCATCTTGATAGAATTAAGCGAGTACTTCAGCAACTTTTTTCCCAATGGCCGCTGGTGAGTCCACAACGTGAATACCACATTCAGCCATGATGCGTTTTTTGGCCTGGGCTGTATCGTCGGAACCGCCAACAATAGCCCCTGCATGCCCCATGGTACGCCCAGCTGGGGCAGTTTCCCCTGCGATAAAACCTACCACAGGTTTTTTATTTCCAGAAGCTTTGACATAACGTGCTGCATCTGCTTCTAATTGTCCTCCAATTTCACCAATCATGACGATACATTCAGTTTCAGGATCGTTCATGAATAATTCAACGGCATCTTTAGTGGTGGTTCCAATGATTGGATCTCCTCCAATTCCAATGGCAGTTGTAATCCCATAGCCTTCACGTACCACTTGATCAGCTGCTTCATAGGTCAATGTTCCAGATTTGGAGATGATCCCTACATTCCCTTTCTTAAAGACAAAGCCAGGCATGATACCTACTTTGGCTTCGCCCGGGGTAATTACTCCTGGACAATTTGGGCCAATTAAAGTACAAGCTCTGCTTTTAATGTAATTTGAAGCCTTTACCATATCGGCAACAGGAATTCCTTCAGTAATGGTAATGATTACTTTGATGCCTGCATCAGCTGCTTCCATTATGGCGTCGGCGGCAAATGCTGGGGGAACGAAAATTATGGTGGTATCAGCAGCTGCCTTTTCGACCGCTTCTGCAACGGTGTTAAATACAGGTCTGTCCAAATGGGTTTGCCCTCCTTTTCCAGGTGTTACACCACCGACAACATTTGTTCCATATTCAATCATTTGAGTAGCATGGAATGTACCTTCACTGCCTGTAAAACCTTGGACGATGATCTTGGAATCTTTGTTTACTAATACGCTCATTAAGTTAGTTTTATAATTGTTTGATTTATTCTTTGATGCGTTCTAGGTAGGTTCCTTTTTCAGAATCTACCTTAATTTTATCTCCTTCATTAATGAATAAAGGAACATTTATTTTTGCGCCAGTCTCTACGGTTGCAGGTTTAGTTGCATTGGTTGCAGTGTTCCCTTTCACTCCAGGTTCAGTATGTGTTACTTCTAAAATCACACTGGCGGGCATGTCAACAGATAAGGGCATTCCATCTTCGGTATTGATCGAAATAGAGACTATTTCTCCTTCTTTCATTAGTTCGGGGTTATCCAAAATACTTTTGTCAATACTAATTTGATTGTAATCATCATTGTTCATGAAATGAAAGGCCTCTCCCTCGTTGTAAAGGAATTGAAATTTATTGGTTTCAACCCGAACATCTTCAATTTTATGTCCAGCAGAGAACGTGTTGTCGATTACCTTTCCATTGGTTACACTTTTTAACTTGGTGCGAACAAAAGCAGGTCCTTTTCCCGGTTTTACATGTAAAAATTCAATGACTTTATAAATTCCATTATTGTATTTGATGCAAAGACCTTTGCGAATATCAGATGTAGATGCCATAATTAAGTTTAGTTTTTACGAAAGTAGCCTTTCATGATTCCTCTGTGAGAATTCTTGATGAAGTCGATGATTTCATCCCGCTCAGGACTCACTTCCATTTCAGCTTCAAGAATTTCTGTTGCTTGAGAGTTGTTGTAATTTTTTTGGTATAGAATACGGAAAATCGATTGTATTTCTCTAATTTTCTCTGTGGTAAAGCCTCTTCTTCTTAATCCCACGGAATTTACACCAACATAGGAAAGTGGTTCACGCGCTGCCTTTACATAAGGTGGAACATCTTTTCTAACCAAAGAACCTCCAGTAATGAAAGCATAATCTCCAATTGTACAAAATTGATGAATGGCTGTCATTCCTGCAAGGATAACATAGTTCCCAATATTTACATGACCAGCCAAAGTACTGTTATTTGAAAATATACAGTGGTCGCCTACAATACAATCATGGGCAACATGACAATAGGCCATGATCAGACAATTATTTCCAATGACAGTTTTTTGACGTTCTATGGTACCACGGTTAATTGTAACACATTCCCGAATGGTTGTATTATCGCCAATAATGGTGAGGGTTTCTTCCCCATTGTATTTTAAATCTTGTGGAGGAGCAGAAATGACCGAACCGGGAAAGATGGAGCAATTTTTACCGATTCTCGCTCCTTCCATTATGGTCACATTGGATCCAATCCAAGTACCATCTCCAATGACAACATCATTGTTTATGGTGGTAAAGGGTTCTATAACTACATTTTTGGCGATTTTAGCACCAGGATGTACGTATGCTAGTGGTTGGTTCATACCTTTTCTTTTCGAATAATTTGTGCCATCAATTCACCTTCGGTGGCAAGTTTTCCATTGACAAAGGTGTATCCTTTCATATGGCAAATACCTCTTCGGATGGGCGTAATAAGTTCTAATTTAAAAATGAGGTGATCTCCCGGATGAACAGGATGCTTGAATTTAACGTTATCAATTTTCATGAAAAACGTCAGGTAATTCTCTGGATCTGGTACAGTATTGAGAACCAACACCCCACCTACTTGCGCCATAGCTTCAATTTGAAGGACGCCCGGCATTACAGGTGCACCAGGAAAGTGTCCAGCAAAAAATGGTTCGTTCATGGTCACCCCTTTTGATCCAATCACATGATTTTCTGATAGTTCATGAATTTTATCGACCAATAAAAACGGAGGTCGGTGAGGAAGCATTTTCATGATTTGGGTAACATTCATCAATGGGGGAATGCTCATGTCTACCGTGGGAACATTTAGTCTTTTTTCTTGCTTAATTATTTTTGACAGTTTCTTGGCAAACTCAACGTTGATTCTGTGCCCAGGTTTGTGGGCAATTACCTTGCCGCGAATTCTTTGTCCAATTAGCGCTAAATCACCAATTATATCAAGTAGTTTATGTCGAGCAGCTTCGTTTGGATGGTGCAAGGATAGGTTGTCCAAGACCCCATTTGGACGAACTGAAATTTCTTTTTTATTAAAGGCTTTTTTCAAACGCTCCATGGTTTCAGGAGACAAGGGTTTGTCTACATATACAATGGCATTGTTTAAGTCACCACCTTGAATTAAACCATTTTCTAAAAGGGCTTCCAATTCATGCAAAAAACTGAAGGTTCTGGAAGAAGCAATGTCACTTTCATAATCAGACAAACGCTCTAGTGTCGCATTTTGCGTTCCAAGGACTTTGGTTCCAAAATCAACCATGGTCGTTATTTGATAAGAGTCAGAGGGAATTATAGTCATTTCACTACCAGACTCATCATCTTTAAAATGAATAACTTCTTTTACAATATATTCATCTCTCTGCTCATCAAGTTCCTTGATGCCCGCTTCTTTTAACGCCTTGACAAATTGAATTGAAGAACCATCCATGATGGGGGGTTCTGGAGCATCCAAATAAATGTAACAGTTGTCAATTTCTAAACCAACTAATGCAGATAAAACGTGCTCAGAAGTGTGAATCTTAACACCATTTTTATCGAGGTTAGTACCTCTTTGGGTGTCGTTAACCCATTGAACATCTGCCTCAACTTCGGGTTGCCCATCTAAATCAAAACGAACAAAACAATAGCCAGTATTGGCAGGAGCAGGAACAAATTTTAAGGTGACGTTTTTGCCAGTATGTAAACCAACGCCGTCTAGGCTAACCTCTTTATCAATTGTAGTTTGTAGGCTTTTCATGTGCGTTTTTTTTCTAAAGATTCTAAACGCTTGACAATGGATGGAAAACGTTTAAAATAAATGTAAGATTTTATATAATCGTTGTAACTAAAGGCTGGTGTTCCGTAAAGCGTCTTTTTATCCTCAATACTACTTGTCACTCCAGACTGTCCTTGAATACTAACGTTATCACCAATTTTCAAATGACCCACAATCCCAACTTGTCCACCAATAATACAGTTTTTACCAATTTTAGTTGAACCAGCAATACCCGTTTGAGCAGCAATAACGGTGTGCTCACCAACTTCAACATTATGAGCAATTTGTATTTGGTTATCAAGTTTTACCCCTTTTCCGATTTTGGTGGCGCCAAGGGTAGCACGATCTATGGTAGAATTTGCTCCTATGTCGACATGGTCAGCAATAATAACAGTCCCTGTTTGGGGTATTTTCTTGTATGATCCATCTTCTTTTGGGGCAAAACCAAAGCCATCGGACCCAATAACACAGCCACTGTGGATTACACAAAATGAACCCATTTGAGTATCCGAATGAATGATTGAGTTTGGATGAATCACAGAATCATCTCCTATAATTACATTGTCTTCAATAATGACATGTGAATGGACAGTAACATTTTTACCTATAGTAACATTCTCTCCAATAATTGAATAATGACCAATATATGAGGTCTTTGCTATGCTTGTTCCATTGCCAATGATTGCTGTTTTCTCAATACCTGCTTTTGCTTTTTGCTGGCTGTTGTAATATTCTAAAAGGGTGGTAAATGCCTGATAAGCATCGGGTACCCTAATCAATGTCGGTGTCAATGCCTTTTCAGGTTTAAAATCTTTATTCACAATAACCAAAGAGGCGTTGGTAGAATAAATATGCTGCGTATATTTAGGGTTAGCTAGAAAGGTTAACGATCCATGTGTTCCTTCCTCAATTTTTGATAATTGGGTAACCTCCAAAGCAGCATCACCATCTACTGTACCATTGAGAATTGTTGCGATCTGTCCAGCCGTAAATTTCATTAGTGCAAAAGTATAAAAATTAAGGAACTATTTGGATTTTGGATAGCAGAGATAATGCTTTATTTCTGTTGTTGAGAAGGTTTTTCCGTCAAAAAGAGAAGAAAAGTCTTCTAAAGAGTTAACAACCCCCTTTTTAGACAGCACTTTAATTGGGTTTTTACCCGAGTATACTTTACAAGAAACTTGATTAGAAAAAACAAAATTAGCGACATACTCTTCTGAAAAACCAGCGGCAAAGAGTTTTTGCTTTCTCTTTTCAATTTGATCAATATCAAAGGGTTCCTTTTGGTATTTCATTTTCATCAAGTCTCTATTTATTAGCCTTTTTGAAAAAGAAGCTAATATACCATCCGAATGATACTGCCATTGTTTCAAAGCTGTATAAATATCGGTATCGTCTAAATGGCTAAATTTCTCAAGAACTGAAAGTTGCTTTGGATTCAATTCGTCTTGCGAAATAAAATACATCAAATCATTTGTCATTGGTACCTCGATTCCACGGGCAACAAGTGCTCGCACATATTGCATGGTATTACTCAATAAGAGTTCAGCAACAAGGCCTGTTTTATGCAAATAAACCTGCCAGTACATTAGACGTCTTGCCATGATGAATTTTTCGATGGAAAAAAGTCCATTTTCCTCAACCACAACTTGATCGTCAACAACGTTTAACATTTCTATAATCCGGGAGCTATTGATATTACCCTCGGTTGCACCTGTATAAAAGCTATCCCTCTTTAAATAATCTAAACGGTCAATGTCGAGTTGGCTAGACACCAATTGGTGCATGAATTTTCGGGGGTATTTATCCGCATAAATAGCAATGGCCAAAGATAAT
>Ga0115564_10002310_pt1 | contig 16737 bp, 16 predicted proteins | sample COGITO_mtgs_1105_7_FD_88680 | JGI IMG/M metagenome (GOLD analysis project Ga0115564, IMG submission 88680) | Pelagic marine microbial communities from North Sea - COGITO_mtgs_110523 | ecosystem: Environmental > Aquatic > Marine > Epipelagic | place: Germany:Helgoland, sampling site Kabeltonne...
ATTGACCCACAAAATCAAATATCGGTTTTCGCGTTTGAGCGAAGCGAAAGGCAGCGAAGAACCGATTCAGCTTATTTCGAAACGTCGAGACCGAGGTGTGATGCGTGACGAGTGAACAAGACATTATTGAAGAAGAGCTGGTGTACGGTGCCCTGCGGCGCGAACGTCTTTGGCAGCGGCTTGGCTTGATCGGGCTGATCTTTGGCATCCTCGGGTGTCTGAGCGCTGCCGCAGTCGCTATCTTGGACGTCGATCCCCCGCCCGTGGTGGTGCCCTACGATCCCGCAACTGGGTTTGCTCTACCCGAAGCTTCGGTCGGGGCCACCACCGTCACAGAAAACCAGGCCATTATCGAAGCGGAAGTGTTTCGCTACATCAGTGATCGTGAGGTTTACAACCAACTCGACAATGATGTGCGGGTCAGAAGTGTGTTGCGCCGCTCTGATGGCGCGGCCGAAGCCTCCCTACGCCAAATCTGGAACAGTGCAAATGCGGATTATCCGCCCACGCTTTACGGCACGAGCGGCCGGTTGGATGTCGAAGTCCTGAGTATCAATCGGATCGGCATCAACCGCGCCACGGTTCGCCTGCGCAAGCGCCTCAACTCCATCAATGGCGTCCAAACTGGTCTCTTCACCGCCACCCTGCTCTTTGAGTTCCGCCCTGAGGCCAGCCGCTCCATCGATCAGGTTTGGTCTAATCCCTTTGGCTTCACCGTGCTGGAATATTCCATCCGCTCCGACAGATTGGAGAACTGACTTGCATCGAATAATTTATATCGCACTCTTGTTGACGATACTGCCTGCTTTGGCATTTGCAGAGGCCATTCCGCAACGTGGGCCCAATGACAGCCGCGTGCGCGTTGCCACTTACCAAGAAGCTCAAGTCTATCGTCTGAGCGTCTCCCTTACACACGTTACCACGGTGGAGTTCGGTGAAGGCGAAAGCATCCGCTCGATCATTGCAGGCGACACAGAGGGCTTTGAAATCGACGGCGTTCCTGGCGGTCAGGCCTTTGCAATCAAGCCAGTTGCGCGCGGCGTCCATACCAATGTGACGGTCTACACTAACCGGCGCAGCTACTACTTCAACGTCCAGGAGGTCCAAAGCCCCACCTTCTATGTGGTCCAGTTCCGCTATCCCGATGACGACGCGAGGCCAACCCGTGCTATTGCCCAGCAAGCCCCCAACTATAATTATGGGGCCAGCACGCAGGTCCAATTCACCCCGACGCGCGTTTGGGATGATGGGACGTTTACGTATTTCGCATTTGCCCGAAGTGCGCCGGTGCCAGCCATCTTCCGATATTCCAGTGCCCGTGAACGCACGGTAAACACGCAAGCAATAGAGGACGGTGTGATCCGCGTCTCAGGCGTAAACACGCAGTGGGTGCTGCGTCTCGGGGATGAGGTAGTTTGCATTCAAGCAACCCCACCAGCAGGGGCGTCATCATGAGCAATACAGGGGACGCAGAGCTCGAAAAACGCCTCGCCGCACTAGAAAAGGGTGGACATCGCGGGGGTTCACCCACTCCTCGACGGTCGCCCCTTCTGGCCCTCCTCGTCGTCGCACTCGTCGGTGCCGGTGGCGCCGTTCTCTACATGGTCTCCGGACCAGATGAAGAAACGGCTCTGCCTACAGCCACACCTGATGTGTTTCAAAATGAGGGTGACGGCTTTGGGGCGATCGAAGCCATACCTCCGCCCCCTGCCCCGGAAACCCAAATTGTCGTCGCCCCTGCTGCGCCTAGTGAGCCCAACGCAGAGCTTCTCGCGCAACTGGTTGCCCTCCAGGCCCAGATCGAGGAATTGCGCAATGCGCCGGAACCGGTGGTAGAAGAAGATACGGCGGCTGCGGACGCTATCGATGGGCTAACGGCTCAGATCGCGGCCTTGCAAATTGCCTCCCAAGACGCCCAACAGTTGTTTCAGGACGAATTGGCGGCGCGTGATCGCGAGTTGGAGCAAATCCGTATGGACTTGGAGTTGGCCCAACTTGAGGCCAATCGGCCAGTGCCTGCGCCGGTTCCGATCGGACCGTCCGAGGAAGACCTTCTTGCGCGAGAGGCAGAACGGTTGCGCCGCGAAGAGGAGGCACGCCGCATGGCTGATCTTGAGCGACGCGCAGCAGAGGAACGTGCGTTTCAGGATCGCCGGGTTACATCCCCCACGATTGCATTTGGCGGAACGTCAGGAGCGAATGAAACACCACTTACAGAGCGCACATTCGGCGAAGTAACGGATTTTGTCCTGAACGGCGCGTTGCCGACCTCTGTCACCCAAGCCGAAGTCATCGCCAACCCTTCCAACACCATCATTCAAGGCACGATGATACAGGCTGTCATGGAAACCGCACTTGATAGCTCGCTGCCGGGCCAAACCCGCGCGGTCGTCTCAGAAGACGTCTTCAGCTTTGACGGATCGCGCCTTCTTATCCCACGCGGGTCGCGGCTGATCGGGCGCTATCGCTCGGGGCTAGATATTGCACAGCAGCGCGTCACCATCGCTTGGGACCGGATTATCCTACCGGACAATCAAACCATTCAGATCAGTTCCTTTGGTGGTGACGAACTTGGCCGTTCCGGCGTGACTGGCTTTGTCGATACGCGCTTTGCGGAACGGTTCGGCTCCGCGTCCTTGATTTCTCTGATCTCGGCGGCCCCAAGTGCTGCAGCCGCTTCGGTCGAAGACGAAGCCGCTGCAGGTGTGCTGGAAGATGTTGGCGATGATCTGGCCGATGCGACTGACAGCGTGATAAGCGACTATCTCTCCATCGGTCCCGTTATCTACGTCGACCAAGGAGCGCGCGTCACCGTCATGGTTGACCGCGATCTGGAGATATTTTGATCCAATGTCGCTCAGCTATCTTCAAACCTCACTTGATAAGCTGGACGCGGCGTCCCGCGACGACGTCATCGAGATTTGTATCAACCCCGACGGCACCTGTTGGGGTGAATTCCAGGGCGATCACTTCATGCGGCTGCTGGACCAGCGACTGTCAGAAACCGAGGTCAAAGATCTGGGCAATCAGATTGCCTCCAGCGCAAACACTACCATGAGCAAGGACAGGCCCATTGTGTCGGTCTCGATTACCTACAAAGACCGCCCAATCCGCGCGCAGGTCATCACGCCGCCTGCCGTAATGTCGGCCATGTCGATCTGCTTACGGTTCTTCTCAAGTCTCTCTCTCGAAAACATCGAACTGTCGTTTCTGTTTGGCAAAGAGCGCAAGCTAGAAGAACTGCGGCAAGAGAAAACCCAAGATTTACGCACAGTCGTGGAAGCCGGTGTGATCGACGATGCACTGGCATTTTGCGTTGAAAATAGGCTCAACATGATCGTCTCGGGTGGTACGTCGACAGGCAAGACCGTGGCCGCCCGCAAAATTCTCTCCCATGTCGGCGCTGAGGAGCGGATCATCACCATCGAGGAGGCTGCCGAACTTCTGCCCGCTCAGCCAAACGTGGTGACGCTGATCGCCAACCGCGATGCAGCGTTGCAAACCGCAGACGTTCTTCTCACCGCGACGCTGCGCATGCGGCCAGATCGGATCATTCTTGGTGAGGTGCGCGGCAAAGAGGCCATGACTTTCCTGGAGGCCATCAACACGGGTCACGGCGGATCAATGACCACGCTACATGCCGAAACCCCGCAACTGGCGGTGCAGAGATTAGCGATCGCCGCCCTCAAAACAGAGATCCCAATGACCTATGCGGACATGGTTCGATACATCGAAAGTTCCATCGACGTGATTATCCAAACCGGGCGTCACAACGGCGCGCGCGGCATCACCGAATTTTATCTCCCCGGCATGGAAAAGATTGGAGCATCCGCATGAAAACCTTTGAGTACGAGATTCTGTCGTTCCCGATGGATCGCAAAAACAGCCTGATAAAGATGCAGGCGGCATTAAATGAGAAGGGCCAGATCGGATGGGAGGTTGTCTCAATCAGCTCGTCCGAATTTGCCAATATCGGGCACACGGCATTCCTGAAACGTAAAACCTCCGAAGGCGCAGATGTTAGAGGCACCCGATGAAGCATCGTACTATCCGTCTCACTTGGCTCACGATTGTTTTGGGACTGGTTGCACCGCCGTTGATGGCGGAGCGCAATCTAATCCCCAGCCTCGAGAGCATTCCGGATGTCTGCTCTGAGCGCCCAAACGAGCCCGAATGGATGGAAAACATCGCGCTGCGAGACGCCTACCAGCGGGTCTCGGTCGTTTTCGAGCCAATACATAAAATCATGTATCGAAAATGTCCCGAGAACGCGCCAGCGTGGCAGGGTATTTTCGATTCTACTTGCTCGAACAACGACCTGGTCCAGGACATCTACCGCGCACAGAGCATGGAGCGGGTCGTTGAGACGGGATCCTGCGACTGCGCCACGCGCTTCCCAACTTGGGACACAGCCGAAGGCACCTTCCGAGAAAACCATGCCGATGCCGACCGTTCAGAAATGCTGCAAGCCTCGGACACCTACAACCGCCGTGCAAATGATCTTCGACCTCAAGCCCAAGCGATCTGCGAAGCCGCAGGCAATTGGTAGGGAACTCCTGACATGAGCGTTGTCACCTACTTCGTTGAAACCTCCCAAGGCTATCTCGACACCGCCGCCGAAACGCAATTCGGATCGGTTGCCGCAACGGTGGGGACACTGCTCGTCCTTGGAACAACGATTGTCGTGATCTTCGTCTTCCTGAACATGATCTACCAATACAAAGCGATGGACGGGCGAACGGCGTTCTGGCTTGCGGTCAAGATCGGGCTTATCGGGATATTTGCGACGAACTGGGTGCAGTTCAACGCGCTGTCGTCAGCGATTCTAAACGGGATCGACAGTATAGCCGGCGCGCTTGTCGCATCTGTGGGCGGCGGCGTTCCTGGCCCGTCCGGCACCTTCGCGGAAGAATTTGATCGGCTGATTGCCGAGCTCGGCGAGTATCTCAATGCGGCAGGATCGGAACTCAATTGGATGGCGGGGGCCATGCTCGACATCGTTGGGGTGCTGATGCTGTCGATTTTGGGCGGTTTGGCGGCGTTTATCTTGGTCGCGTCGCGTCTGATGATCGCCCTGCTCATCGGGATTGCGCCGGTGATGATATTTCTGACGCTGTTTGATGTAACAAAAGACTACTTTGCGCGGTGGCTTTCGGCGCTGGTCTCGTTCGCGATCTATCCGATTGTCGTTGCGGGGGTGTTTGCCACAATCACAGGGGTGGCATCAGCACTGATCGGAGAGCTTGGCGATCCTGAAGGAGCGACTAACATTGGGGCTCTTATCCCTTTCTTTATGATGGTGCTCATGGCCAAGGGCTTCATAGTCGCGACGCCGTTCATAGTGAGAGCGATTTCCGGGAACATCATGATGCCGGCTTTGTCAGGTGGACTGGGTGGCAGCTATGGGTTTGCACGTGCCGCCATGGGTAATCAGCAAGCCTACAATCGGTATCTTGTTGGTGGAGCAAGTGGGGCCGAATACGCCGCACTCAGAGCGCGTCAGATGCTTGGGGTGCAACAAATACCTCAACGGCCGGGGATGGCAAATGTGACACCCGCAGGTGGTAATCAAACGACCGGGACTGGATCACAAATGTTGGCGCAATTAGCGCGACTTGGGAGATTGGGGCGGCGGTAGCAACAGTGAGCAGCCATTCATGCCAATCGCAGCGAAGGTGTCCAAAGAGCCCATTCCAACCAATGCTGCGGGGCGCACCAACGACAGCTTTCCCTTAAATGTAGGAGCCTGGCAACGCAGGCGTCAAAAATCCAAGCCAAGATCGACGGTAGATGCCGAATGCGTCAACGCACCGGACGAGATGTAGTCAACGCCAGTTGCGGCAATAGACGCTATGCGATCTCTGGTTACATTGCCGCTGGCTTCTGTTTTCATGCGTCCGTTTACAAGGGTTACTGCCTCGCGCAGCATGTCGTTGCTCATATTGTCCAACAGGACAACCGAGGCGCCGCCGACGTCTAGAACTTCAGCCAACTGATCTAGCCGGTCCACCTCTATTTCAACTGCCATCATGTGGCTTGCATGGGCCATCGAGGCTTCCAGAACTTGCCGCACACCACCGGCTGCCGCGATGTGGTTGTCTTTGATCAAGATCGCGTCGGACAGAGAATACCTGTGGTTAAATCCGCCGCCATGCAAAACGGCCAGCTTTTCAACCAAACGCAGGCCAGGCGTTGTTTTGCGGGTGCAGGTTACGCGCGCGTTGGTGCCAGCAGCCTCGGCAACGAATGACGCCGTCTTCGTGGCGATGCCTGTCAAACGGCCTGCAAAATTTAGGGCCACCCGCTCTCCTGACAAGATTGAGGCCGCACTGCCTTCAATTGTCATGAGGGTTTCACCAGCTTTGCAGGGTTGACCGTCAACGACATGTGTCTTGATTGCTAGCGTCGCATCCACAAGGTGAAACGCAATCCGCGCCACTTGCATGCCCGACACGATGGCATCGGCGCGGGCGTTCAGGCGAGCTGTGTATGTCGTCTCAACTGGGATTACGGCGCGTGTTGTGACATCGCCATAGCTGCCCAGATCCTCCATAAGCGCATTGCGGATCATCGGTTCTAGGATCAAGTCAGGAACGTTGGAAAAGCTCATGTTGCTTCCTTGCAAATTTTAGACCGTATCGCCAAGGCATCATGCAGCGTGAGCCGCGACCTTTTGCCAGCGCCGGGGAAGGTATCGGGGAAATCAGATCGGGAATGCGCCCCGCGACTTTCTTCACGGTTCAACGCGCATACCGCAATCAGCGTGGCCGTCGCAGTCATATTCAGGAACGACACACTGGTTTTATGCGCCGCTTCTAGCGCTGTAATCTTGCGCAGGGCGGACTTCAATCCGTCGGCATTTCGCACAACGCCGACATTGTCGGTCATCGTGTGGCGCAGCTCTGCAACTGCATTTGGATCGGGCGGCGTTCCGCCTTCTTCGAAAGAGGTGATGACGTTAGATGCGGTTGTTTCTGGGACAACTGCCGCGATGCCATCGGCACAAATACGGGCGAAAACCAGCGCTTCAAGAAGCCCGTTTGAAGCCAGTCGATTGGCCCCATGCAGTCCAGTCGATGCGGCCTCTCCGCAAACCCAAAGGTTGTCCAAAGAGGCGCGCCCTTCTGTATCTGTTGCAACGCCGCCCATATGGTAATGCGCGGCGGCTGCCACTGGAAGGGGTTCGAACGCGGGGTCGATTGCATTGCGCGCGCAGGCGTCGGCCACTGCTGGGTATTGTGTCTTGATAGCCTCGCCCAGTACGTCACGCGTATCGAGCACTGGACGCCGCCCAGCTTGGGTTTGCGCAAAGATCGCACGGGCAACGATGTCTCGTGGCGCGAGTTCCGCATCGGGATGCAAAGCCAACATGAACCGTTCGCCTCGATTGTTCGTTAGGATAGCGCCTTCGCCTCGGAGGGCTTCTGTGGCTAGTGGAGCGGGGTCTTCACCGACGTCCATCGCCGTTGGATGAAACTGCACGAACTCAGCATCCGCAATTAGGGCACCGGCACGCGCGGCCAATCCGATGACCTGACCACGGATACGCGGTGGATTGGTCGTCAACGCAAAAAGCCCACCAGAGCCACCGCCTGCTAACAAAATAGCGCTGCCACGCAGCATCACAGGTGCAGAGCAAAGGTCGTCGGCCGATTGAACCGCAACGCCTGTTACGCGTCCGTCAGATACCTCAAGCTCGAGCGCCATCGTGCCTTCCAACACTTGGATGGACGGCGTCTCGCGAACGCGTTCGATCAGGGCGGCCATAATCTCGGCACCAGCTTGGTCGCCCTTGACGCGCACCACCCGCGCAAAGCTATGGGCGGCTTCTCGCGACATGACATAATCGCCGTTCTCCGTGCGATCGAAGGGTGTCCCGAGTGCCGTCAGATGAAGGATGTGAGCACGTGCTTCTTGGGTGACAAGGTTGGCAACGTCCGGATCAACCGTTCCGTCACCCGCTTCGACGGTATCTGCCGCATGGCTTTGCGCGCTGTCTGCAGCGTCCATCGCAGCCGCGACCCCGCCTTGTGCCCAAGCCGAGCTTGCCCCTTCGCCCAAACTTTCCGGCGAGATCATCACAACCGGACGCGGCGCAAGTCTCAGCGCAGCGTAAAGCGCCCCGAGGCCTGCGCCGACAATGACGATCCGGTCGGTTTGAATGGTTTTCATTTGTGTTAAAGACCCAGCTTGCGCGACATATCGATCATCGCCTGTACCGATGCGCGGGCCTTTTCGCCAACTTTCGGGTCCACGACTACTTCGTTCTCACCGCTGTGAAGAACCCACAGGATTTTTTCGAGCGAAATTTTCTTCATGTAGGGGCACATATTGCAAGGGCCGACGAATTCCACCTCTGGTAGTTCATCAGCAATATTGGTTGCCATCGAACATTCGGTGATCAGCATCGCCTGTTGGGGCTTTTCATCAGTGACATACTTAATGATGCCACTGGTTGAACCGGAGAAGTCAGCCTCTGCCACAACGTCTGGCGGGCATTCGGGATGCGCTATCAACCGCGTATCGGGGTTCCATTCGCGGAAGTCACGCAAATCCTTGGCGGTGTATTGTTCATGCACAATGCAAGAGCCAGGCCAATAAACGACGTTCTTGTGGCTTTGATTGGCCACGTTCTGTGCCAAATACTGATCCGGCGTCATGATGACCGTATCGCTTTCCATTGCGTTCACGATCTGCAACGCATTTGAGGACGTACAACAAATGTCAGACGCGGCTTTCACCTCGGCAGTGGTGTTCACATAGGTCACAACCGGCGCACCTGGGTACTTGGCACGCATTTCGTCGATACCATCAGCCGTGATACTTTCAGCGAGCGAACACCCGGCTTCCATATCGGGCATCAATACGGTCTTTTCTGGACACAAGACCTTCGTGGTCTCAGCCATGAAATGAACACCGGCCTGAACGATCACTTCAGCGTCGACCTCTTGCGCCTTCATTGCGATTTGCAAACTGTCGCCAACGAAATCAGACACGCCATGAAAGATCTCGGGCGTCATATAATTGTGCCCTAAGATTACGGCATTGCGTTCTTTTTTCAGCGCGTTGATAGCTTTGACGTAAGGCGCATAGATTGCCCAGTCTGGCGGTGTCACGACGCGTTCCATACGGGCATAAATGTCTGACGTCGCCTCAGCGACTTCGGTTGACGGGGCCAGATCATAACAATCCGAAAGCAGGGAGCGAACATGTGGCAAGTCTAGCATTTAGCGTATTTCCAACTCATTTTTTGTGTCTAGTACATGCTAAACATCTGCAGTCCAACATCTGCCGATCGGGACCTGTATTATCAACTTTGTTCACGAAGCTATGTCTCCTATCAAGGTTCCGCTTTGCGCAAAACGAGGAACGTCATCATGCCCATTGGCGGTAGCGACTTCTGTTCAATGACCGTGAGCTCTGGTTGCTTGAGAACTGTGTTTATTTCAAAATCCGAGTGCCAGCCCAGCAGATTGGCGAAAGGGGCAGCTAACCGCTCGACCCGTGCCAGCAGGCCGGTCTTTGTCGCGAAATGATTGGTCATCACAATTTGGCCACCCGGTTTACAGACCCGCGCCATCTCGGACATGACCTGCTCGGGATCAGGTACGACTGAAATGATATGCATCGCGGCAACAACATCAAAAGACGCATCGGCAAAATCTAGGTTTCGCGCATCCATCTGCCTAAGGCTTTTGACGTGGTCAAGGCGGCGCAGGTCCACCTTAGCCTGCGCCTTGGCGAGCATATCATCACTGAAGTCAATGCCGGAGACGTCAAGGTCGCGGCGATAATTAGGCAAGGCAAGACCAGTGCCAACTCCAACTTCAAGAACTGTCGCGACATCTTGCGCGTTGATGTAATCTACTGCCCGCCGCCGCCCCACATTTGTGATCGCCCCGAACGTCTTGTCATAGACAGGCGCCCACCGCGCATAAGAAGTTTTAACGGCATTGGGTTCCAAAACGTTATCCTTTTATTTTTTTGCAATGCGGTCGGCTCGGTATGCCCAAACGAGGCAACCGATATAAGCGATCGTCAAAACTGTGAGCGTCACCCAAAGATATGTCAGTATGGATGCCGCCAAAGTTGCCGCAACCAGAAGAAAATATTTGGCATTTGCGCGATTGATCGTTGCGCCTTTGAATGAGTAGGTCGAAATGGGGCTGATCATCAACAGCCCGATTAGACAGATATGGGAGGCGATAACCATCGGTGGCGCGAGGGGCAAATCAGAAACTGCGAATGAGACGACCATCGGCAACAAGACCAGAATCGCGCCTGCTGGCGAGGGCAAACCAACAAAGAAATCACAGGCTGAATCGTCACCTTCTGCACGGTTGCTGACATTAAAGCGAGCCAGTCGCAAAACGCAGCAGATCGCGTAGATTAAGACAGCGATCCAACCTGCACTGCGCAAATCCTGCAAGGCCCAACTGTGCAATATCAACACCGGAGCAACACCAAAATTCACGAAATCGGCCAGTGAGTCTAGTTCTGCCCCCACGTCCGTTTCACGGTTCATAAAACGCGCCAACCGACCGTCCAGGCCATCGAGAACACAGGCTGCCAGAACGAGACGGACAGCCATCTCAAAGTCGCCCTCATAGCCAAATCTGATTGCGGTTAGACCAGCGCAAATTGCAGCAATCGTCAGCAGATTGGGCAGGAGATGAAACAGGCGGATGTCGGGTTGCTTAGCCCTGTCAGCGGATCTGGTCATCGCTTAATCGGCCCGCGCAATGCGCGCCGGTTCAGTTGCCACAAGATCAGCGAGAACCGTTTCACCTGCGACCATGGTTTGTCCAATATCGACCATCGGTTCGACGCCGCTGGGGAGGTAGACGTCTAGGCGCGAGCCAAAACGGATCAAACCAAACCGCTCTCCTGTGCGTAACGTATCGCCCTGGTTAGAAAAACAAACAATCCGTCGCGCAACTAACCCCGCGATTTGTACGACCGCGAGCTGTCTGCCATCGGCCATATCGATACACAGGCTATTGCGCTCGTTGTCGGCGCTCGCTTTGTCTAGCGACGCATTGAAAAACTTTCCGGGTCGATAAGCGATTGCCGCGACTTGACCCGCAATCGGGGCGCGGTTCACATGACAATTAAAGACACTCATAAACACGCTGACGCGCGTTAGGGCCATATCGGGCATGCCAAGTTCAACAGGCGGCACAGCCATTTCGATAAGGGAGACGATGCCATCAGCTGGGCTGACGATCAGCCCATCACGTGTTGGCGTGACGCGCACTGGGTCTCTGAAAAAGTAATAACACCAGACCGTTAGCCCGACACCGATCCATCCCAAGACGGGCCAAAATAAAAACAGAACGACTGTGATGGCGGCAAAGATAGCGACAAACTTGCGCCCTTCCGGGTGCATTGGCTTCATAAAGGTATCGCGCATTTTCATGGATGTGTCGCATTTCTATTGTGAATGGTCGCTTCCTATCCCGAGTGGCGCAGTACTCGCAACAAGATATGACGGGTAGTGCCGGTAAACCAAAATCCGAAGCCGCCAAGTTGAAAATCGACCTTCGGCGCAAATGCAATACAACCTTCGCTTTGTCCCTATTACATCCAGTTGATATGTCACGTTGCGAACGACTGTTTATCCCAGACCAGCAGCTTATAAACTGCTCGTCGAAAGTGGGTATCGACATCTCCATCGACGCAGACGGCAAAGGAAGCTGCCTTAATTCAATTCTCTAAAGCGGTCGTTGGCACACGCGCGGCGAAAGGCCGCTCCGTCCCGCCATGTGCGCTTTGGCCAACACTAACGTGAATGTCCGCTTCAAACAGATATATGACTTAAGATTGATCTTGCGAACTCAGTAATTGACCTGCTCGAAGCCATAACTACCGGCGTAATCGTGCCACTCGACGAAGACAGGGGACTGTTGCCCAGTATAACAAGCAACATGTCCGTATAGTGCGCATGCATTACAAAACGAGTTCACCGCAATTGATCAATGCGGTTTGTGTATGTGACTGCCAAAGGCCATTCACTGAGTTTGTTCGATCGCACTATCGTCACGGCTCCTCGCTGTCAGTAAAGGCCTCTGAAACCCTCGCAGCAGCAGATTGCGATGCTAGTATTCGGCGGCCATAGCGCGCAGGCATTTCTGGCGAGGTCCATCTCCCAGCTACCATGATGGAAGAAAGATCACATCCGAGACGGAAAGCATCGTGAACACCTCCAACGCGGGTACTATGGGCAGAGACATCTTTTCGACCTGTACATCTTCTAATAACTCTAGAAACAGTTGCCGGATCGAGCGGTAGGCGCTTCCCACCTTTCTGAGACTTTGTAAGTATCGGTTCGTCGGCTCCTAATTTTGCTAGCTCGATCCATTCCAATACAGCTTCTGTGCCTTTCGCGGATAGAAACGCATATGCTCCTTCGCTATTTTGATCGGTCTTCGAACGACTGACAAAAAGAAGGCTACTGTTGTCGTTTTGCCGAATAAGATCTTTGACTTTGAAAGCTACGATCTCCGAAGACCTGCACCAACTGTCGGTGGCAATCCAAAGGAGTGCTCTGTCGCGAAGGGACTGCCTGCTTGTCCCTAACTGAGCAATCGCTTTTAGCACCTCCTCTTTGCCAAGGGGAGGTGCCTGGTGTTGTTGTGCGCCATACTTTCGCTTCACGCCCTTTAAGGCGAGTTGAACCAAAATGTGCCGCGTCGGTGAAGGCAGGAACTGAGATCTATGTAACTCGGCGATCCCCCACAACCTCGTATCGATCGTGTTACTGGCGAGACTTCCTCCCATGTCATCGACCCAAGAGGCGACCACCTGGGGGCGTATTGGAGGCTCGGGGTCATGATTATTCTCGCGACACCACTTTGTGAAAAGCCGAACGACCATTTTGTAGTTCCGCAAAGTTGCAGGGGCAAACGCTGCCTCTGAGCGTTTTTGATACTCAGCGATGAGTTCTCTTCGATGAGCTGGCGCTGCTCCGGTTAGAGTGGTCAACATTTCAACACGTTCAGACTGCCGGTCAAATCCAAGGGCCATTTTTCTCTCCACTTTTAGACGTTGTTAATCAATTTTTAACGAATGAGTGCGACCTTGATCATGGCGGCCGATCAATTGGCAAGGGAGTTAGAAAGTGGAAGTACAGGAAAGAGTGATCTCACTAGAAGCCGCTTTGCTGGAGTATGTGGAGCGTTACGGGCTTACAGAAATGGCTAGAAAACTGCTAACTGAGCCACCTCTTTCAAGAACATCCAGCGGTCAATCGGTCGGAGGTATCGGACCCCAACCTCTTAAGAAGCAAGAAGTCTAGCAGGGTTGGCGGCTTAGGCGCGTGATCTGCACCATTCAGCGGCGCACCTGAAATTTAATAACAAGGTTAACAAGCGAAAGAGGATTATCGTGGCCACAAACTGGAGACCTGATCTTTCAGATGTTCAAGTTGTTTTGAGCTTGAAGCCACGCGAGGCAGCTTACTTCAATATCTTAGAGTATTGCCGACACATTGGCGTTCACGTCGTTTCAAGTCACTCATCGTTCTGGGTTGCTCGCGTTCGGAAACGAAACGGAACCTACATGCAAACGCGCTTATGTGTGGCAAGCTTTAACCAAGTAATCGTGGCGGACTTCGAACAGGCGAAGATGCTAGCAAAAGCATGGTTCGCGTCTCCGGAAGTTAGCAAAGTCGCGTCAGACCCTTACCCGCTTGGATCGAAACGAGCGTTGAACATTTGTCCAATTGGTGACGTTTACTCCGTAGGGCATGCTCTCAAAGCCTACCTAGACTGGAAGTTGATCGCAGCGACCAAATCTCACTATGAGACCCTCGTTGGCCTCATTAACTACCATTTAGTGCCACGCATTTCCCATGTTCCTTTGGCGCAATTCACCGGAGAGAACTTTCAAAAACTTGCGGTGGATGTTCTCGAAACGCCACCCAAATTTGGTCGCGATGACCCTAAAATTCGAAACAAGATACAGGACCTGTCTCAAGAGGAACTCAGGAAGAGAAAGAAAACCTTTAATGCTCTCGTAAGTGTCCTAAGAGGCTCTTTCGAGATCGCATGGGAACACGGACACTTGGAAACGGACAGATCAATGCGATCCTTGCGGCGTCTCCCCAACGTTGATCGACCTCGAGTGGTATTTCTTGACCGATCCGAATGTCGATCGCTCCTCGACGCCAGCCACCCAGATCTAAGAGTACTCATCTTGGCCGCTCTTTACACAGGGTGCAGAGCGAATGAACTGACGGCAATGCAAGTTGGCGATTTCTCCTTTCAGACCAAATCAGTGTTTGTTGCGAGCCCAAAAGGACGCAAGACCCGTCATGTTCTTTTGCCGCCCGAAGGGGTCGATTTCTTTAGGCGCGAAACTGTAAAAAGATCATCTGGTGAGAGGATGTTCCGAAAGGCCAATGGAAGAATTTGGGGCGGGGAATACAGGTCCTACTTTTTACGCGCTCGAGCGGAAGCTGGTTTGCCTAACTCGGTTACATTTCATGGGCTAAGACACACTTACGCGAGCCAGCTTTTACAGCAAGGTGCCTCTCTTCTCACAGTTGCTGACCAACTTGGGCATGCAAACACCCAAACTGTGAGCGCAACATATGGACACCTCACTTCTCAAAGTAGAGCAGATGATATTAATAGATGTTTCGTCCCCATCGCACCAGCAGGAACTGATAAGAGTATTGTGGAATCTGAGCCGGAAACATCGGCTTCTAAAGTAATCAGCTTGCCGTTGTTTAAGCGTTCAGATGAGTCATCTTGGCCCCGATCCAATCACTCTCGATTTTCCGGGTCTTTGCTTGAACAAATTCGCCCAACTGAAATGGATTGACTGGTACCCAACAAAACTCGCGCGAGAAGGATTGAAATTTTGAAAGTTTTTCGACAACCGCAAGTCCGCATCTTACCAGTTCGAGCGCGGTGCAGCGAGCGGCGACGCTTCCCGAACCGGCCACTCACGACCAGCGCGGCGAATGCCGGGAGAGAGCCCAAACTGTGGGTTCAGTTTTGGTGCTGCGTGCGCTCGCAGCGTAGAAATTGCTGCAACGGCGTAGATCGCTAAGCCGATGCGCGGCGGGAAAATCGGTCATTCACGTGGTTCCGCATAAAATCCGCTAAACTAATGCGATTTGAGGGTCGGCTTAGGGTATGGAAATAGCACGTCCCAAAATGCAGTGATTGGATGTAGGCACCACCATTCGTCTGGCCAATAAGGGTTCGCATCGATCAGCCGTAACGCGACGTTCAGGTCTCGAAATCAAGCATCATTGCGTTTCTCTGCATTGAGCAGCAAGAAATACCAAGTCTACGCTTAGTCATTTGTTATTTCTCGAGGGTTTCCAGCCTCGTCCAAAGCCACAAAAACAAATTCTGCATGCGTTACTTTCTGAGATGTCTTGCCAAATCGACCACGCGCCCAAACGTCAATGTGAACCTGCATGGATGTACGTCCAACTTTGCGCAATGAGGCATATAGGGTCACTTCGTCCCCAACCTTAACCGGTCGCAGAAACTGCATGGCGTCAACCGCTACAGTCGCCCCCCGCCCTTGCGAAACGCGGCCTGCCATGTTGCCCGCAGCAAGGTCCATTTGTGACATCAACCAACCGCCAAAGATATCGCCCGATGGGTTGGTATCGCTCGGCATTGCGATGGTTCGAATGACAAGGACACCTTCATCTTGTTGGCGCCCGTGCTTCACGCGCTCTTGCGTGGCCTCGAGGTCATTTTTGTCATCTTTTACCATAGTATCATGCTCTCTCAATTGGCGCTTTCAATCCGGCCTCTCGCTTTTGACGACATCACGATAACGCTTGTTACAATGACCGCTCCGGCGATGTTGGGCAGCCACGCCAGTGGCCAGTAGGCCCCGATGCCGCCGAACACCAAAAAGGCCGCGCTGATCACATTAATAGGCCCTTCTGCGTACCACTGGATCAAGGCGTAGGTTGCGTAAATTCCAAACAGGGCGAAGAATCCGATTTGTAAGATCTGTGGCAAGTCCCCTGAAATCAGCGGTGTATAAGCGAACATCAAAGGAACGACATATAGCCCTTTTGCGATTTTCCAGCTCTCAAACCCTGTTGCCATGGGCTTGGATCCGGCGATGCCCGCCGCTGCAAAAGCCGCAAGGCAAACCGGAGGCGTGACGTTGGAGTCTTGGCTGAGCCAGAAAATGATCAAGTGCGCGGTCAATAAGAACGTTGCCAGTGAGGCTGGATCAACCAGAACAGGACGGATCGTGACCGCAATTTCAAACGGGATGTTGCGCATCAATTGCCAAGCTTCCGCGCTGGTCATGCCCGTTGGCACCTTCGCCACAAGGGGATGATCCACCAGAAAAAATAATCCCGATTGGGCAGGGTCTGTAATGCCCGCCATAAGCTGTTTGACGATAATGCCGTCCGCCAGAATACCCGCCAACGCTGGGGCCGTCAGGATCGCAAGGATGATATAGGCCGCTGTGACGGGCAGCCCCATGCCCAGCACCAAAGATGCCAGCGCGATCAACACAATCGCCAGTGCCAGCGATCCTTGTGACCATTGTGCGATCATCAGCGAGAACCCGTTGCCAACGCCACTGGTGACGATGGCGTTGTTCATAATGCCAATCGCCGTCAGTAAAATCGCGGTCATAATTGCAGATTTGATCCCAAACGCGAGGGCTTCTGAAATTTTGGACGGCCCCATATTGACGGGCTTGAATGTGCCTTTGGGGGCAAGGCGCGACAGGATGCCCGTG
>Ga0115564_10002311_pt1 | contig 16737 bp, 12 predicted proteins | sample COGITO_mtgs_1105_7_FD_88680 | JGI IMG/M metagenome (GOLD analysis project Ga0115564, IMG submission 88680) | Pelagic marine microbial communities from North Sea - COGITO_mtgs_110523 | ecosystem: Environmental > Aquatic > Marine > Epipelagic | place: Germany:Helgoland, sampling site Kabeltonne...
TCTTTGTTGACTTTCTTTTTAGCAAAACAAGTTTGTTGTTGTGTTAAGTTTGTTGTTAACTGAGTCTGTTGTGATGTAGAGAACGAATTTAAGAGCTCTACAAAAGTGTACTGCAACTCGTTGTCCTGATCTGCTCGTTTGAGATCAGATTCTGTGGATTGACGATGGATTTGTTCTCGATTTGAGGAGCCATCTAAAAACTGAAGCATCATTGTCAGTCGATCTGCGTGAAGAGATTTGGTTAGAAAGGCCTTTTCTTTATACAACTCAGCCAAGTCTCGATTGATTTGATGTTGCTGTGGATTGAGCGACATTTCAGTTGTAAATATGTCAAGAGCCCTACAAGTGTTCTTTGTCTGTGCCTCTGCTGGCATGGGTGAGGAAAGCAGTAGGCAGAGTATGAGGATGTTGTATTTCATAGAGACTCCATTTACAATACAGTAGCGTATGACCACTGTATCGACAGTATAGCCCTAAGATTGAGAATTTACTAGTGTTCTCGTTCAGCATCCTCCCACGGGATAAGGCATCGGTGCAACGACTGTGTGTATTTTTTGAACGGTATGGTTATTTGTTTCGATCAATAGAGACCCACCTGATCCGGTTGAAAATAGAAAGTCGGTACCACCATCGTTTTGAAAATCTGCAATGATAATGTTGCCAATCGCTGGTTGGAAATAGGAGTATTTTCCAAAACCTTCTTCACCATACAATATTGTTTCGGACCCAGAGTTCCATTGAACACCCAATTTAATTGATAGAAGGGCATCCTGCAGTTCAAACTCTCCTGTTGAAAGAACCCCAATCTCACTTTCTATGAAGACACTGTTTCCTCCAAATTCGTTGTCTTCACGAGTGAGGTACTCGCGTCGAATGGTGTTGTTGTCTACCCGCTTTTCTTCGATATGAACTGCTTCAAGTTGAGATAGATTGTTCAATCGAACAATCTGATCTACTGGTTGATTAATTTGGCTTAGGTACAAGAGAGGCGTCTTCGTTGAAGAAGGCAAAAGGGTGAGTTGGACCATTTCTGTTCCCATCTTGTCCCCTGTACACGGCTCTTCTATATTGGTTGTCACCTGAAGAGTGGGTGTGATTGTTGCGGGTGTCCAAGTGTAGTACCCATTCTCCGTATGGGGTATGAGTTCCCAAGTTGTTCGGTCTTCTTGGAATTCAACACAGTATTGTTGTGCTATGGGCCAAAATTCAGAGGTTGAAAGTGTCCGTTTCCATTCCTTTTCAGGATTCATATCCTCGGAGAAATGTTCCAATCCAATGTTCTGCAACATGGTGCGACAACTCAATAGAGATGGAATCAATTCGAGATGGTTGATTGGTGAGCCATCTGTAAAACTTTCGTTGGTGAAAAATATGGGTTTGTCTGAAAGTAGGTTTTGATATTCTGTGAGGACCCGCCGGAAATAGTCTGTATCCTTAGAATCTTTTACAATGTACAACAAAAGTTGAAGCACCATTGTGTTGTTTGGATCCAGTGCATGTGCTTGCTCTAGCCATGTTTGTCGCAAGAGTCGGTTGTCTTTTGTAGTGGCGTAATATTGTTGAAGACTTCTCTCCAATGTTGGTTTTGTCGAAGATAGCAAAGGAGCGTGTACCCAACCTGTATGTTCCCCATCTTGTACCTCAATCCAATCATCTTGCATCTGTAAGGCTACAACAGTCTCGCCAATATTAGAGTGTGTTAAAATCTCGGCATAGACATTGGGGTCTTTTCTAATTCGAATGGTCGGGGCTTGGATAAAGAGTGTTTGGTTGATCTCAGTAGATTCCGGTTTGGATGGCTCTGTTGACTGTGGTGTTTCTGTTGTTTCTTCTTTGAATGGACTCAGTTGCATCTGAATATTTTCCCATTGGGCTTCCACAGGAGTATTTCCAGCACCACTTTGATACGCATTCCATAGGATATTGCCGGCATCATCTCGTAAATCAGGACGCACATATTGAATGGCCCAGTTGTTGGGAGAGAACTCAAAGATGTATGCCCAAAACCAAGATGGCTCTCCATTTGGTTTATAAGGGCTAGGGTCTGAGGTTAAACCAGATGGTTTGACGTATACTTCTCGATTGTTCCATGTGGTTTGATCTAGATGTCCACAAGGTGTTTCCGTACACAATGTAAACGTTCCATGTAGCCATTCAGTATGTTGAGCAGTCGAATATGCGAAAAACTGTGGTGTTGGTACCACAACAAGAGGGGCCGGCTGACTCGGTTGCTCAACACGAATCATCGTTGTAGGGGCTTGTAAACATCCAAGCAGCAAAATAGGAAGCATTGGTCTCTCTTTTTTATGGTTGTGAAATTGGATTGACTGTTGAGCAATAAGGGGGTTCTTGAACGAATCGGTTGTCCTTTTATCGTACTCTTTTATGTTGGTATACCTGTTTATTCTACGAATGTAATTTGAGTGTCGTAATCATTGTACCAGTCGAATGATAAGGAATCTACTGCTGGGAAATTTGGCGGGCTCATGAGATTTTGACTATCCGTTTCAGAGAACCCCCATTGTCTAGTAATGAGGCCAGCATTGTTCCATGATGTCAGTGTAGATGTAGACCCAGAGCCCACAGCGGCAAACCAAGTTTCTGAATCGATCAATTCAGCAGCATTGTTGTGTTGGTACTCTACAAATGCAATTTGGGGATATCGGATTCTTTGTCGTCCGCTTTGGGTCTGATAGAGTAGAGTGTCACTCCCAGCAGTTTTATCGACGTCTGTTAGGACTTCAATCCAATCTTGACTGGAATCTGTATTCTTGTCGTGCAATGGATCCGCAGTTTGTTCATGAGCCCCCCAAGCCAGACTGTTGTTGGTTGGGTTGATGGTCACTTCCCAGTCCCAGTTTGCTCCTGTATTCTGACTTTGGTGAATCTCACGAAGTGTAAACCCACTTTTGTTGGTGAATCGAATACTTGGTTGTACTCCGGAATCATATTGTTCACTGTCTCCAAAGATTGGTGTGTAATCATCATCTATATAGCCAAGTCTACTCCAGAGAGTACTCATGGTGTAGGATTGGTGCACTTCTACAAACCATCCATCATTGTTCAATGCAATCGCTGGTGTTTGTCCGGTGTCGTAGCTTCCGTGTCTTTTCCATTCGACGGATCCATCTGTTGTCATTTGACCCGTCCAGTACCAAAGGGTTCCAGAACCAGAGTCATGAACTTCCATCACTTTACCATCCTCATTGATGGCGATGGACGGGTTGTTTCCACGATCGCGTTTGTAGAGTTGTCTTGATTCTTCATGACCCGACAGTACAATGATGTATCGATTTCGAAGTGTATCGACAGAGGGCCATTCATTTTCGAAGTACATCGGTGTAAATAAGTTGTTTCCCAAGGTGTTGATGAGGATGTCGTTTAGTCGATCCATACTGCCATCTACAAAACTCGCATTGTCGGTTAAGTCGTCTTTTAGATCGAGTGTGATTGTGATGGGGGCATGTTCTGGATTGGCAATAGACCATTCTTTGACATGATTCAGCCAATCACTCAACAGAATACCATTTGGATTGCCATGTTCTTGATCAACTTCATTACCAGGTAGGTAGTGACCCAGTTGATAATCCTGAACAGTCTGAAAATCGTTGTCGTGAATATCGAATTCAAGACCCCGAAATCCGGCATCCAACTGTGTGTGAATCCCCCCTCGTTCTTCTCCCGAATAAGAATTGTGTGTACTTTTGAAGTAAGCCATATCATAGGCAATACTTGGTTCGGATCCTGTATCCTCGGTGTCGATAGTGGTTGCGGTGTCAGCCGTATCATGAAGACCAGAGTCCAAAGATTCAGTTGTCGCTGTATCCTCTACTGTATCATCCGTATCATCGGTATCATCCGTAACTGTTTCCGGTCCCGACGTTGATACTGGCAATGTTGTCTGTGTACAACCAAATATGTAGAAAATGAGCATTGATGGTCCGGTATGAAAGTTGACGGCAGAATGGTTTGAATGAAATAGATCTGTTTCACTCAGTGTAGCATTGTGTAGTCAATTGATAAGATGGATGATCAGGGATGAGCATTCTTTTAAAGAAAACAAGACTTTAATAGATCGTGTGGAAATACACTCTATCTCTCGAAGAGAATCTTTAATCAAGGTATCGCGATTCCTGTAGACAAAAAGGACAATCTTATTGTATGAAATGTTGAGGGCTGTCTTTTTCTTCTGTCAATTCAGCTATCAATAAGTCCACCACTGCTCTGATCTTTAAAATGCGATATCGAGGTCTGAGGTACAACAGATAAATAGAAGAGTTTATCGAACGACTGACAGAGATATGCGTTTCTGGAATGGTGATTTCAATTAAATTGTTGTTGGCGAGTTCCTTGGAAACACCCCATTTAGGCAATAGTGCGATTCCGTGTCCTTTGGTTGCAGTACGAACCAAACTCAGTCCATCATTGCTGATGAATGTTGGCGTTGTTTTTAATTCTTTCCATGTGTCATTTTGTAGCATCTGCCAATGCAGAATCCCGTTTGGTCCTCTGTATAGAAGTGTTCGGTGAATGAGCAACTCCTCGATGGATGTTGGCGTTCCATTTTGCTCCAGATAGTGAGGGGCTGCGACCAATATAAAGTTATTGTCGCAGAGTTTTTTGGCTACAGCTCGTTCCGGCAAAACAGATGTACCTCGGATGGCGATATCTACTTCGTTTTGAGTAATGTCCGACACTCTATTGGTCAGTTCAATATCCAATACAATCTCAGGAAACAGTTTGTTGATTTTATCCAACACTGGTTGTAGGGCGATTGTTGCAAAGCCAGGCATGACAGAGATCCTGAGTAGACCGGATGGAACTTGAGACGTTTGACTGATAAAGTCATCTGCATTATCCAAATCTGCAAGAATATTTTTGACCTGCTCATAGTAAATTTCACCAAGCTCAGACAATTTTACGATTCGAGTTGAACGGTGAAACAGTTCGACTTGAAGTTCTGATTCTAGATCTCGAATGCGTCTAGAAATCGATGATGCTGGTACAGACAAAAGATTGGCAGCAGTTGTAAAACTAGATGTTTCTGCCACTTTTACAAAATAGCGCAATGCCCGTATCTTATCCATAATCTACCCCTTAGAGAATATTATTGTCAAAAAGACAATTCACATTGGTTTTTTTTGACTATTTACCCATAAAAAACACAAACTATATTACTTATAGCAAAAGTCTACTGTGTTCACCACACAACCATTTCGACAAAACACATCATTTAGACAATAAAAGGATTTTTAGACCAGTTTTGGCGAGGTTTTTCTAGTTTGGGAGACTACAATCGTAGTCTCCCTTGTGTTGGACGGCGCTGATTTGTACAATCAATATCCTTTTCGTTATTGAGTCACAATACGTTCAAAGCGTTTGTATAGAATCAATGTCTCGTTTTTATGACTTGTACTTAGACCATTCCATTCTTCTTTGAATTGTTGAACGAGTTCTTCTCTCGTATAGGTTGTGGAGATATTCAGTTCGAGTGCATACAAAATGGCTTTGGCTTTTACAACAGAAGAGTGCCAGCCGTGTTCAGGGTCTTTATGTTCGATAATTTGTCGTAAGTGTTTATCGGCATCGTCTCGTTCTATTTGTGTTGCAAGTTCAAATTGAAAGAAGGATTCTTGAACAGTGGGTTTTTGAAGGGCAAAATCTTGTTGCTTTCTATTGTATACAGCCTCCAATACAGCGACATCATTTTGTGCCAACAACAGATGGTGTTGCAATATTTGAACGAGCGGAGGTGACGTATCAGATATTATGGTGGGCTGTTTTTGTAATTGTTGTATGATGTTGTTTGCTAACGTCAGATTGTTGAGAACGACAGACTTGCGTCCTTGAAAGTAGAGCAAGTCTCGTGTGAAATGACTGTTGTCGGTCGGATGAAGACTGGATTCATTTAACAATGTTTGGAACTCTCCAATTAATGGCTCCCAGATATTTTGTACTTCGGTTGGTTGTAAAGAGATGATGGCATGTATTTTCTCGGCCGAGCATTGGAGGTTGAGGTAACGATATTCCGGTGCTGTTTTGCTATGTTGTTCACTTGCTAAGTTGATACAGAAATCCCAAAGTTTAATCGCTTCAGCGAGATCTCCACGGTTGAATAATATTTGTGCTCGACGTTTAACATGCAGGATCTGTGCGAGTGGAGGGACATAATCTGCCATTCCCATCAGAAAACTCTGTTGTGAGAGGCTGTCGTCTTTTATTTTGTCCGATAGGATTAAGTTGAAATACGAAGCGGTATATTCTGTTGGTGTTTCGATTAAGATTTGTTTAAACGTTTCTTGGGCTACTTCTAATTTTCCCGTCAACATGAATTGCTGTCCGTTGAGAATGGAAATGGTTGTTGAAGTTGGAAATCGTGAATGTGCTTGTTGGGTGAGGTGTAAGGTGTCCGTGGGATTTTTATACAAATTAAATGCGAGTATGTTGAATAAAGATCCCAAGACAGAATCCGGATTGTTTGCAGCATATTCCTTCGTACGAGTTTGAAAATCTTGATTGGATACAAATCGCATTGCCAGAAGATGGTACACCTCTACGAGAGGATCAGATGAGGTATCCCGCAATGCAAGCCATTCTTTTTCAATATTGAGAAAATCGACCTTTATCATTCTCGTACGGTTCAACAGATCCAACAGTGTTTTGTATTCTTGGGAAGCTTGAGGATGTTGAAGAGGAGAGCCATCAAAGTATACGAGTGGCAGATCACTGTGCCCCTGTAATATTTCAATCGCGGTGATGAGAAGATGTAAGGCAGGATCATTGGGGTGTTTTGTCAACAGTGGTGTTAAGATTTGACTGGATTCATTCAGATTGCCTTTCAAGAATAGAGTTCGAGCTTCTGTAAATTGTTTCTGACTAAAATCGTCCGCGGGATTGTTGATATGTCCAAGCAATACGATGTTTTCTTCTGTTTCTGAAGGGAGGAGTGTTGCCGTTTTTTTATTGGCGTTATGGACTTGCATAGATACAATCGCAAAGATGAAGAGTATCAGCAATCCAAACCATAAAAGAGAATTGCTAGAGGACGTTACAACCACTTTGGCCTCGACCTCTGAAGGAACAGTATTCTGAGGTTCTGGATTTACATGGTTCGTTTGGGGGTTGTCGTCCCAAGTTTCTTCGGAAAAATAAAAGGTGTTTGTCCCTTTATGGACGATATTCTCTGTTGATGTGGTGTTGATTATTTCGTCTGGATCTCCTGTGTATTCTTTCCAAAGTGTCAGTAGATCTTTAAGGTTTGCACGATGTTCTTCTGCATGATCGGCTAGGGTGAGTACTGATGGTTCGATGGAAGTGTCCTCTCTTAAGCATTCTAAATCGGCAATCACATCACGTACACTTTTATACCGTTCTGTTAAATCAGTAGAGCACCCTTTGTGAATGATGTTTTGAGCATTCTCAGGTAGATCTTCAATGAGGCGAATCCGTTCTTCTGTTTCGTGTATATCAGTTGGATCTTCGAGTGTAAGCAATACAAAAAAACTTGCTATCAAAGCGTAGATGTCCGATTGTGGACCAACTTTTTTTGCACTGATTCGTTGCTCTGGAGACATGTATGGAAGCGTGCCCATAACCGCTTGTGTTTTTGTACCATTGCGATTGTCAAAAGAGTCTCGTGCGATTCCAAAGTCGGCAATTTTACATCCGTTTGGATGTAGTAAGATGTTGTCTGGCTTGATGTCACGATGAATAATGCCTCGATCATGTGCAACTTCTAGGGCTTTTGCAACGTCAATACACAAGGAGGCTGCTTGCTTCGGATTCAAGACGCCATGGTTGTCGATGTACTGCTGTAATGAGCCATGTGGTAGATACTCCATCAGAATGTACAACGTCAATCCTTCCAATCCATGGTCGTATACATGAACAACATTTGGATGATTGAGAGTGGCCATTGCAATGGCTTCTGTCTTAAATCGTTCACGAATGGTGTTGCGGACAACATATTCAGGTCTCAAGACTTTAACCGCTCGGTGTACCATAAGAGTGGTGTCATAGCACTTGAATACAGCCGCCATTCCACCAATACCAATGCACTGTTGGACTTCATATCTACCATTTCCAAGTGTGGGGTATTTGAGTTCCAAAATAATGCTCCAGTGTTCTTCAAGGTATGTACCTGAGGATTGTGAATTGTAGGTTTATGTTGATGCTACACAATTAGATAATTATACAATGATATTTGGTCTGAAAGATATCATACAAAAATACAACATCCTCTTCTAAAGTCGTTCAAAAACCTACACTCTGAAACATATTGTGTAAAGTTACAAGCTGTCTATACATGAATCAAGTCATCTTAAACCCGTTTTGTAATCAGTGTGTCAGGACAGCCGATTATATTGGTGATGATGAACATTGATTGTTGAAGGCACATCAATTTGTGGTGTGTGTTTTGGAGGCTCAGTCTCGAGACCTAGTTTCTAAATAGAGCCCAAGAAAAGACGTCACTCATATCAGAAATCTCACAAGAGGTTCCTGGACCATATTCGACGGCAGATACTGCGACAAATGTGAATCCTTGTCCCTCTATATCCAAGTCGTATTCACCAAAAGGTGCCATTTCTTCCTCACCAATTGTGAGAGAATATCCTGTGGCTGTGACACATTCTCCTTGATTGGAACTGAGTGCATTCTCACTCTGTCCCACTTCGAATGGTAAGGTTGCATCACGCAGTGCACCGCCCCAAGCCCCTTCGTCAAGTGCCATCAAGATGCCGTTAGAATCTTCAAGTATCAGACCGTAACTCATGCCAAATACAAACGAGATGTGTGTACTAAGGGTCACTTCTTCTACAGCGTTCCACTCTGGAATGAAAGTGGTATCATTTCCTTCTGGATCTAGAATGCTGTACCCAATGATGTGTTCTGTTTCTTCGACTTGAAAAACCAATTCTGCTGCACAATCCCCAGTACTTTCTCGAATATTGACCAGATCACCAGTGACGAACATGGGCTCTTCAGTTTCCATAGAGGGGCGAAGATCTTCAGCAATACAAAGTTGTATGTTTCCAATGGCTGGATTTGTTGATTCTGACTCTTGTGTACAGGCAGTGAATAGTGTCCAAAACAGCATGAGATTCTCCTTGATGTAAGTGTGTTGCTATGACTGATGCAAGAGTTGTGCCAGTTTCGATACAGAGGTCGCAACGGACACCCCACAATCTTCGAGTTTTTCTTGAGAGTGTACACCCCAAGCAACACCAACCGCTCGAACATCAACAGCCTGTGCCAGTTGCATATCGTAAACGGTATCCCCAATCATTACGCATTCGTCTGCTGCTGAATCCAATGCTTTCATCGCTCGAATTAAGACTGCTGGGTCCGGTTTCCCAGGTGTACCAGGTAGGATTCCATGAATGCTATCAAAGTAGGAGGTTAGGCCCAATCGATTGCATGCATGTTCTGCTCCCGCTTGATTTTTACCTGTTGCGATTGCCATTTTGAACCCCATGGCGTTTAACTTTTGGAGTAAAGGAATGATGCCATCAAACAGTTTTTCTTCTGTTTTGGTGAGTCGAACGTACTCAACTCGATATTGATCAATTGCAGATTGAAGTTTGTCGTCTGGTGTGTTGTACAGTGCCGGAAACATTACACTCAGCGATTTTCCAATGAGATCTTGGATCGATTTGTCGGATACAGGATCCCAGCCAAAATGATTGGCAACCAAATGCATCGATGTCACAATGCAGTCTGCCGAATCTGCAAGTGTACCATCCAGATCAAAGATGAGTGTTGTATGCATATTCATATCCTTATACAAGAGTATTTTTTTTGATAGAAGGATTTCCAGAGCGTAAAAATACCAATAAACAGATGAAGATCACCAATCCTGCAATACTGGATCCCAACACCACTTCGTTGAATGTCCAGCAAGGGACTTTTCCGTAAAATCCACATGTTGAGTGTACACCTTGTACATGAGAGGTGTCGGTGTTCATGCCCATCAAGCCGCTGAATATGGCAAACGGAATGGTCGTTGCACCAATCAATGCCAAGATGGTGTCTCTGTGTTCGGTCTGCTTTGATTCGACTTCTTTCAACTGTTCTTTTTCTTCTTGATGGATCATCTTTAAAATGCTCAACACATCTTTGACTTCTCTACTTAATTCGGCGACCAATAATTCAATGTTGAAGACTTGACGTAGGTTGTCGTAGAATTCTGATTCTGAAGAGCGTCGACTGAAATCAACGAGATTGGTTCCCAATCGAAAGCGGTTCATATTTTGAATGAGTTCAGTTAATTGTGCCTTGTCTTGTTTTTTATAGGCAATTTTTCCGACGTGGAAACTGAAGTGGTTGCATCCCAAATATTCCATGAGTACTTGTAGGGTCAATAACTGATAGGCTTTTAAAAATCGTTCATTAACAAAACTGTATTCGGTTTGTGTGTAGTGTGAAATACTGACAATAGCATCTCGAGATATGGACCAGACATGATCCCAACTTCGATAGGATTCTTTGACCACAGCCGGATTCTGTTTGAATTCTTGAAAAGTGGTTTGTTCAATCTTAGAGCCTCGACGTAAGTAAAAGGCAATGGCTGATTTGTATGTTTTCCAGTCCTCGAAATCTAATTCCAAATGGTGCATTCGATATAGGGTATGGGTCTTAGAGAGACGTTTATATATCGCATACTTCTTGGATGATAAGTCTTTTTGATTCATAGAGAATGAATCGGGCGCATCAAAATCATCAAAAAGCAACCATCCAAAGAATCCCAATAAGGGACAAGGATTCGTATCTTGATATGCAACATCTTTTTCCGTTGCGATTGGGGTTAAGTATTTTGTCAGATATCTAAACTGTTCTACAGTGGGATTGTTTTCTGGCTTGTAAAATTGGCTGGGCACTTTTCTTCGCAAAGATATAAAGCACTGAGTTAACGATTTTTGAAAGGGATGAATGTCGAGCAGTACTTGTTCTACTGAGTTGGTTGAATGTTTTAGTTCCAATATTAAGATGGCTTGATGGTGATTGGCCAGCAGTAAGAATATCTTTTGGATTGACATTTCAACCGGTTGCAGCGTTTTTGGATCTTGTAAACTGTATAGAAATTCGCTTTTTTGTATTTTATTGAAGAAGTCTGGATTCAGTTGGAGCCAAATGTACGTTGCATTGATATCGGTGATTGGAGTGTCGACGTAGTCTCCACATCGATGTCGAAAAGATCGAGATGTTTGTTGAAAGTTCCACGGACCAAATTTACTTCGGATGCTGTCTAAACTTTTAGAAATTAATTCTTCAGAAGTGGATGATGTTGGATTTTCTGATGAACCATCAATACTCCAAAGTGGTTTATCTTGCTCCCCCCATGATCTTGAGAGTAATTCTTTGAGGTATTCTTCTTTTGTGTTCGCATAGTTATAGGCAAATAGGAAAGAAGATGTGGGCTCAGAACATTGCACAGTATAGAGTGTATTGGTCGGGTGCATAATCGTATAGTCCCATTGATGTATAGTTACGCTGTTATTATATACGCATCGAGTAGGAGTCCTTCAAATAAAGCCGTTGTGTTTTGTATGCTTGAATTTGGTGTTGTTCTGATCCATCGAATAGAAACAGTTGATTGGACATCGATTCTGCAACTATATCAGTGTCTCTTACCATACAGTTGTTTCAACAATAGAACATCTTGTTGACACTCTGGAATGTCTTGTGCATCTGGATGGCAAAGCATATAGAGTTCGAGAGCATCGACTGATTCGTGATACCTATGCATTTGACCAAGTACGACAGATCGTGTTCTGTGTAACCGGGTAAGATCGGGCTGTAAGATCATCAATCGTTCAAGAGATCGAAGCATCCCTTCAAAATTATGCAGTCTATTGTGTGCGTAAAATATATTGTGACACATCCGTAGAATGATCTCATGGTTTGAACTTGGTTTTAAACACTGTTTAAAACTTTGATCAATGGCCCAATGTTCATGCCAGAAACGAAGGTCTTCTTCTGTCAGAATATTGCCTTTGTCAAAAGGATCGATGTAGAAAGGTCTAGAGGTGCATTTGGTTGGTTGGATTAAAAAGTGCTTGGGGAATCCAATTCCTTGGACTTCAATATCCAATCGTCGAGCCACCTCAATATAGAGAACTCCAAGCGATATTGGCAATCCACATTTTCTCTCTAAAACCTTGTGAATCTGTGAATTGTAAGGGTGGTAATAGTCTTCAGTGTCTCCGCTGAATCCAAGCGTCGTAAATAGATGATGATTTATTCTACAAATGGAGTCTAAAATATCACTTGGATCTGGTAAATGGATTTGAGATGCCAGAACATCTAGTTGGCCGAGAATATTTTCAGAGACAGTGGGATCTTCATCTTTTGCAATCCAATACAATGCATCGTCGAGTTGAATCTGTGATTGTACGCACACAGATTGCAGTGCCAATTGTGCATCGGATGGTTTGAAAGAAGAATTCATATAGTACATCTAGCCCAGTTATGAACGATTGAAAGCAGCCAATGCAGAAAGCGTTGATTTATTGATCGCAACAGGTGTCGTTGGGCCATAGCAATTTAAAACCATTCCATCGAGTGCTAGCATATCGAGATGGTGGAATAATTTTTCTCCTGTCACGATATCCATTTGGATATTATCCAACTTATCCGTTGCGGCGAGGAGAAACCGCTGTGCAGCATCTTCAGCGGTAAAGACGGCAACCAAAGCACGTTGTTGATGATCTGGTGCAAGGGCAATATGGTTTTGTCCGTTGGCATCTTGGATCAACGGAAGGTAGTAGGCACTATAATCTTTAAGAGCCACTAAGAAGTTGTCGTCTTTGGACTGAGAATTTAAGACGTGTTCAAGATGTGCAGAGTTGGCCATTCGTTGTAGTGATTCAAACAGTGGAGCGGGTATTTGTAGTGCATGGTCTGTATGTCCATCTATGACGATCGATTGTACAGGTGGCAGATTGTTGAACAACCACTTACTTGTGAACTCTATACTGCTAATATCAGTATGATGATGGGTACGAAGATGGGTTTCCTCTGAGTAGATGTGTAAGTGTGTTTCCTCTTCTCTTTGTTGGAGTAGTGGTTGCCCATCTCTGGCTGGAACATACCAGATGTCATGTCGTGTGAGTACACGAAAGATCTCTGCATGATGAACAGTAGGTTGTTGCTGGAACTCGAGCAACTGTGTTGCAAATGTAGACATGGTATACTCCAAGATCAAAATGTGGGTGTAGTGTATCGCAGTTCAATATAAGTGGCATCGCTCATATTGTTTCGTGTCCTTTGCGATTCGGTTCTTTCAATCTGATGGTTAAAAGAATTTTTGCTGAGTGCATATGATGGTATCATTTATCAAATCCCATTGGGTAATGGTACCACCTCCTCTTAGCCATTGGTGTATCGGAGCCCACTTTTTAGGATTCTCTTTCACAGTTGGTTCAGAATGGGTGGCAATGTTCTGAATGTGTTGTGCCAATGAAGCACTACTGGTTTCGATACCGGCCACAAACAAACTTGGTGGTTGACCGGCAACGACCACAACTCCTAGATCTAAGCATAAAAGAGGTAGTGCATCTATTATATTGAATGGTGTTGTTTGTGTTGTTTGTAGATCGATGCCGGTATGCCATCTTGTTGGTCCAACATCTTCTTCGGACCATATTGCCCCCATTTCAACCCACTTTGAAATGTCCTTTTGTTTCCATTGGCTTGCGGTTGCTGTTTGTCTATTTATGATGTTGTGTAATAGAGTTGCTCCATCTACTTTGACTCCGGTCAGGTTGGCACCTCTTAAATCTGCATATCGAAGATCGGACTGTTGTAGGTTTGCATGGTGTAGGTTTGCAAAACGAAATAGAGCACGTTGCAATTGACTTCGTTGAAAGGATGCAGATCGCAAATGTGCATGAGAAAAGTTGACGTTTTGACAGTTGCTGGCGCCCAGCCGAGCTTGTTCTAGATGACTAGACACAAAGTTGCTTCGAAAGAGACGGCTCCGCTGAAAATCTGCATGACTGAGATTGCAGTGTGCAAAAGTACTCTCCATCAGTTGACAATCAGGTGCATGAAAATGTTGTAGATTTCGGTAGATGGCTCTGAAAGCAGGGCATTCTTGCCCTCGTATATCACAGTGTGTCCACTCCCCATTTGTTCCAATTGGAAGTCCTATTGAGCGTTGGCTTTTTTTCCAAGCAGCCAACAACGATTGACCACGATACTTCGGGCTATCCAGTGACTGCACAGACTACGCAGGATTTTTGTCGCGACGTCTTACCCACAACAGACCAATCAGTCCCATCAAAGGTGAGAGGTTCCAATTCAAGCCACCCGTACTGCAGGCAAAAAGTCCTTTTTCTTCTTCCAACTCTTCAGCCTCAATTCTTTCAAAGTAATTGGGCTCTAAGATGCCTTGTTCATCACACCAAACACGAACACCGCTTTCACATCCTGCGATCATTTGAGATTCAATCCAATTGCGATAGAACTGGACACGTGTATCCACACCACCCGTTTCATTACAGTCACTCATGTCATATGCATGACTGGTTACACCCACCAAGCGCAAGCCATCACTGCTTTCCCAAAAACTGGGACCACCAGAATCGCCGTGGCACTTTCGAACGTCGGATACTTCTTCTCCTACTTTGAATTCAAAATCAGCCATTTCAACAATAAAAGAGTCTCCTTGTTGCTTTATGGCGTAGCTTCCAGGAGGAGGGGCTTCTTGTTGTCCTGTGGCTATTTGTTGTCCCCAACCCACAACCGCAACCCAATCACCTTCCATCATGGCAGCATCTTCTTCAGGGGTTGGTAAATAGGCTGGTTTAATATCCAATACAGGTTCTGATAAAAACAACAATGCAATGTCATAATTTTCTGCCAAGCCCATTTGAAGACTGTTGATGTCGAAGTCTTCATGGGGAATCCATTGAGTGACCGCAATGGCGTCCGTTGGTAATTCGGGTCCCTCTTGCGTACCATCCCAGTCTGTAAGATCCGATTGTCGAGTCCACCACATTTTAATGTCGTCCATTGGAATTCCAAACGAAATAACGTCTGTATCTACACAATGTGCTGCCAACAAAACGACATCAGGTGCAATTAAAGTACTTGAACAGACAAAAGTATCCAATGGAAAATCAAAAAGTACACCGTGGAGCAATGTCCCCCCCGTCATAGGGTAGTCATCTGTTGCAGCGTCAGTGCCATTGATGATTGGAGATTCGGACGTGGTTTTCGGTGTGTTGTGGATGGCCTCTTCAGATTCAACAATCGGTGGGAGTGCAAAAGCTACAGAAGAAAGTATAAGTGTCAGCATGGTTTTCTCGGTGATGAAATTGGTGAATAAGATTTAGAGTGGCATAGTGGTATAATTAGTATAGTGGTATAACGATGTCTGTTATAAATTTACGGTGAACTGTATCGCGCATACCTTGTTTTTCGATGTTGCTGGTTCTCTGTAAAGAGGTTGCTTGATGTGATGGTACTCTCGTGTCATTACTCTTCGTTATTCCACACTTTTACGTGCGGTACACCTTCTTCTGTCATCCAACCTCGAAACATACCGCCTGTATTGAAGGGTAAAGAGATTTTTCCAGTGCGATCGACAGAGATGAGCCCCCCTATGTCTTCAGGTAACTCTTCGAAGATGAGTTGATTGGACGCTTCCGTTAGTGTCATGCCTCCGAACTCCATCATTGCAGACATTCGTCCGGCAACATTTGCCCGAATAAACAGTTCTCCATGCCCTGTTGCTGAGATGGCACAGGTAGAATTTTTTGCGTATGTTCCCGCACCAATAAGAGCAGAGTCACCAACGCGACCTGGGTCTTTATTGCACAACCCTCCAGTAGAGGTTGCTGCGGCAAGATTGCCATGTATGTCCAAGGCGACAGCCCCAACTGTTCCTTTGCAGTTGTCTTTTCTTTTGACTCCAGCTTCTGCTTTTTCATGATCCAAAATCATAGTGTTGTTGCGAATGGCCTCTTTGAGTTGGGCTCGCCGATAGTCTGTCTTGAACCATTCAGGATCTTTGCAGCTGAGTCCTTGTGACTGTGCAAATTTCGTCAGTTGGTCTCCTACCAGCATCACATAGGGTGTTTCTGTCATAACTCTTTGAGCGGCTGCAATCGGATTTTGTACGATACTTGAACCACAGAGAGCTCCCGCATTGTCAGTTTCACCGTCCATTATAGATGCATCCATATAGCATCCACCATCGGATGCCAATACAGCACCCCGACCAGCATTGAACATTGGCGAATCCTCCATGACTTGAACCGCAGCCACGACCGCATCAATCGCTTTTCCTCCATTTTGTAAAATGGTATGTGCTGCTTCTAAGGATTTCTGTAAGTCGATTCGAGCTTGGTGCTCTCTTTCCGCTCCCAGATCTTCAGGCGTGCTCAATCCGGCACCACCGTGAATGGCTATTGTGAACATGAAAAGTCCTCCCCTGGATCAATGGTGTATGTAAATTCTTCTTGCTTGGGTTCTATCGGGAGTGCAAGTTCGCTGAGTCGTCCACTCCACAAAGGATGAACGGCCAAAAAAGATTGCTCTAAAGCTGGTAACTCAGTGACTAGTTTTTTGAGTGACTCTCCAACAGGTTCTCCCACTTCCAATAATTTTCGAACGTGGAGGTATGTTGAAGGAACTTCTTCTTCGGTTAGTAGGTTGGTGGTCCACTCTTTGTTGGCGATCAATCGTCGAATCTTATTTGTGATTGGTTGACAAGAGATTTCTTCCAATTCA
>Ga0115564_10002312_pt1 | contig 16733 bp, 17 predicted proteins | sample COGITO_mtgs_1105_7_FD_88680 | JGI IMG/M metagenome (GOLD analysis project Ga0115564, IMG submission 88680) | Pelagic marine microbial communities from North Sea - COGITO_mtgs_110523 | ecosystem: Environmental > Aquatic > Marine > Epipelagic | place: Germany:Helgoland, sampling site Kabeltonne...
AGAAGAATTTTTTAGTCAATTAAAACATTATATTAGAAAGAAAAGTCCTCAAAATTATAATGAAATAAGAAAAGAAATAATTGATATATTAAAAACAAAAATAAAAAGAAAACATTTAGAAAATTATTTTAAACATTCTTTTAGAATTTATAACTAATTTTTTGTTTCATTTTAAATATCGGTCGGTGTAATTTGTTTTCAGAGAAATAGGAGAAGTCTAATAAATCGTAAATTTCACCTTTTTCATCCCTGAGATTAATATTTTTATTTATAAATTTGGCGGTTAAGTTTGGATTTGCTGATACACCCCCGAGAGAATAAAAAATATTTTGATTATTTTTGAGAATATCAAAATCGAAGTTTGGATGGGATGAAATAGTGAATATATCGAATTTTTTGTCAAAGAAATTATTTAAGAGGAATTTTATGGATAAGTTTGGATTATTCGAAACACCATCTCGTCCATAATGCCATGGGAAATTTGGGTGATTTTCTATTATTTCCATTGTTATATTCTTTTTATTGGATAGGTAATGTAAATCTTCGAAATTGAATTTTCTAATATGTTTAATAACGAATTCGATAGTAATATTGGTATTATATCTAATAATCTTGGACCAATTCCAATTGTAACTTTTGGAGTATTTGTCAATATCTTCTAATGGTAAGTATTTGTTTTCCGATACTAAATCCATAGACCATAAATTAAGTATTGTTTCTTTTACATACCAAATGCGTAGATTAGGATTATGTGTTAAACCATCGTTTATATGCCAAGGATAATCATTATTATCTACAAAACTTAATGTGATATATTTGTTTCTCGATAAATATTTGAATTTTATTTTCTTTCTGTTTTTGTTAATAAAATTTTTATTAACGTTCAAATGCTCAGATAGATATTTCCAATCCCAATCTTTATTTATATTTTCATTTACAAATTCTTTTGTTAAGTTTGAATTACGAGATACTCCATAATACCATTCCCATTTGATTTCTGGATTTTCTGTTATAAATTTTAATGATACATTTGGATTAGATGATATAGCGACCATATTCCATTTTTTATTTGGATATTTCTTTAATAAATTTACAAATAAACTCATAAAATATATGCTTATATAAAAGATTTTTTATAACAAAATTAGCCTAATGTTAAATTATTCTTTTTTCTCTTATCAACACTTCTAGTTAAAGTTGTTTTCTCAACAACTTCACGATTACTTATTAAGAAATCCGCTGCGGCTTGACCTTTATTCAAGTCATTGAAGAATTTAGTTAAAGTTTGGGACAAATTCTTTTGATTGAGTGGTTTTTTGTAATTTTTTATATTACATTTCAATTTTCCATTATTTGTGTTTATATTATCTAATTGGTTCATACTCATAAACTCAGTTATGAGAGGCTCTAACTCTTTCTTCCTTTTATTACGCGATCTTACTGCTTCGCGTAATTTACGACATGCATCATCTAATTCCAACCATTCTTTTATTCTACGCTTGAAAGCGATGAATTCTGGATTCGCATTTGAAAAAATCATATTATCATTATCCATTATTATATATTATAGATTTTTTACATAAAAATTTTACGATTTTTTTTATTTCTATTTTTGTAAATTCCCTTAAATTTCTTTAAGTATAAAATGGACTAATTAAATTATGAATTAAATTCGAATTAAATTTTTATTTTTTTTTAATTTTTAGATTTTCTTTAAGTATAAAAATGTTTTTTTTAATTAATTAATTAATTAATTAAATTTTTTACAAAATCAAAAAAAAAAAGTTTTCTCAGCAATTTTAAAAAAGTTTTCGTGAAAAATGCAACCCCATGACGTTAAAAAAAGACGAAATCCATTGACGTCAATTTTGAAACAGGTCCGTTTTTAACAAAAACCTAATAGCGTCAAAACCAGATTGTTTTTTTTCAAGGGGTAAAAAACACCTTATCGTTACAAGACCGGACACGGTTAGGTAAAAAATTAACATAACGTTAAAAATTACATTTTGACGTCCAACGTTAAGTATATTTATGACAGTAAAAAATGAGTGAAATCCAGGGACGTTAAAATGTCATCAGTTGCTTGACGTTATAGTGGAAAATGACAGTTTTTGAAGAGCAAAATACCATTACGTTAAATCTCTTTTTAACAGCCGACGCTATTGGGAAAAATGACAGTTTTTTCGAGAGAAAACCCAATGACGTTAAATAGCATATTTGACGGGAGACGTTAAGTAGTTTTATGACAGTGTTTTCGAGAGAAAACCCAATGACGTTAAATAGCATATTTGACAGGAGACGTTAAGTAGTTTTATGACAGTGTTTTAAGAGACAAATCCAGGGACGTCAAATAGTCTTTTTGACGCTTAACGTTAAGTAGTTTTATGACAGTGTTTTAAGAGACAAATCCAGGGACGTCAAATAGTCTTTTCGACGCTTGACGTTAAGTAGTTTTATGACAGTTACTAACCCCCGAACGTCTCTGAAAATGACCCTGTTTTCGGAAAATAAAAATCTCGAAAAAAACTTTTTTGGAAAATGCAAAAAAGTGCCGAAAAAATAATCATCCCCTTCAACACATTTTAAAAAATGAAAAATAATGAAGTTGAATAAAGTAAAAAAAAAATGTATAAAAATAGCAAAATAATTCTTTGGTCGCGGCCAAAATTGGTACAAACTTTTTTTTCTGGCGATGAAAAAAAAAAAAAAATCTGATCGGCTTCAAAAAAAGTTTTGGTACGCGATTTTCCGAAATGGGCCTAAATTTTCATTTTTGGGCTACTAGAGGATTTTATAAGAAATATTATCAAAGTAAATTAAATAGAGAATTACAAAGTATCATAAATACAAGTTAAAAAAAAATAATAAAAAAAAATAAAAATTACCAAGAGAAAAAAAAAACCCCAAAAAAAAAATGGGGGATTTTTCAGTTTTTGGGCCACACCCCAAAAAAAAATCGACCAATAAAAAAAATACAAAATAGAAAAAAAGAAATTTAACAAGAAAAATAACAAGAACTTTTAAAAAGTGAAAAAATGACTACCAAGAACTCGAAAAAAAATGGGCCAAAATATGTAGCATTTGCGGCTACTGGGGTTTTACCCCTATGTAGCATCTATTTTTTAAGTTTTTTAAAAAAGTGTTTTATCAAGAATAAAGATAAAAAGCAAAAAATAAAATTTTAAAAAACATCAAAAATACAAGTAAAAACTTGAAAAAAAAATTTGCAGCAAGATTTTTTATAAAAAATTGCAAAATCATCGAAATTTCATTTTATCGAAATTGAAAAAAAAATCTAAAATGTATTTTTTAGTAATCACTTATTTTGTGATTTTCAGGAAATGGAGTCTGAAAAATATATAATCTATAAAAATTATATGGTTTTGATAATCGGCTCTCATGCAAATCGAAAGAGTGAAACATTTAAAAGTATAGGAGATGCATTAAATGGTGAGAAGAAGATTGGAGGGAATGTAATGCAGATATTTTTAGGAAGTAATGTGAAAACAACTTTGAGTGAGAAGATGGTGTTAGAGAAGGATGAGATAAAGGAGATTAGAAAGATAATGAAGAAGAATAAGATTAAATTAGTAATTCACGGAATTCTAACATTAAACTTCTGTTCACCTATTTCAGCAAGGTACAAATGGAATATTGATAATTTAGTATATGATTTAGAATTAAATGAAAAAATCGGTGGATTAGGAGTTGTTATTCATATGGGAACTTATAAAACATTTAAATTCGTTCTCACATATGAAGAAGGTATTAAGAATTATATCAAAAATTTAGTAGAAACTATTAAAAGAACTAAAACACTGAAATCTAAAATAATATTAGAAACCTCTTGTAATCAAAAAAATAAAGTAGGAGGTACATTAGAAAAATTTGCCAAGTTATACAAGAAAGTTCCTAAGAAATACAAAGATAGAATAGGAATATGTGTTGATACAGCCCATATATTCTCTGCTGGTTATGAGATACATACAATAGAAGGTATGCGAGAGTATTGGGAAAAGTTCGATAAGTTAATAGGAATTAAGAATTGTACTTTGATCCATTTAAATGATTCGAGAGCACAATTATGTTCTTGTGTCGATAGACACGAAACATTAGGAGTAGGTGAGATATTTAGTGAAGATAAAGCATCTTTGAAATACTTAGTGAATTTAGCAAAGAAACATAGTATTCCAATGGTCTTAGAAACAAGAGAAAAGTATTTCAAAGATGAAATAAAATTAGTTAAGTCATTAGCATTAAAAGGGGGTGGCTCTAAAAAAGATATAAAACCAGAAATTATTGATATATTTGAAAGGATGTATGATTATTTACAAACTTCAACAGATAATAAATCAAGATTTAAAGGATTAACATATCGTAAAGCGATTAATTCATTAAAGAATACAAAAAAGAAAATCTATAATGGAAATGATGTGAAAGACCTTCCTGGATTTGGTAAAAGTATGATTGAAAAAGTTAATGAAATAGCAGAAACAGGAAAATTAAAAGAACTTAACCTTCTTAACAAAGACCCTAACACACAAATAAAAAAAGAATTCCAAACTATTATGGGTGTTGGTCCTAAAATAGCAAATAAATGGGTCAATCAATTGAAACTACGATCCATTAAAGATTTGAAAAAAGCAATTCAAAATGGAAAAGTTAAATCAAATCCCCTATTAACCCTTGGGATTAAATATGCTAAAAATCTCCAAACACGCATACCAAGAAAAGAACTTGAAAAATTTCAAAAAAAAATAGAGTTTTACTTGAAAAATGAAAAAATGGGTATTAGAACTAAATTATTAGGTTCTTATAGATTAGGAAAAAAGAATTCGGGTGATATTGATTTGATAGTGTATAAGGATAAGATAGATGATAAGAAAAAGTTGATAGAAGAGGCTATAAAAGCCTTAAAGGATATAACTGTTTTTATAATAAGTGAAGGGAAGAGTAAAGTAATGATGTTGGTTAAAATGCCGGAGGATGAGAAAGAATTCAAACCACATAAGGTGAGACATTTAGATTTGATATTTATAGAAAAGGGAGAATTACCTTGGTGGGAGTTGTATTTCGGGTCTGATGTTAATTTTTCGAGGAAGATAAGGGAATATGCTTCGAAAGAGGGTTATAAATTAAATGAATATGGTATATTTAATAAGAAGATTGGTAAAAGGTTAGATTTTAATCCTAAAAAAGAAGAAGAGATATTTAAATTTTTAGGGTTAAAGTATATAAAACCGAAAGATAGAGCGACAACAAGTGATCTTAAAAAGATATGATGTCATCAAGATTATTGAATTGTTTCCTTGCCCATATATTTTCATCCATAAAGGAGTTTGGGGGAGTGAAACAAGAAGATATAGTAAAATTTGATTGTTTTGTTCTTTGTGAATTACAAATTGGAATTGGTGGAGATTTAGTTGTTCTTTTAATATTTAAGAGTGGATTTATGAATTCATCTTTGTTTATTTCATATATTAGATTTGAAAGGAATAAGATATTTTTTTTTTGAGAAAATATAAATAAAGATTTCAATAAATTTTTATTTATAAGATTTATCTCATACGTCAAGCCTGTGAGGAATACTTTAATATCTTTCTCAGATATTTTTTTACGATTATATTTAGACCATTTATATTGAAAAGTGTCATCAGTATAGATTATGAAATTATCCCAAAGGGACTTCCAATTTTTATAAATTTGGTTTTTAATCATCTTAATCTAAATATAATAAATATTTTTTTTATAAATAGTTTAATAATATTATTTATTTTTTAATCTTTTTTTGTATTTATTATTTAATTTTATTTATTCATCTATATTCTTTATAAAAATATTATAAAAATTTTTTGTATCAAATTTATGTGATAATCCATTACATATTTTTCTGAAAGTTTCATCTTTTAATTTTTTTTTAAGAATATACAAATAATTAACTAATAATTTATCATTATAATAAATATTTTTGTTATTGAATAGTATGTATATAACGAGTAAAAATATGTAATAAATTGGAATATATTTCAATTTACAATCTTCTTCTGTTCCAAAATGGTTAGAACCAACCGGAACGTCACCATAGTCTATTGATTTTATTAAATTATAATCAATAAGCATAATCTTCCCTTTACATAAAACTAAATTTTCTAAGGTAATATCTAAATGGAAAACTTTTAGAACTTCTTCAAGGTTCATTTCAGTTTCTACTATTTCATCAATTAGATTGTCTAAATTATATTTAATCAAAATCTCTTTTGTAATACTTTCATAGAATGGTAAAATGGAATAATAGGTTTTTAAATTAAATGTATGTTCTTTAAAAGTGAATGTATTCGCAATAACGCCAATACATAAAGGTCTAACAATATTGTTATGACTTATATCTTCTTTAACAATTTTAAAAAAAAGTTGTATCTCTCTATTTTCATTATTCCTTGGGAGTATCTTTTCACTCTCTTTTAAAAGTGTTTTTCCAGCGATTGAATTCTTATAAATCTTCATAATATTTCCACATTTTAATAAAAAAACTACACTTGTAGCCCCTTCACCTATTTTCTTTATAATTTCTATCTCTTTTTTTTCGTGAATAACACAAGTGTCGTTATAAGATAATAAAGGTATTATATTTACAATACACATAATTAATATTATAAAATATAAATTTAGAGATTTCGAATAAAAGTATTCAAATTTTTATTTATTTCCTCCCAATCCAAGAATTAAGTAATTCCATCTCTTCCTTTCTACTATCAACTCCTTCTAAAACAGGAGTTTCCATAACAATAGGAATACGCTTTTCATAACAGAATTTAACAAAAAACTCCAAACCAGTAGAGCATTCTTTTGAAATATGTCCTTTGAGTAAATTTTCGTGTCTATCTTTACAACTTCCAACCAAGTATTTACTATCATTTAGATGAATGAGAGCAACATTGTCCCATCCAATATGTTTTTCAACTAATTCCACAAATTTCCTGGAACATTCTTCATTACGTAAATCGTAACCAGCAGAAAACACGTGACATGTATCAATACATATTCGCATTCTCTCCCGGACTTTTTCATCAAAAGAATGGTAAAAAGCACCTAAATCTTCAATCTTTGTTAAACATTCAGTTCCACAACCCGCTCCTGTTTCAAGTATAAAAGCAGATTTACAACCTAACCTTCCACTATCAACAATCGCTTTTTCAATGAATTCCTTCATATTCGCAACTGCTTCATCAATATCCATTTTTAATGATTTACCTACATGAAAAACAGAACCGATCCCACCAAGTGAATCAATAACCATTAAATCATCAATGACGTTTAACATTTTTCTTTCAAATTTATCCGGATTAGCGGAATTTACAAGATAAGTGCCGTGACTAACGAAAATAATTTTATTCTCTTTGATATAATCACGTGCTAATTCAATCTGTTTTTGAGGTATATTAGAAACTCTGTAACTCTTTGGATTTTTAAGGAATACTTGAAAAGCATTCGCACCAACATCACTATATCCTTCATATACAACTTTGATTGAATTCAATAAATTTTTTGATGTAATAGAAATATGAAAACCAAGCATATTATACTTTTTATTATAAATCTTCAAATAAAAAATAAATCAATTTTTTATTTAATTTTCCAAAAAAAATTAACAAATCTAATCCAAAAGGAATTTCTTGAAACGATACATCTCCAAGTAAGTATTATTAATTGTAACCTCGGACGTTCCACATTTAGTCGAAATTAACTTCTTTGTTAATCCCAAACGATAGATTTGTGATATAAGATAAATTACACCCACTGCGATAGATTTAGCATTATTTTTCTGACAAATACCCAACATATTAACTCTTTGTGAAGCAATAAAAGCCTTTTTTCTATATTCATTATCAACTGATAGAAAAGCACAAAACCGTGTAATTAAATCCTTAGGTTTCGTTGGCTTTATCTTCTTAACAAACTCAGGAAGTTTCCTATTTAATATCTCCAAACACTCATTACACCCTTTCTTTAATTTCTTTCCACTTAACTTAAACAATTCAGCAATCTCCTCCATCGTTCTAGTAATGTCAATATCATCCACACTATGCAGATTTAAAGACAACCAAAATGCTGATGCCATAATTGATGTTAGTGATTTACCCCTCCTAATCTGGTCTTCACTAACCTTGTTATAAATTACAATAGTTTTATCAACTACACAAGTCGGTAAATTACCCTTTTTGGCAATTTTAGTAATGAAATTTAATGTTTGAATTAATCTTCGCTCCTCATATGACAACCCATTCCACTGATTTAATCTCTTGAATTTCTCAAACCCCCTACCAGATATACAAGTAGTTAAAGAAGGCTTCTTAAACAAAGGATTTGTTGGAGCACCACAACGTGTTGGGTCAGAAGAGCGTTTATTGTCATTTGAACCATAATATCTCCATTCTTGAGAACAATCTATAATGTTCTCAGCAACCAAATTACAATCTTCGCAGATTATTTTCTCATTGTTATACTTTATATAATTTTTACTTCCACAATTTTCACATTTAAATTCTTCTTCTGTTTCGTTTTTACCTTGTAATTTATTATCTTTTTCCTTTTCTTCTGTTAATGAACCTTTAATTTCCGTACATATATCCCATATATTAGACATATTACTAATATGAAAAATATCTTTTTAAGTAATTTTAAATTCATTTATTTTATTTTTTTAATAAAAAATTATAAGTATTAGTATATGGATAATAATTCTGGTAATAATTCTGGTAATAATTCAAATAATGGGGTTATTGATATGTTTTCTGTTAGGTTAAGAACTTATTTAGTTCCATTGATATTTGGGTATTTTTTAATAAAGTTGTTTTTTGCGACGTTTGGTGTATATCCAAAGAAGTATTACAATCAGACAATGACAATAAATAGTAATGATGAGGATGCTGATAAGGAGAGTGTATTAAATGCTTATGTGCCAGGATTATGGAATAGTGAATTGACTGATTTTTTGGTAATGGTAATGATGTCTTTAATATTATTCTTTGTAAAGGGTAATGGGAGATTTCCTTTATTGCAAGGGGGTGGTATAAATTATATTTTATGGATTTCTTTCGCTGTTGGTTTATTCATTCCTGTATTAAAGACCCAGATTTATGAAAGTTCCGTAGATTTTGATAATTTTTATTCTATTTTAATAGCGATTATAGGAATTTTCATAGTAATTTATAATTTAACTTTCAATTCATCAAATAATAATAAAGGGGGTTATGCTATTTTCACAGGTTTAATAATTTTAATAACAGTTTTATTGTATATTTTTAAGAATAAGAGTAATGTATTTGCCAATATTTTATACAATGTTAGAGATAAGAATTCAGAAAGTTGCACTCGTTACGATATGGAGAATATAACAGTTAAATCAACAGGGGAAGAATTTAGTATAAATATTCCATTTATAACTTGGATTGTCCTTTTATTATTTTCTTTTAATAATGGTCCAGTAAATAATATTTTTAATGGTATTTTATTAGGTGCTTTTGTGGGAGGTGTTTCTTTTATAGGAGTTCAATATCCAATTATAAAAACAGCGAGTGATTTTTGTAGTTCATATGAAGAATGTCAATCAAAAGGTATTCCTTCACAAGATAATACTGATTCAGGATCAACCGCTGATATAGAGGCTATAAAAAAATTAGATAACCAGACAATATTATTACAGAATAGAATAAATGTTAATAGTTGGACTGTTATAGGTATTTCATTAACTTTAATGTTGGTCTTATTATATTTGGCTATTAAGATGAATTAAAAAAAATAAATAAAAAAATAAATTAAAAAATAAATTAAAAAATAAAAAAATAAATATAATTTTTTATATATGGAATATAAAAGAAAATGTCCTTTTGATGAACTTATTATTTCATTAAAAGTATTAAATCGATATATAGTTATTTACACATCAAAATATTATAATAGATATAATAATATTTTTTTTCGTAAAAAAATAAATAAATTTGAGAATTTATCAAATGATATTTTAGAAAATTGTAATGATATACTTGGTTTGAAAATAGATTGTCAATGTCATGCAAATTTTATTTTTATAAATAAATATTTAATATATTTTAGAGAATGGATACTTGATATAAATGATATTTTTTCAAAGAAAGTTAAAAATATAAAATTTATGATTGGTGAAAAATATGAAAAAAAAAAAGAATTTTATATGAATATTATCTCTTTAATTGTAGAAATTATAGATAAAACGAATATATGTAGAAATAAAGTTATAAAAAAAAAATTAATAGTAAGAAATATATTAAATAATCTTAATATTAAAAATTATATTTACAAAACAGGTTCGCGAAATATATTGGAAAATAAAAAATAATAAAAATTAATGGTTTGTGAGATTATGCCAGGGATTTGGTTAGGTAATGAAGGAGATATGAATAATATACGTTTCTTAACTTCTAAAAATATTTCTTGTATAATAAATGTAACAAAAGATATTCAACATAATAAAGATTATTCAGGAGAGAAAATAAGAATACCTGTTGATTATCCAATAAGAAATTCAAGTACAAAAATTAATACAGTTATGTATGATTATTTAAATGATGTAACTGAATTTATAAAAAAAAAAAATAATTGTTTCAATCCAGTATTAGTTATATGTGCTGATGGTGAACAGAGTAGTGCAACTGTTATATGTGCTTATTTAGTTAGATATGGAAAAGTAACAGCGGATTTATCAATAAAATATCTTGTAAGTAAAGCATCAAATTCTTTTAAAGAAGGTGTTTATTTCTATTGGGCTTTGAAAAAGTTTGAAAATTTTCATAAAAGGAATAAATAAAAATAGTAAAAAGTAAATTCTTTCATAAAAAATCTAAAATATATATATTTTATAAATATATATATGGGTGTAGGACAATCTAAACCAGAAGAGATTAAAGAGATTGAAGAAGACATTGGTGACGGTCCAGTAAAACTTATGGAAAATATTTTAGATAAATGTAGAATAATTGCTAAGAAGTATAAAGAAGATTTTTTAAATAAAAATTTTTGTGATAGATTAGCATTTGTTTTAGAAAGTTCTCTTCACGAGTTTGATATGGATATTTTGGAAGGTGTTAAATCAAATTTAGAAAAGAAGAATGTTCCAAAGAGAGTAAAAGTTATGATAAGTTATGACGTTCATAAAGATGATAAATTCATTGTTGATACTTTGTCAGAGGAGTTGAAGGATTATTTAGATAATGAAAATAAAATTAAATTTACAAAAGATTATGTAAGGAATTTGTCAGAGGATCAAAAACTTAATTTTATAAGTAAGCAGATTATGAATGAGTTAATGGGAAACAATAATAATAATCAAAAAGGTGGAGGACCTAATCAACAAAAATTTAATTTTTCTGTTCCTAATGTTATATTAAATGAGAATATGAATATTAATAATAATAAAAAAAAAAATAATATAAACGTTAATACAAACGTTAATACAAACGTTAATACAAATCTTAAGGTATCTAATCAACAAACACAGAATAGGAATCAAAATGAGAATTCAAATAAAATTAGTAAATTAAAAAAAGAATTAGCAAATATATCATCTGTTTCTTCATTAAATAATACAGATTTGGTAAATGAGGAAGATAATGAACTTTTTGTAAATGAAAACAAAATATCAAAAAGTAATAATAAAAATTCAAAAAGAAATATTCCCGTAAAAAAACTTCATAGAAAAGAAGAAAAAGTTGTAAAACAGGTTGAAGAATTAAATAATGAAGTGTCAGAAGATGTAAAAGACGATATAAATTTAGAAGAAGAGGAGAAGAATGTAAAAAATAATAATAAATCAGTAGATATAACAAAAGAAAAGTTATGTAAAAAAATTGCGGAACATTATATTGTAAGAATGAATATTATCGCAGCGATATTATCAGCGTTGCCATATAAATCTAAAAATGGTGATTTGGAAGGTTTTTGTTACAATAGATATAAAAATTTAGAAGAGGGAAAAGTATGTATTCCATCAGGAGGATTAGATGAATTAAACAGTTTATCAAAAGAGGAATTATTAGAGATTGTTAAAGATTATATAAATGTAACTGATGAAAGTAAATGTAAGAGTAAAGGTGGTTATTTTAAAATATTAACAGATTTAGAAAAAAATTCATTAGAGAATAGTGATTACTTATATAATCAAATATATAGAGAAAATTATAAAAATTTGAAGAATTCTTATTTAAATGATTTAAAATTATTAATGGATATACTTAATGAATTACAAAATAATACCAAATTAAATAATAACGCTATTACATTATTATCAAAGAAGACAAGAGATATTTTGACAGGATTATATAATAATTGTCAAACATATTACATAAATGCTTATATATGTTTAATAAAAGCGAAATTAAATAAAGATAGAGACGATGCTATAAATACTACATTAGTAGAGATGTTAAGATAAATTAGCACCAGGGGCATTTGTTTCAGTTGGAGAATATGAATAACCAAGGTTTGTATCTAAATTAGAAACATAATCAACTAAATCAACAGTTTCCCCAATAGTGCTTATTGTTTGATTAACAATACCAAATATATCGTCAAATAAAACACCAACAGTTCCATCTGTTCCAGGAGCACCTCCTTTCTGTTTTATTTTATTAATTTTTTTATTAATTTTTTTAACTTTATTTTTTTTAATAGTCATATATAATTTCATATATAAAAAAAAAAATTAAAAAATATTTTATATAAGTAAAATATGGAAGATAATGAGATATGTTATATATGTTCTGAAAAAATAAAAGATGTTTCAAATGTAGAAATTTTGAAATGTAATCATAAATTTTGTTATGAATGTATTTATAATTGGTACGAAACTATTATAAATAAAATAAATTACGGTTTCAATAATTATCAAATACGTAATGAATGTCCTGTTTGTCGTAAAGATGGGGGATACTTAACATTAACCAATAAAGAAGATTACATACAGCATATACATGGGAAATTAAAAAAACATCAATTAAATACAATTCTATGTTCTGCTCCATTATTAGATGGGGAAAGTTGTTGTAAAAGAGCAGGTGTTCCAAAATACGGATTTTATTGTTCCTTTCATAAAAACTTTGAAATAGTTAATCCAAAGAAATTATCTAAAAAAGAGAAAGAAAAAGTATTAAAATCAAAAGAAGATATTTTGAAATATAAAATAAAAAGTGATAAATGTTCTGCTCTTTCAAAAAGAGGTAATAATTGTAAAAAGTATGCACGTAAAGGATATAAAACGTGTTTTATTCATAAAAAATATTTCGAACAATTACAAAAATGTAATGCTAAAACGGTAAAAGGTTCATTATGTAAAAATAAAGGAAAGAGTGATTACGGTGGATTTTGTGGTATTCATAAAAATATCTGTATGGTATATCCCCAAAAACTAATGACGTCTCTACTCAAAAATTTATAAAAGAAAAAACTTAAAAAAACTAAAAACGTAAAATAAAACAAAAAAACCTAAAAAAATGCCAAAAAAATGCCAAAAAAATGCCAAAAAAAAAAAAATGATTTTTTTTTATATTAAATATATATTTTCCATATATTTAATATGTCCTTTTTTGAAGAAGTAAGTAAAATTAGTTCCCAGTCATCTGGTGAAAATAAGAAAGATTGTTCCCAAGAACGTTATGAGAAAGCCGAGAATATGGCTTTCAATAAGATTACTAAGAGTATGAAAGAGAAAATGTTGAGTGAAGCGAAGGCGGGTTTTCAATCTGCTGTGCTCCATTCTTGGAAATTTGTAAAGAACCGCGATGATCCAACTTGTATTGGAACATCAAAGTTCAATGGTGTTTGGATTAATGATCTATGTTTCAAAGGTGAACTTCTAACACGTATCACAGATACGCTTAATGAAGGTAATACGAATGAAACGAAATTTCGTGTATTCGTAAAGAAACTGAAACGGAACAATACTACAAATATTATTGTTTCGTGGAAACCTTTTGTGAAAAGAGAGATCAGAAAAACTAATGAAGAAAAATAATTTATTTTTAGTTAGTAATTTTTATAAAATCATAAATATCTTCTGTAAAATTAGGATATTTTTTATTAGGTTTTACGATTTTAACCACCATATCCTTTGGATAATAATCTGTATATCTTTTCAAACAGAATAATATATTATCAGGCATTTCCAATGTTTTAGGTTCTATTTTTTTGACAATTTTATATAATTTAACGTAATCACTTTTTTTATAATAAATATTGAAATATTTTGGGTTATGAAATAGTTCATTATAAATTATTTCAATCAAATCATAAACAGTTACATATTTTGGAATTGTAAAATCAATAGTAAAAGTTTTTATAATAAATTTCAAAAATTTTTCAACAACTTTTGGATGAGAAAATTTTATTTGATACTTTTTAATATTTATTATCCAATTATTAAGTGGAAACTTTTTTTCTTTTATAAAAACTTCTAAAAAATTATTATTTTTATCTATATATAATTTTTTTAAGAAATAAATATTTATAAAATATTCATCAACGCCATACTCTAATTTACCATTAAAAACTCTATTATTTAGATTTGTTAGTAAATATTTTTGTAGAAAAGTTTCATAATGATAGCATTTTTTTAATAAACAATTATTTAAAAAATTAATAAAAATTTTAAAATCTTGTGTTTTTTTTTGTATTATAAGACCACTCATTATGCTAAAATAAGGTAGATTTGTATTAAAATGACCGATTCTAGGCGATAAATAATTACAACTTGTATTCATAAACAATAAATTTGAAAGTTTTTTTTTATTTATAAAATATCTTATTATAGGTGGTTCATCTTTGTAAATAGTATCGACATCCAAGATAATAGTATTTTCCCATTCATTATTATTATGATATTTTATTTTGAATAATGGCAAATATCTCATTAATGTTCCATAAAATTGAAAATGTACCATTTTTTCATAATCAAAAAAAGGTGGAATAAAATAATAATATACTTCTACATATTTATTTCTTAAAAAATTTTTTACCAATTCAATTGATGAGTAATCACAATAAATTCTTATCGTTGTATATAATTTTTCTTTTTTATTCATCTTTATTATTGTTTTTAACCCATTTATATACCTTTCTTTTTTTTTTTATAAACTTTTTCATATTCTTCTAATTTTATTCCTCTTTGTTCTGCATATAGTGCATCAGGTTTATCCATTGAAAAATATGATAAAGAGATTAAATTAATACCTTTTTTGAAATATCTATTTCTATAAATATTAAAAAAATAAGGTATATTACCCCATTTTCCTAAAATTCTTTCATTTACAATATTCTCAATTATTTCCATTGGCATCATTATTTTCCCTAACAATTTATCATTATACATAAAATATAATATATTTTATTTATATTAAAAAAATTATAATTAAATAGTCCACGTCTGTGTATATTCCCTTGCTGTTGCCATATATAATGTTTTATCCCTCTTATATAAATTAGCAATCTCTGGAACTAATGGATCATCAGGATTAGGATCTGTTAATAGAGAACAGATCGATAAAAGTAATTTTGAAATTGTTAATGCAGGAGACCAATTATCTTTCAAAATATCTAAACAGATCTGTCCTGAACCATTAATATTCATATGATAAATTTTTGTTATAAAAACTACTTTTGGTGGTTTAAATGGATATCTATTTGTGAATGTCATTTCTAATTCAAATAAACCACCCTCGTAAGGCGAATCCTTAGGTCCATTTATAAATGCTTTCCATTTATAAATATTATCATTATCCGGTCCAGCAGAACAATTCGATGGAGGATCTTTTTGAAAATCTTTATATTCTTTATTTAATCTACGCTCAGAAGCCATATATTACATTTATTTTTTTTTTTCTAAATTAAAACTTATTTACAATAAAAAAACAAAAAAATAAAAAAAAATTGATGCAAAAAAAATGCTGGAATTTTTTTATATTATTATTATTAATACTAGCTCATCTGTTGGAAAACCAAAGAAAACTCCTCCTACTCTTCCTCATCCTCCTCCTCCTCCGACGATGTCCGCGACGAAGACGCCCGTGACGAAGACGCCCGTGACGGCTAGCTTTACGAATAACCTTCACGATGTATTTGACGTTTTATTAGAACAACTTGAACAAGATGCTGCTGCGGCTCTTCTGGCTGCCCAACAAGCAGTCCAGTCTGCTTCTTCGGCAGTCGACGAAGACGACATGGCTGGTCCTGCGTTCAATGACGCTTTTGCTGCTTGCGAAGAAGTAAAACAGGCTGTTGTTGTTCTTGATGAAGCAGTTTATGAAGGAGACATAGTAGCAGCTTCTGCTGCTGCAGAAGCTGCTGCTAATGCTGCAGACAGGGCAGTTTTTGCTGCTGAGGCGGCTGCTGAGGCGGTTGCTGAGGCGGCTGCTGCTGAGAACTGAGGTCTTCCTGGTTCTTGACCGAAGGCTGTGAAGTTAAGACTTATAAAAAAACTTAATCCTTTTTCCTCTTCAATAACCATTTTTTATAGCCATTATATAATTGATTAGACCAAGAAATATTACCAAACGTATAAATTCCTGAAATTCCCAATAATGTATAAATAATTTTCCAATCAATCTTGTTTGAATACAACATTGTTAATAAGCCGAATGTATTAAAACCAGTTATACAAAATACTCTCATAAAAATATAAAAGTATGTAAATGGTGCATTAATAAGAT